>Ga0210123_1000712_pt1 | contig 19440 bp, 13 predicted proteins | sample Muzzi_PWB_D2_FD_185535 | JGI IMG/M metagenome (GOLD analysis project Ga0210123, IMG submission 185535) | Wetland microbial communities from San Francisco Bay, California, USA, that impact long-term carbon sequestration - Muzzi_PWB_D2 (SPAdes) | ecosystem: Environmental > Aquatic > Marine >... | reverse complement strand
GAAAGATTTCAGGCAAAACGCGGAATGCGGCCGTGTACACTTGTTGTGCTGATCCTGGGTTTTTCCTGGGTCAATGCCGCACTGGCCAGGGACAACCCATATCGGGTACTTTTGCTGCACTCATACGGAACCAGCCTGCCGATAACCGCCGACTGGTATGAGGGTATCGTACGGGGCTTTTCCTCGGCACCTGACGTAGAGGTCGCGATCGACACTGAAGCCCCTGACCTGGCGCGGTTTGGAAACATGGATGCAGCAAGCTATGCGGACAGGCAACAACTCAACTGGCTACTCGATTTCTACCGCAAGAACTACCAGGGTCGCAAGCCGCATCTCATTATGTCGACCGACGTGCCTGCCTTGCGATTCCTGCTTGTGCACGGTGAGGAGCTGTTCCCCGGTGTGCCGATTGTATTTGTTGACGCCGACCGCGACTTCGTGGCTGCACAGAAACTGCCCCCTAACGTGACAGGTGTTACCGGTTTTCTCGATATCACTGGCACACTGGAGCTTATTCAGCATGTCCATCCTGACACGCAACGCGTTGCCGTTATTGTCGGGTCCTCGCCATCTGACAAGGCTATGGAGCGTGTTGCGCAGCAGGCCTTTGAATCGTTTGCAGGCCGGCTTGAGTTTGTCTGGCTGCGCGGTATGCCGGTTGATGAACTCATCAAAGCGGTCAATACACTGCCTGAAAAGACAGTGGCCCTGTATCTGGTACAGTTTGAAGATCGTACCGGACAACAGTACGTGCCGCGAGCGATACTGCAGACCTTTTCAGTCGCAGCGAAAGTGCCGGTTTATGGCCTGTGGGATACCTTGCTTCAGCACGGTATTGTCGGCGGCCGCCTGGCCACGGTCGAGGAGGACGGGTACCGGGCGGCGAAACTGGCCGCGCGCGTCCTCCGTGGCGAAGCACCGGCGGACCTGCCTGTCGTCGATAGGTTGTCAAACCCTCCCATTTTCGACGGAGTCGAACTGGCGCGCTGGAGCATCAAGCAAAAACGGTTGCCAGCAGACAGCCGGATACGCAATCACCCGGCCTCGACATGGGATGAGCACAGGGCAGAAATCCTGGTCACGGTTGCAGTCATCACCGTGCAGGCGCTCATGATTGCCGCACTCATGCTGAGTCGTCGCAGGTTGCGGTATGCACAGGATGCGCTGCATGACGAGAACAACCGGCGCAGAGAGGCGGAGATGATCGCGGTCCGGATGCGGGGAAGGCTGGCGCGCTTCAGCAAGGAACGCAGCCTGGGCACCCTGGCCACAACTCTTGCGCACGAGATCAATCAACCCCTGATCGCGATCCAGAACTACGCGCAAGCGGCAAGGCGACGCCTGCAGACGAATGTCGAGGCAGCACCCAAGCTCGCAGAGCTGGTTGCGAAGATCGAGGGGCAGGCAGAGCGCGCGGGCGCCATCACCCAGCACGTCCGGGCGCTGGTCAATCATGATGAGCCGGATTTGAGACCATTGACGCTCGGCCCGATCCTTCAGGACGTCATCCGGATGATAGAGCCGGAAAGCAATGCCCGGGAGTGCCCCATCGCATTCGAGCCTGTCGACGATCTTCCCCCGGTTCTCGCCGATGCGCTGCAAATCCAGCTGGTGCTGGTCAATCTGCTGCAAAATGCCCTGTACAGCGTTTGTGACAGCGAAGGAGGTGACAGACTGATCTCCGTCGATGCGCGCCCGCTCGGCGACGGGGAGGTGCAGGTCAGCGTGACGGACAGGGGTGAGGGGGTTTTGCGGGAACGGGTCAAGGACATCTTCGAGCCGCTGTACTCGGGCAGGCGCGCCGGCATGGGGATGGGGCTCGCGATCTGCCGCGATATCATAGACACCCATGGAGGGCGGATCTGGTACGATCCGAACCCTGAAGGTGGTGCCATATTCAGATTCACGTTAAGGAAAGCCGGTTGATGGGGAACATGCAGGAGCAGACGGTCTTCGTCGTTGATGATGATGCTGCGGTGCGCGATTCGATAAAGGAACTGGTCGAGTCCGTTGGTCTGCAGGCGGAGGGCTACGATTCCGCGCTCGCGTTTCTGGATGCCTTCGAGTCGCAGCGACCGGGTTGTCTGGTGCTTGATGTGCGCATGGCCGAGATGAGCGGTCTCGTCCTGCAGGAAAGGCTCAGCGAACTGGAAGCGAGTATCCCGGTCATTTTGCTGACCGGACACGGTGATGTCCCGATGGCCGTGCAGGCGATGCGCAGCGGTGCCGTGGATTTCATCCAGAAGCCCTACCGGGAGCAGGCCCTGCTGGATAGCATCAATGCGGCCCTTGCCGCGGACGCTGCCGCGAGACGTTCATCCGTTGCTACGGATGACATCGAACAGCGGCTCTCGTCCCTGACAGGCCGGGAACGGGAAGTGCTCGACCAGATTCTTTCGGGCTTGACCAGCAAGGAGGTCGCGCGAGAGCTGAGCGTCAGCCCGCGGACCGTAGAGGCACACCGCAAGAATCTCCTGCGCAAGCTTGAGATGGGTAGCGTCAAGGAGCTGATGCTGCGTTTCACCTCACTGGAGCCAGGCAGCCGCGGCACGTAAGCACTCGCTTACGGTCGCCGCAGGCCGGCCAGTCCCGCCCGGCGGCGCTGTCGCGCCTGTCGGGCCGGTCTTCCATCACCGCTTACTTACGTAAACTCGGTGTTTGACCGAATGTCCCCTGTTCCACATCTTGTCTAAGGTACATCAATAGCACGCTGTCGATGTGCCTGCCCTGCAGCGTGCAGGGGGGTAAGCCAGGGTGTCTCAACGATTTCAATGCATGGCGGGTCCGGGGGGCATGGCAAGCAACACGGTATTCATTTGTAGCGAGGACCCCGTGGTGCGTGATTCGCTCTCGAGGCTCGTGATTTCGGCGGGTCTGAAAGTCGAAGCGCTGCCCTCGCTGAAAGACGCGCTCAAGGCCGCAGGCCAGGGGCCTGCGGGCTGCCTGGTGTTGGACACCGGCGCAGGCAACCCGGTCGAGCTCACGAGTCTCGCTGCGGCCTGTGCCTGGCTACCGGTTGTGGTACTGACCGAACGCGGCGACATCCCGACGGCGGTGCATGTGATCCGGCAAGGTGCGGCTTACGTACTGCAAAAGCCCTGCAACGATGAAAACCTGCTGGACCACATAAAACGAATAATGACAGAGAAGCCGGATGGTCATGCTATCGGGTAGGTCCTTGCCCGACTACGTACGTAATCTAGGTGGTCAACCGAATGGGACTGACGGCAACAGTTGACTATGGTAGTGCCTGCAAATAAGAAGCAGTTGTAGTCGGCGACACCCGTGCGCATATGCGACGTGCAAAAATTCCCCATCCGATTCATGGAAATAGGGCGCAGGAAAGGTCGTGAAGTGCTGATGAAGTTATAACCAATGGAAAAGAGGACCTGATATGCAAATACGATTAACAAAGAATCTTGCTACACGACTCGGCATTGCCACACTTGCCATGAGCTGGCTTGCCGCCAGCGGCGGCGCCGTCGCAGCCAATAGCGAGAAGCCTAATATCCTGTTCATCATGGGCGACGATATCGGCATCATGAACGTGGGTGCTTACCATCAGGGTCTCATGGTTGGGGAGACGCCCAACATCGACCGCCTCGCGAATGAAGGCTCGAGGTTTATGACCTATTATGCCGAGCAGAGCTGCACGGCCGGGCGCACCGCCTTCTCCACCGGCATGCATCCGTTGCGCGCGGGCATGGTCATGCCGCAGCTGCCGGGTGCTACCAGTTCGCTGTTGCCGGGCACGCCCGCGATAGCCAAATTCCTGCTGGACCTCGGCTACAACACCGGCGAATTCGGCAAGAACCACCTGGGTGATAAATCGGCTTCGCTGCCGACCGCTCACGGCTTCCAGGAGTTCTGGGGCTACCTGTATCACCTCGACGCGATGCAGGGTATCAGCTTCCCCGACATCAATAAGACGCCGACCGAGCAGGCCGTTGTTCCTCCCTGTCTGAACACCCCGGTCAAGGGTCTCAAAGAGCCCGCCGGTGCGGTGGATCCGAGGAAAGCGCTCTGCATGACCCCGCCACGGCCGGTTATCCATTGCACGTCCCAGGACGGCAGCGAGAAGAACCAGAGCTGCAAGGACGAAGGGCCGCTGACGCTGGAACGTTCCAAGACCATTGACGAGGAAATTTCCGCCCAGGTCATCGACTTCCTCGACCGCAACGACCCTGAGAAAACCGGCAAGCCGTTCTTTGTCTGGTACAACCCGGCGCGCATGCACGTCACCACCATGCTCTCGGACAAGTACCTGGACATGCTGGGCGAGAAGGGCGGCAAGGACTGGGGTATCAACGAAGCCGGCATGAAGCAGATGGACGACAACATCGGCTACGTGTTCAAAAAGCTTGAGGAAATGGGCGAGATGGATAACACCATCATCGTCTTTACCACCGACAACGGCGCCGAGGCAATCACCTACCCGGACGGCGGGATTACGCCCTTCAGGGGTGGCAAGCTCACCACCTGGGAAGGCGGTATGCGGGCGCCGATGCTCGTGCGCTGGCCGGGGCACGTCAAGGCTGGCACGAACCCGGACCAGATATTTTCCTCGCTGGACTGGGTGCCTACCTTCGTCAACATCGCCGGCGGACCTTCGGGTGACGGGCTGAAAAAGCAGATCGAGGCCGGCAAGTATCCCGGCATCGTCAAGACCACGCTCGACGGTGTCGACCAGCGGGCTTACCTGGAAGGTAAGGGTGATTCGGCCCGCGACACGTTCTTCTACTACACCGGTGCACAGCCTTCGGCGGTGCGGTACAAGAACTGGAAGTTCTACTACACGATGGTTTCTTCCAATGCGCTGGATGCGTTCAATGACGCAAGCACCTATCACTGGACCCAGGTCAACAACCTCAAGCGTGATCCCTTCGAGCGGTCGGTCGCGTCGGCTGAAGGCACCCTGCTGGGCTACGGCGGCGCACTGGCCGCCCCGAGCACCGCGTTCATCTATGACTGGAACCTGCTGCCGATCGGCCAGCTGCTGTGGCTGAAAGAACTCGAGACCTATCGGGAATTTCCAGCGCTGCAAACTCCAGCGAGCTACAACCTGGATAACATAATCAAGGCGATGCAGGATTCGAGACACATCAGCCACTCGGGTGATTAAGCAAGCTCCCTGGAGCCTGGATTGTATAGTGTGAAGTAATAAAGTGGGCGGCCTGAAAGGGTCGCCCGCTTTTTTCAACCCGCTTTTGTCAATATGAGGGCATGGAATATGGTCCCCCACCTTTTTTCGAACTCCGGAGTTGAATAATGGAAGGCAACAGTTCAGCCACCAATAACACCCATGGTTTTGCGCTGCGCGCCCGGTATACGCTGGCGCTGATGATTGCGCTGGGCACAACGGGCTTTGTGGCACCTGTTGCGGCCGCCGATAAACCCAACATCCTGGTGATCTTCGGCGATGATGTCGGCATGTGGAATGTGGGTGCGTACACGCACGGTATGATGGGCCACACGCCGAACATAGACCGGATCGCCAATGAGGGCATGCTGTTCACCGATCACTACGCGCAACCGAGCTGCACCGCCGGGCGAGCGGCGTTCATTACCGGGCAGTATCCGATTCGGACCGGCATGACCACTATCGGCATTCCCGGTTCGGATCTGGGTCTGCAGAAGGAAGATCCAACGCTGGCCGAGGTACTGAAACCGCTAGGCTACACTGCCGGACAGTTCGGCAAGAATCACCTCGGCGATCGCAACGAGTTCCTGCCGACTGTGCACGGGTTCGACGAATTCTTCGGCAATTTGTATCACCTCAATGCCGAGGAAGAGCCTGAGCAACTCGACTACCCCGGCTTGAAGAATCCGGCATTCATGGAGAAGTTCGGCCCGCGCGGTATTTTGTATTGCTGGGCGACGGATAAGGATGACCCCACCGATGATCCGAAGTTTGGCCGGATGGGCAAGCAACATTGTGAGGATAAGGGCCCGCTGACCCGCAAGCGAATGGAGACGGTGGATAACGAGTTTCTCGAAGCGGCCGAGAATTTCATCGACCGCAGTGTCAAAGAAGAAAAGCCGTTCTTCGTCTGGTTCAATGCCACGCGGATGCACATCTGGACACACGTACCGAAAGAGTACGCTCAAAAGGCCGTGGATGAGGGCCGTCCGGAAATCGATCTCTACCGGGCCGGCATGATTCAGCATGACGACCAGGTCGGCCAGCTGCTGAAAAAGCTCGACGACCTCGGCATCGCCGACAACACCATCGTGGTCTACTCAACCGACAACGGTTATGAACTGATGCTGTGGCCCGACGGCGGTTATTCGCCTTTCCGCGGTGAGAAGGGCACGACCTGGGAAGGTGGCGTGCGAGTACCCATAATGGTGCGCTGGCCCGGCAAGATTCCGGCGGGAAGTAGTTCCAACGGCATCCAGAGCCACGAGGACCTTTATGTGACGCTTGCCGCGGCCGCTGGTGAGACGAACATTAAACAAGAATTGCTTGAGGGCAAGAAGCTTGGCGACGTGGAATATAAAGTCCATCTCGACGGCCACAACAATCTGGATCTATGGACGGGCAAGACGGATAAGTCGGCGCGCAACGAGTTTTTCTACTATGACGAGTCGGACCTGACAGGTTTGCGGGTCGGGGATTGGAAGATGTCTTTTGCGGTCAAGATGCATGGAAACTGGTGGAACCCGCTGGTCTATCCACGTGTGCCGTATCTCTTCAACCTGCGCATGGATCCTATGGAGATCATGGATCAGGAGTCGCACGAGTTCGGCTATATCGGTCGCAAGCTGTTCGCGCAGAAGATGTGGACGCTGATACCAGCCCAGGGAATCCTGGCTCAGCATATCGAATCTCTGAAACAGTGGCCGCCGCGCCAGCGCGCGGAGTCACTGAGTTTGGAAAAGAAGATGGACACCCTGATGCAGAGCCTGAGTACGGATTCGGCGGGGATGCAGTAGCGCTCCTCCGGCTCCTGCGCTCTGTATGCCGTTTAACAGGAGAACAACCATGCGGATACTTCCGTTTTTTTCCAGATTCTCACGGGTCCTGGCGCTGGGCATGCTGCTGGCATTCGGCGCGCAGGCACAGTCCGATCCGCTGCCGTCGTGGAATGACGGCGCGGCCAGGCAGGCGATTGTCACGTTTGTGAACGCGACCACAACGCCGACGAGTCCGAGCTTCGTGCCGCCCGCTGAGCGCATCGCCACCTTCGACCAGGACGGCACGCTATGGGTCGAGCACCCGATGTATTCGCAGGTGATGTACATCCTTGAGAGCGTGCCGAGGTTGGTCAAGGCCAAGCCCGAGCTGGCCAAAGTCGCCCCCTACTCGACGGTACTGGAAATCCTCAAGGGCGATCGGGCGGCCATCGCCAAACTGACACTGCCCGACCTCGAAAAGCTGGCCATGGCCACGCTCACTGGCGTGTCTGTTGATACATTCAGCGCAGAAGCACAGAAGTGGCTCGCCACAGCCAAAGACCCGCGCTGGAAGAAGCCTTACACCGAGCTCACCTACCTGCCGATGCAGGAAGTTTTGCAGTATCTGCGTGCCAATGGCTACAAAACGTACATCGTCACCGGTGGCGGGCAGGATTTCGTGCGCCAGTATTCGGAGCCGGTTTATGGTATTCCGCCTGAACAGGTAGTTGGCAGTGCGGTCGGTGTGAAGTACGACTATGCCGAGGATGGCAAGCCGTTCCTTACCAAGGAGCCGAAGCTGCTCGTCAACGACAACAATGCCGGCAAGCCCGAGGCCATACACCTGATGATCGGGCGTCAGCCACATATCGCGTTTGGCAATTCGACCGGTGATCAGCAGATGCTGGAGTACACGAAGGCCGGCAGCGGCGCGCGGCTCTCGTTGCTCGTATTGCATGACGATGACAAGCGTGAATATGCTTACGGGCCGGCCCAGGGACTACCCGACACCGAGGTCGGAACGTTCACCCAGGCGCTATACGATGAGGCCAGGAAGCAAGGCTGGATTGTTATCAGCATGAAGAACGACTGGAAGAATATTTTCGCGTTCGATTAAGGTAATCGTGCTGGTTTGCCGGGTGCCGGAGCTGGCTATGACATGTGCCTGATATAACACTTCACTGAAGACTTACTGTGTCCCGGTGCTCGCCGCTTTTACCAGTCGATCGTACTCTGCACATTCCGGGGTTTTAACCTGGCTCATATTGTGTAGCAGGTTGCAGCTAAGCGACGCCATGCTGCGCAGGCAGCCGACCGCTGGCTGATAGAGTTTGTCACTGGCAGAAACTGCCTGTACACGGCTGAGCATGTCGGCACAGTTGCGCTCAAGTACGGGATCCATCTTCTGCCGCAATTCGTCAGTTAAGTCCTGGCCCGCCACCGCTTCAAATGCGCAGGTTTTGATTGTGTCACACAACCCATCGGCAGCGTCTGTCAGCTCATCTGCACTGCTGTATCCGCTCAGCACTAATGCCAGAATCGCCGGTAGTATTGGTGTCGCGTTTATCATGGTATGCATATCCTCGGACCCTGCCTCAAGCATATCCGATAACATCGAAAAGCGCAGCTGTGGCAGTACTGGCCCCACTCGAACTTCATCGGCCGCAACGATCACAAGAAGAAGATCGAGGCCGGCAAGTACCCCGGCATCCTCAAGATGATCAGACCGGAAAGCAGTGGCAACAACTGCACAATGGGGGCGGGTTTCAGGCAGGATAGCGTTTATTCAACCTATACATCGCCTGCCTAAATGTGCTGCCAGACATCCTGTAGAATCACGAACAAGAATGCGGTCGAACAGCCAAACATCAGCACCCCGGTTATCGCGATCAGCGCGCCGAGATGTCTCCAGGGATACTTCAGCAGGATGTCGCCGTAGCCCAGCGTCGTGATCGACACGGCGGTGAAGTAGATACCGTCGGTAATCCTGGGTAACAGCCGTGTATAATGCAAAAACAGTCCCCACACCGCGGCCTCCGCAACGTGCGCTAACACTAGTGTGAAGAAGATAACGAGCAGGAGGATCTTACCAGTATGTTTTGGTCCCAGATGCTCCAGCATCCATGGCTTGAAACGGACCATCTCGGCGATCACATCAAAGATCACGACCACATGAAAATAGAACAACACAAGCGCCAGTAGCACTGAAAAACCATAGATCCCACCAATCAGGCTACGGGAAAATAGACGATTTTTCTCCAATTATGTTCCTCCTGACTTGTGAACCATGTCTTCAGTATCGGGCGGGTGGTCGCATTGCGTGCTCTGCTCGCGTGTATCCTCATTACGCGCTGACATCATGCCGGCGGCAGATGGTGTAGTTGTATCCGGCAAACGCCCGGGTTTCTTCTTGCCAGTGCTTGCCTGCTCCGGATAGCGATCATACGTTTGACGACGCAGCAACAGCCAGGCCAGCGTGGAAATGATGACAGACAAGCCGGTTACAAGCCAGAAACCATAGGGGTTATGCTGGTCGGGGATGCCAGCGACATTCATCCCGAGCAGACCGGTAATGAATGTCAGCGGCAAGAACACGGTTGCGACGATTGTCAGGTTGAGGCTGGAACGGGTCATGATCTCCGAGCGTTGCGCCTCTATCTGATCCCCAAGCGTCTGCACCCGCGTGCAGCATTCGTCCAGTCTCTGCAAATAGCGTGTCACGTGCTTCGACGCCCTGACCAGCGTTTCACGGTCGTCGGCATCCAGCGCCAGGGTGGGGGATCGGTAGCCATCGGATCAAGCACCTGCCGGGTGTTACTCACGTGCCTCCTGGTGCGAACGATTCGGCGCTGAAACTCGCTCAGCGTCTGCTGGGGTGGTACTAAACCACTGTCGAGCATTGCATCCTCAACGTCATCGATGTCCTGGGTCAGATCGGAGATGACCGGTTCCATCCGGTTGGTCATACCCGTCACCATGAAACCGAGCAAGTCCACCGCTGTCACCAGCGACTTGTTCGACGGCAGGTTCTGTCGCAACTGGTCCACGGCAGCGACTTTCCCGGATCGCAACGTGATTGCCGTGGTCGGGCCGATCAGCAGCTTTATGTCACCGGGATCAGTGAGATCGTCCTTTTCACCGGGACGCAGCGTTCTCATGCCAAGCAATATGCCGTCTGGCACTTGTTCATAATGACTGAAGCTCATCGGTTCCAACAATGCCGTTCTCGTCTGCTCGCTGATCTCCTGCCAGGCCCTCAGCCGTTCGCGATCGGTGTTGTCGGCAATGTTGATGTCGAACCAGGTGACGCCGTCGGGACAGGTATTATCGCCGGCTTTTCCGGAACCGAGTCGGGTAATCTCAGGCATGGCGCATTATCTCCAGCGGGTAATGACAGCGCGTTCAGGCACCAGCCATTACATTGTCTTGGCTACGCTGATCGTGCGAGCCTTCATGGAATCGTAGATGGGCAAGTTGTTCATCAATGTGGGAACGGCCATAGCCGCGAAAGAAGCCCAGAGCATTGGTAATGCCTGATTGAAAGCACCGGTCATCTCGAAGATCAGGATCATTCCGGTAACCGGCGCTCGAACCGTTGCGGTTAAAAAAGCCGCCATACCGGCGATAGCAAAGCTGACCGGGGTGGCACCGGCATCTGCCACGAACTGCGGGCACAGCAGACCGAATCCCAGGCCAAGGCAGGCACCCAACGCAAGGATGGGCGCGAACAGGCCACCAGGCGTGCCCGCGGCATAGGACATTGGGCCGAGCAGAAACCTAACAGCGAAAATTACGGGTAATGCTGTCAGCCCGATTCCACCGACGAGAGCCTGCTGGGAAATCGTATCGCCGCCGCCAACCATGTGCGGGGCAAACCATGCCAGCGCACCCACCAGCGCACCGATAAAGAGTGCCCGAACCTCCGGTCGCCAACGAGTCAAACCGTCAAACAGCGCACAGGTTTTGATAATTAACCGGTTGTATGCAACCCCTGCCAACCCGGCCAGGATACCCAATAAGGCAAAGATGGGGCCGGTCCAGGAATCGGGATTGGAGAGTTCTGCCACATTGAAATCAGGCTGCCGCCCGAGCAAGAGTGATGCTGCAGCGATGGCCGAACAGGAGGTGCCCAGTGCGGCAATGGCAATCCGGACATCAAATCGACGGACCAGTTCCTCCAGCACGAATACCGCTCCGGCTATAGGGGCATTGAAGGCCACAGCCAGCCCGGCACCGGCACCCGATGCGAAAAGGGCAATACGATCAGTGGTTGGCAGCCGGAAAATACTTCCCCAGAACTGGGCAAGGTTGGCGCCCATTTGCACGCTGGGACCTTCCCGCCCGAGCGCCAAACCTCCCCCTATGGCGAGCAGGCCACCCATGAATTTGATGGGCAGCAGCAACAACGGGGCCGCGGGCAACTTGCCCTCAATCACCGCCTCGACGTGGGGAATTCCGCTGCCAGCCGCAGGTTGCCCGGAACGCTGCACCAGCCAGGCAGCAAAAGCGGTGGCTGCTGCAACCGTGGCACAAACCAGAACGAAGCCCGTCACCGGCCACTGGTGGGCCCAGATGATCGTGTCAGTGCGAGCAGTGTTCATGTGTTGCAGTGCCACCCGAAAGCACCCGATGACAAGGCCGATTGCGGTACCTGTGAGAAGCGACAACAGCGCCAGTTTTGCCAAGCCAGACTTTCCACTTTCACTGGACTGGATTCCTTCGGGGTTCGTACTCATAGCTGCAAGATTCCTGAGGTTTGAGGGAGTAGTCATTCAGTCATTCGCATCTCTCCATAGACTATGCGTACCGATCGAAAAGGTGAATGAAAAATTGAACCAGAGCAAAAATAATTAATGTGTGGGAAACTAGTCAGCCTGCGCCTGCGGCACAGCGTCAGGTTTCAGTGCCTCCTCTGCCTGCGCCGGGATCAGCAGCTTCAGCAGCAAGGTGGCAGTGCAACAGGCGGGACAGAAAAAGGGTGCTCACTTTACAGATCACCATGTTTCAATCGCAGGGATCGAGCCTCAAAGCACAAAGTATAAGCATAAAACAGGTTGACCTGCCCTCTGAAAATAACAGAAGCTGGATAACCGGTCTCGCCTCTCTTGCAATGATTTACACGCCATACGGGCACCGGGAGTTGCCACTCTTTCCAGAGGATGGCGCACGCACGTGTCCTGTTGCACAGATGCTGGCCCAAACCAGGATACTAAACAAAATAAGGAATGGAATAACAAAACTGACCCTGTTGATCATCTGCATTGCGCTTGCCATGTGTATGTCTGCAGGGCCCATACTCGTCAGCGGTTCACGCACTGACTACAACGTGTTATTGCGACAAGCGGACGACCAGCAGATGCTACTTAACCTGGTCCTATCGGGATCGGGCGATGCTGCTTGAAGTCAGCGCGCTTAATACTCAGTTCTCTGTCGGCAACAAGGTGAATGCCAACACTGTACTTGGCCAGGGGGACAGTTACCTGGGGCTCGGGGGCAAAGTTGTGACTCAGGAGACCCCACTGTCTCCTGTACTCCGTGGTTTTTCAGGTTGCAAAGGCGTTTCGGTAACGTACCTGTACGAAAAAAAGGGTAGAATTCCGGAACACTGTTGTAGCTTGGCGAAACTCGTTTACTGAGACCGGTAACGTTAATAAACTTCAGAGTGGAGAAAACCAGTGAACGAAGGGTTATTGTGGTACCGCGCAAATCGGAAGGTCCGGCGAAAATCTGCGAGTGTGCCAGCTGTAATAACATCCGCACTCACATTCTACCTGCTCTTCCTGGCGATGCCGCTGTTTGCCCAGGGCGGGCCAGACCTGACCAGTGCGCTCATCGACCAGCGTATTGCCGCCCTGCATAAGGAGGGTGTCGCCGATTCAGATGAGCCCCTGAAGACCTATCGATCCATAGATCTCTGGCTTACCAGTACCCAATTGCATAAAAGCGATGCGGCCAGGTATATCGGGGAACTGACTGAGGCACCGCGACGTGAGGCCAGGATACAGGCGCGTCTCGATGCCATGGGGTCTGTGCAGGACGAGGACCTCGCCACACTGTCGGTGCAGAAGCTGGAAGCAGAACTACTCCTGACCCAGAACGCCACGCGTGATGCAAGGGTGGCACGGGACATCCTGACCCGGCAACTGGATGCGAGGGAGAGCAAGAGAGATTCAATACGTAAACGTCTGGATGAAATCGCCACTCGTATGGAGGCTATGACGACATATGGCGGAGTGGTCGACCCTGCCGCCGCGCCGTCGTTCGCCGAGGCAAGCCAATGGCTGGTGCGAGCGGAACAGGCGTCATTGCGGGAGGAGCAGCTGGCGCTGTCGGCGCAACTTGACAGCCAGCCTGTTCGTTACAGCGCCATGACCGTAGAGCGCGCGGAGCTGCAAGCAAAGATCGATAGACTGGTGCAGCGCACCAGACTATTGTCAAAGCGATTGCAAGATAAGCTTCTGACCACAGCTGCACAAGACTCGCTGAACCTGGCAAGCGATAGCCCGGTCTATGAGTTCGCACAGGAGTATCAGGCGGAAAATGTGACGCTTCGTGAGCAGCGGCTGGAACTGGAGTTGGATTTCACCAATCTCAGCACTGAGCGGCAAGTATTGCGGCGTGCCAATCGCATACTGAACGAACGTTATGCAAGTGCGCGGCGAGTGGTGGAGTTTGCCCACGAAAGCGACGATCTGGGTGAAGCGCTGGTGGCTTACTGGGAGGAACTCAACAGGTTGCGGCTGAAAGTGCAGCGGGATGGGATTTCCCGTCAGGTAGGGGATAGCGTTTTGAGCCGTATCCACCATGAGGAGAGTCTCGCGGATATGATCAGCGCAACTGCCTACCTGAATACCGCTCTCAGCGATGCGGGGCTGAATCCGGTGAGGGTATCGCAAGAGGAGCGCGAAACCCTGCTCGGGCTTGTGCTGGCAAGGCGCGAGCTGCTGCGCAGTACCATCTCGATCGAGTCCGATGTCATCGATATGCTGAGCGAGCTTCAGACAAAGTACGAGGAGCATTCGCAAACTATTGCAGAGTACAAGCGCTTCCTCGACCCGCTGGTACTTTGGGAACCCAGCGGCTCGCGTTTGTGGGAAACCGACTACAAACACATACCCGAGGAAATGGCGCTTCTATTGCAAGCGGCGACAGGAGTCGAAGTTGCTTTCCAGGCCCGCTTTTTCGGTTTCATGTCCGTGGCGCTGATCCTGCTGCTATTCCGTACCCGGCTGCGCGAATACCAGCTCCGCCAGAATCAACTGATATCGCGACCGCGCGACGCATCTATCCGCTTTACCGTGCTGGCACTGGTCGCCACTGCTCTGCGCGCGCTGCCAGCAGCACTGATGGTGATGGCACTGGCAGCACTGTTCTCTGCGGACGATGACATACTCGCTGTGGCCTTGACCGCTGTTCTGTATAGTGTCGCTGCCTGGCTATTTACAGCCAGGCTGCTGGGCATGCTATGTGAACAGGACGGGGTAGCGCGTAAACATTTTCAATGGAACGCACAACTATGCGATCGATTGAAGAGTGAAACCCGGTGGTTTTTACGCTGGTTGCTGCCCGGCCTGGCTGTGGCTGCGGTCCTGTATCGCCTGTATGGCACTGCACCACTAACGGGGCGCCTGGCGATGTTGGCCATTACCCTCTGGATTGCTATACATATCGTGCGCGCGCTCATCCACGCAGTAAAGGCCAATGGCAGGAAAATACTGTCGACCTTCAATGCCCGCTTTCTACTCATCCTGGCGCTGTTTTTCTTTGCCGCGTCTATCGGGGTTGTGTTCGGATTGCGCTTGTCAGTGACATTCGTGATCAACACGGTTCTGGATACCCTCCAGGCCGGTATCGCGCTGGCAATCGCCTACAGCTTTTTGCTGCACTGGCTACAGGTTGAGCGCCGTCACCTGCGCTTTGAGGAACTGCAACAGGCACGGGAGGTTCAATCGGAGCAGCCTCTTTCAGAGTTGGGAGTCGTTGACGAAGACAAGGAAAACCTTGCCGAACTCGGCGAGGAAACCAGGGAGTTACTGAATGCGGCGGCTATCGTTGTCGCCCTGTCGGTACTGTATTACCTGTGGGCTCCTATTCTGCCGGTGTTTAATGCGATGTCTGCGGTTACCCTATGGACCTCTACCGTCATGGTTGAAGGCGTGGCCACCGTCCACCGTATCACACTGGAAATTGTCGTCCTCGTCACCCTGATGATAGGCGTTACCATATACGCCGCGCGCAAACTGCCGGCGTTGGTGGAGTTGGTATTACGTTCGCGCCTGGACGTTTCGGCGGGCACGCGCTATACCGTCAGTACTCTCTTGAATTACATCATTCTTGGCGTTGGTATTCTGGTGGCTCTGTCCAAACTTGGCCTGGACTGGTCGAAGCTGCAGTGGCTGGTTGCCGCACTGGGCGTCGGTATCGGTTTCGGATTACAGGAAATCGTTGCCAATTTTATTTGTGGGCTGATTATCCTGTTTGAACGGCCGATCAGTGTCGGTGACATTATCACCGTGGGTGACCAGGATGGCGTCGTAACCCGGATTCGCATCCGGGCGACCACTATACGCGACTGGGATAACAAGGAACTGGTGATACCCAACAAGGAAATCATCACTGGACGACTGCTCAACTGGTCACTAACCGATACCCGGCTTCGGCTCACAGTGCCGGTGGGTGTTGCCTACGGCAGCGATGCGGTACTGGCGCTCAGGATCCTGGCTGAAACGGTTGCAGATGACGAGCGGATCCTTAAGGATCCTGCGCCGTCTATTATTTTCAGTGATTTTGGCGAGAGCTCCCTGAACATGGTCTGCCGCTTCTATATCGATAGTGTTGATAACATGTGGCCCGTGAAGACAGCGCTGCACCTGGAAATCTACCGGCGTTTCGAGGAAGCCGGCATCGTCATCTCCTTCCCACAGCGCGACGTGCACCTGGACAGCGAGAAGCCATTGCGCATCGCTATCGACCCGGGGCCACAGCCTGTTGCGTAGCGGCGAAAAAAAACCGCGTTCAGTCAAAACTGAGCACGGCGCTTGCGCTTATCTGCACTATTACTTCGCAGCCTCGATGCCAGGTGGCTCCCAGCTGCCATTCAGCACCGCTTCCTTCGACCAGTACATGCGCAGCACGGTATAGATCGGCCCGTTCGGCGCCGGCAACCAAACGCGTGCTTGTACCCTATTTTAGCAATCGTGACAGACCGGCGCATCAATTACCGACAGGGAGCGTCAGCACTGGAGCAACACTCTTCGCGTCGCCGGCCTGAAGCTGGTACACCTGGCCCAGCAGTGAAAAGGTGGACTTTGAATCAAGATCTGAATCATCGATGTAGAACCAGCTATTGCGATAATTGATGGCAACTGAAGCGTTATCCGGCGGTTCGGTACTGGACCTGATTGTCAGAATACCTTCAGTGACTCGCTGCCAGTCGAACGGTTGACCCGCGGCGTCCCTGGTGACAGTTACCCGACCAGCAGCAACATCCTCCTCCGGGACCTGAACTGATTGGGAGAGGAAATACATCACGCCGGCCAAAGATCTGAAGCGCAGGTTAATGCTGTTATTGCCACTACCTCGAGCGGCCACAGTAACCGGGAAGATCAGCTTGGCGGGGTTAAGGCCCAGAATGCGTGTGAACTCCTGATATTGAGCGTGATCGAGAGCCTCTGGCTCAAAAACCAATACCGGTTGGTTATTGTAAATAGCATCTGTATACAGGTCGTCCATACTCAACTGGCGCAGCAGGAATGACAGGCGTTTGAACTCCTCGTAGGCGGGCGCCTGCGCTGGAGTTGGGCCGTTGGCGGTCTGGGCGTTGCTGACGTCATTCATTTCATACACCAGAAGTCGGAGCAATCGATCTGAGCTCCAACCTGCGGTGCCCAGCAGAAACAGAGTATCCAGGCTGATGGGGCTAAGTACCCGCTGGACAAATTCGGCTCCCTTCAGCGGCGTGTAGGAGACAGTGGGGGTCTCCTGAGCCACAATTTTGCCCCCGAGCCCCAGGAAACTGTCCCCCTGGCCAAGTTCTGTGTTGGCATTCACCTCGTTGCTGATAGAGAACTGGGTATTGAGCGCGCTGACTTCAAGGAACATCGCCTGATCCCGATAGCGCAGGCGGACCAGGTTAAGTAGCATCTGCTGATCGTCCGCTTGTCGCAATACCACGTTGTAGTCGGTGCGTGAACCACTGACGAGCGTGGGGCCTGCAGACATACAGCCGGCAAGCGCAATGCAAATGATCAACAGGGTCAGCTTTGTCATTTCATTTTTGTCATCTGAGGTTTCAGGTTATGTTTATATTCCGACAATCATCCTTTCAGAAGGTCACGTGAATATTACGTTGCCAAAAAGAATTTGCAAACCTCGTTGCATGTATATCGTGTGAATGACCGGAATGAGTGGCGAGACTGGTCACTCCGCTTCTATTATTAGCTGGGCAGGTTAAGATGTTTTATGCTTATGGCTTGTGCTTCCAGCTCTGGGATTGAAACATGGTGATCTACCAAGCGAGTACCCTTTTTCTCTCCCGCCTTGCGTGCCGCCAGGTATGGGCCTTACTGTTGTTGGGGCTGCTGATCCCGGCGCAGGCAGCGGAGGCAGTGAAACCTGACGCTCTACCACAGGCGCAGGCCACACTCGAACGGCTCGAAAAACAGTTTGCTACCGCCCGGACAGCGACCGCGCAGGAACTGAAAACGCTCAGGAAAGAAATCGCCACGGTTCGTTCCAGTGCGCAGGACTGCCTGCAACAGGCAGAACCAAAGATCGAAATACTGGACAGCGAACTTGCCATCCTCCAGCCCGCAAAGCCCAAGGTCACGCAGGCGAAAACGGCACAAGAGACCCAACCTGCAGAACAACCGGAAGCGCCGGTTTCTCCCGCCATCGCCCGCCAGATGCAGGATCTGCTGAGCAGTAAAACGAGCTTGGAAGGACGTATCGCCATCTGCAAACTGCTACTGCTGAAAAGTAACTATCTGGAGTCAAATGTAGGCGATTACTTGCGCAGCCTGCAGACCCGGCAACTGCTGGCTCGTGGTCCGACCCTGGTCAGTGTGTTGCAGGCAAATCTGGATGAGCGGAAACGCTGGTTGGACTTTACCAGTCAGCTGACTGTGACATCTACGGGTTGGGATGCTGTACGCCCGATTCATCTGGCCGGTGCCGCGGCAGTCGGTCTGCTGGGCTTCATCCTGGGCAGCATCGTGCCGCGCCGACTTCGGGTCCGAGCGGCCCGCATGAAGGTCGGGGAAGAGGAAGTCTCCGCCGGCCTCGTACAGGCGGTCATGGCCTGTGGCGCCTGCTATGCGCCGATCCTGCTTGCCCTGGGGGGTATCGTCGCTTATCTAGCCCTCATCCCGCGCGCGGGTGGTGATCTGCCGTTTGTCCTCACCCTGATGTACGGCCTGCTGGCATACTTTGCCATCGCAGCCGGTATCAGGACCCTGCTCAACCCCTGCCCACCCGCGACCCATTATCTACCGTTGCCGGAAGCCGTCGCGATTCCGCTCAGCCGGCGCAGCCGCGTACTCGCCCTGATCGTGCTGTTCAGGTGGCTTATGCTGGAACTCCACGCGGACGGCTCGCTTGATGAAACTATGTTCGCACTGGCTCGACAAATTCTCGGCTGGCTCTTCATCCTGAATGCCATCTGGGTCGTCTGGCTGCTGCGCCGGCTCGAGGGCTGGCGGGATAAGTGGGCGCTCCTGCTGCTGATCAGCCTGGGGCTGTTCGGCGGCGGGGTCGCTGCCGGGATCGGCTATTTGAATCTCGGTACGCTGCTAATCGTTGGCATCACCTACACCCTGGCGTTGCTCGGTCTCGCACTGGTGGTGAATCAGTTTTTCTCCGACCTGTTCGATGGTCTTGATGAGGGACGCTATCGTTGGCAAAAAGCAGTGCGTCGGTCCATCGGTCTCAAAAACGGGGACTATGTGCCCGGCCTGGGCTGGCTGCGGCTGGTCGTCAACCTTGCACTCTGGATCGCCGCCGCCCTGCTGGTGCTGCGCGTCTGGGATGCCAATGAGCAGATCACCGCCGATAGCCTGCAGTATTTCACGGAGGGCTTCCAGGTCGGTGGCCTGACCATTGTCCCCACTCAACTGCTTTGGGCCATCCTGGTCTTCGCCGTATTGCTGGCGTTGACCGGCTGGCTCAAGGGCAGACTGAATACGAAATGGCTGGTCAAGACGCGTATGGAGACCAGCGCGCGGGACGCGCTGGTCACGAGCTTCGGATATGTCGGCGTGGCCATTGCGGTCATGGTGGCGCTAACAATCGCCGGGATCAATTTTGCCAGTCTTGCCATCATCGCCGGCGCGCTGTCGGTCGGCATCGGTTTCGGCCTGCAGAACATCGTCAATAACTTCGTCTCCGGCATTATCATGCTGGTTGAGCGACCGGTGAGGAACGGTGACTGGATCGTCGTCGGGAACACCGAGGGCTACGTCCAGCGCATCAGCATCCGCACGACGACCATACGAACCTTTGACCGGGCCGATGTCATCGTGCCCAACTCGGACCTGATATCCGGCC
>Ga0210123_1000711_pt1 | contig 19520 bp, 14 predicted proteins | sample Muzzi_PWB_D2_FD_185535 | JGI IMG/M metagenome (GOLD analysis project Ga0210123, IMG submission 185535) | Wetland microbial communities from San Francisco Bay, California, USA, that impact long-term carbon sequestration - Muzzi_PWB_D2 (SPAdes) | ecosystem: Environmental > Aquatic > Marine >... | reverse complement strand
CGAGCAGGCGAACCAACCGGTCGAGGGGGTTTTGATAGTGGGGCTGCTGGTGGCCGGAGCCGAGGTCGTGTGCCATGGTCGATCCAGAACCGTCCCGGAGGTCTCCGCGAGCCGCCAGCCGCCCAGATCCTGGACGACCGTCCAGGCCCGGGGAGCGAGCCAGAGGCTCGGGGACCTGGACTCTAGCAGCCCCCGCCCGCGGCCGTCGGCGGCGGCGGCGGCGGAACCACCGCCTATGGAGCCCCGCTGCTATTCTGCGACGAGCCCCTCAACCTCATCCAAGGGAGAGTCGAGATGATGCCCACCAACCCCCGCCAGTGCAGGCCGAGCGCTTCGAGCCCTGTCGCCTTTGCCCTTCTTCTCGCCACGGTCCTCCTCGCCTGGGGACCGCTCGTACCCGCCGCGGGGGCCACGCCCGCCGCCGAGCAGACGGCCGGCGAGCAAGCCCCCGTGCAACCGGAGCCGGCCAAATGGCAGGTGAGGAAGGAGCTGGTCCAGGAGATCACCTCCGTCACCCATCACGAGATCGAGATCGCCGGCGAGACCGTTCCCTACACCGCCACCGCCGGCAACCTCCTCCTGACCGCCGAGGGCGGCAAACCGAAGGGCACCATCTTCTACGTCGCTTACACCCGCGACGGGATCGACGACCCGGCCGATCGCCCGGTCACGTTCTCCTACAACGGCGGCCCGGGGGCCGCCTCGGTCTGGGTTCACCTGGGCGCCTTCGGCCCCAAGAAAGCCCATCTCGACCCCGAAGGCTTCCCCGACGGCCCGCCCCCGGGGTACCTCGAGGACAACCCCTACTCCGTCCTGGACGCCACCGACCTCGTGTTCATCGACCCGGTCTCGACCGGCTACAGCCGCGCCACGCCGGGAGAGGACGCGGAGCAGTTCCACGGCCTGCGGCCGGACGTCGAGTCCGTCGGTGAGTTCATCCGCCTCTGGCTGACCCGAAACGGCCGCTGGGCGTCGCCCAAGCTCCTCGCCGGCGAGAGCTACGGCACCACCCGCTCCGCCGGCCTCGTGGGCTACCTCCAGAACCACGACGGCATGTACTGGAACGGCATCGCCCTGATCTCGTCGGTCCTCAACTGGCAGACGCAGATCTTCGACGTGGGCAACGACCTGCCCTACGTCAACTACCTGCCCACCTACGCCGCCGCCGCCTGGTACCACGGCAAGCTCTCGGAGCGTCTGTCCGGGGACCTCCGCGCCACGCTGGACGAGGCCCAGGAGTTCGCCCGGGGCGAGTACGCCACGGCCCTCATGCTCGGCCGCAGGCTGCCGGAGCAAGAGCGAAACCGGATCGCCGCGCGGGTGGCCGAGTACACCGGCCTCTCCACTGAGTACGTCCTCCGCAGCAACCTCCGCGTGACCGACGACCGGTTCTTCAAGGAGCTCCTCCGCGAGGACGGCAAGACCCTCGGCCGGCTCGACTCCCGGTTCACCGGCTACGACCGGGACTCTGCGGGAGAGACCTACGAGTTCGACCCGGCAGGAGCGGCCATGGACGCGTACTTCGTGTCGCTCCTCAACGACTACCTCCGGAACGACCTCGGCCTCGAAAGCGACCTCCCCTTCCGCCACCTGGCGGGCGAGGTCTGGCCCTGGAACTACCACCCGGGGACCTACAAGGAAACCTGGACCAACCACTACCTGAACGTGGCCGAGACCCTGCGCCAGGCCATGGCCCAGAACCCGCACCTCCAGGTGATGGTGATGAGCGGCTACTACGACTTCGCCACCCCCTTCGCCGCGTCCGACTACACGGTCGACCACATGGAGCTGCCGCCGGAGCTGGCCGACAACCTGTGGGTCCGGTACTACGAGGCGGGCCACATGATGTACATCCGCGAGGCGGACCACCGGAAGTTCCGGGAGGACTTTCTGGAGCTGCTGAGGAGGGCGACCGAGTAGCGGAAACAGAGTGCCGGGTCTGGTGCGCTGAAGCGCACCAGACCCTCGTCCTGCCGCGCAGACTCCCAGAGGACGCCGGCGGCAGTCGCCGAGGGGTACGCCGGCCGGGGACCGCCGCGGGTAGAATGCGTTCCCATGTGGACCTCTTCGCGACCGCTCGCCGCCTCCGCCCCCATCTCGGTCACCGCCGCCCTCGTCGCCTCCCTGGCTCTGCTGCTCACCCTCCTCGCCCCGGCCCTCCCGGCGCGCGCCCAGAGCAGCCAGGAAGCCGCCGAGCTCTCCGCCCCGCTCCTCGGCTTCACCGCCGCCGGCTCCCAGGCCCAACGCGCCCTCGAAGAGCGCCTGGACGGAATGGTCGAGCGCGAGCATCTGCGCACCTGGATGGAGCGCCTCGCCTCCCAGCCCCACCACGTGGGCTCGCCCTGGGACCGGGCAAACGCCCAGTTCATGGCCGAGCTCTTCCGCTCTTGGGGCTACCAGGTGGAAATCGAGGAGTTCAGGGTGCCCTTCCCGGTGCCGGTGGCCCGGACCCTCGAGATGACCGAACCGACGCCGTTCACCGCCACGCTCGAAGAGCCCACCCTGCCGGAGGATCGGACGTCCGGCCAGAAAGATGCCCAGCTCCCCACCTACAACGCCTACTCCGCCGAGGGCGACATCTCCGGCCAGGTGGTCTACGTCAACTACGGCATCCCGGAGGACTACGACGAGCTCGCCCGGCGGGGGATCGACGTCGCCGGCAAGATCGTCCTCGCCCGCTACGGGGGCTCTTGGCGGGGTATCAAGCCGAAGGTTGCTGCCGAGCACGGCGCGGTCGGCTGCATCCTCTACTCGGACCCGCGGGACGACGGCTACTTCGTGGGCGACGCCTACCCCGACGGCGGCTACCGGAACGCCGACGGCGCCCAGCGGGGCTCCGTCATGGACATGCCCAACTACCCCGGCGACCCGACCACCCCGGGCCGGGGATCGGTCGACGGCGTCCTCCGCATCCCGATCGAGGAAGCGCCCACCCTGACCAAGATCCCGGTCCTCCCCATCTCCTGGGCGGATGCCAAGCCGATCCTCGAAGCCCTCGAAGGCCCGGTGGCCCCGGCGGCCTGGCGCGGCGCCCTGCCGCTCACCTACCACCTGGGCCCCGGCCCGGCCAAGGTCCGCCTCGCGCTCGACTTCGACTGGCAACTGGCTCCGCTCTACGACGTCATCGCTCGCTGGCCCGGCGCCGAGCTGCCGGACGAGTGGGTGATCCGGGGCAACCACCACGACGCCTGGGTGAACGGCGCCGCCGACCCGACCTCCGGCATGGTGGCGGTGCTCGAAGAGGCACGCGTGGTGGCCGAGCTGGCCAAGGCCGGCCATCCGCCGAAGCGCACCATCATCTACGCCGCCTGGGACGGCGAGGAAGAGGGTCTCCTCGGCTCGACCGAATGGGCCGAGACCCACGCCGATGAGCTCCGCGCCAAAGCCGTGGCCTACATCAACACCGACTCGAGCTCCCGCGGGTTCTTCGGCGCCGGCGGCTCCCACACCCTGGAGCGCTTCGTCAACCAGGTGGCGGGCGACGTCACCGACCCCGACACCGGTGTGAGCGTCGACCGGCGCCTCCGCGCCCTGCTCCGGGTCGTGGGCGACCCCAAGACGCAAGGAGAGCTGGGAAGCCGCCCCGACCTCCGGATCGGCGCCCTCGGCTCCGGCTCCGACTTCACCCCCTTCCTCCAGCACCTGGGCGTCGCCTCCCTCAACATCGGCTACGGCGGCCAGGGGGACTACGGCGTCTACCACTCGATCTACGACTCGATCGACCACTTCCAGCGCTTCATGGACACGGACTACTCCTACGGCGCGACCCTCGTCCGGACCGCCGGCCGCATCACACTCCGCCTCGCCAACGCCGACGTCGTGCCCATGCGCTTTGGCAACGCCGCCGAGACCTACGCCGGCTACCTGGACGACCTCATCCAGCTCACCGACACCATGCGCACGGAAACGCAAGCCCACAACCAGAAGATCGACGACGGCGTCTGGGAGCTCTACGCCGACCCGAAGGAGACCCTCCTGCCGCCGGAGCGCAAAGACCCGGTGCCCTACCTGGCTTTCGCCCCGCTCCAGAACGCCATGGCCAAGGTCCAGGACGCGGCGAACCGGTACGACCAGGCACTCGAAGCGCTGACCGGGCGAGAGACCGGCCACGAAGCCCTACCGGCCGCAACGCGCAACGAGATCAACCGCCTGCTCCGCGGCACCGAGCGCACCCTGACCCGGGACGAAGGCCTCCCCGACCGCCCCTGGTACGTCCACCACGTCTACGCCCCCGGGTTCTACACCGGCTACGGCGTCAAGACCCTGCCCACAGTCCGCGAGGCGATCGAGCAGCGGCGGTGGGACGAGGCGGAGGCGCAGATCGAGGTGACGGCGGACGTGCTGCGGGCGTTCGCGGAGAGGGTGGACGCCGCGGCGGTACTGGTGGAGGGAAGCGGGAGTCTGTGATCACGGCCGGTTCAACGTCAACAGACACGCCCCGACAGGAGCGATCCACCCCCCTATGAGCGTCGTGAGAAGCGCGAGAGCCTGAGTTAGTATCAGACCCATGGTTGAGCTCCGGCAGAATGGGGGTCGTAAGCGTTATCTCGACTTCCACGCCCGCTGTCATCAGGCCTTTACACCCTTCGCGCCGGTCGAGTTGCCTGATTTCTTTGCAGGACGCTTGGACATCGTACGCCGTGTGAGCAGCGAGCTGATGGCTCCGGGCCGCCAGGTGGCGATCTTCGGTGAACGGGGGGTTGGCAAGACATCCCTCGCCTACCTCCTGTCCTTCTTCACCCACTTCGAACCTGCCCAGTCCTACATCGTCCACTGCGGCCGGGACAGCACCTTCGAGACCATCTTCTACGAATTCCTCGACTGGCGTGGCTCGAGCCTGTCGCTCGACAGCATCGAAAACGGCGGAACGGCCAGCGGAGGAATCGAAGCCGGACCGGTGCGGGCCGGTGGCAGTCGTCGCAGGCAACGGACCTACCGAGTACCCTCCCAGGCCCACAAGGTCACGCCGAGACGGGTCCTCGCCTCGTTCCGTGAAACCGATGCGCTACTTATCATCGACGAGTTCGACCGCGTCGAGGACGATGAAACCCGTCGCCGGGTAGCGGAGCTGATCAAGGCCTTCTCCGATGGCAGGAGTCAATCCAAACTGGTGATCGTCGGCGTCGCCGACTCGGTCCGTGACCTGATCGGTGAGCACACCTCGCTAAGCCGGTCACTGGCACAGATCAAGCTGGACCGTATGAAGCGGGAAGAGCTGTCAGACATCATCCGCCATGGTGAGGAACGGACCGGCGTCAGATTCCAGGAGTCCGTGGCCCGACGAATTGTGAGCCTCGCCGACGGCTTCCCCCACTTCGTCCATCTGATCGCCCTGTATGCCTCCCTGAGTGCCATCGAGGCCCTCCTCGAAGACCCCGAAGGCAACCCTCGGGTGGTGAGTGAACGGGAATACAGTACCGGTGTCGAGGAAGCGATCCAGAATAGTGAATACACCTTGACCGAGACATACGACAATGCCGTCATCACCACGCGACGACAGAGCGACATCTACGAGCTTATCCTCCAGGCCGTCGCCATGGGCGAGGATCCGGTCGCCCAGGTGCAGGAGATCGCACGCCACGCGTCTACTCTGGCGAGCCGAGCCGTGCAGCCGGCACAACTCAGCACAGCTCTCAGCCGGCTGACTCACGACAACAAGGGCAGGGTCCTCACCAAGGTCCGCGATGGCTACTACAGGTTCACCAACCCCCTCCTACGCGCTTACGTGAGAATGCTCCTTGATCAACGGTACCGGGGACAGCTCAAACTGCCGTTCTTCGAGTGACCGTGACCTGCTCCCAGAATCCGGGCCAGCGTCAGTGAGAGACTAGCCTGGACTATTCAAGAGTCACCTACTGCGAGCCGCAATTGCATGCAATCTCAGGGCGTACTCGCTCTTTGCTCCTCAACGTACTGTCCAGTACGCCTGCGTCGCGCATCGCTGTGTGCGCCCTGATTTCACACACACTTGCGGCTCTCGCTACGGCGCCTCATGAATAGTTCAGGCTAGGTCTGCTCATCCGACTCGGGCGAGCGAGCCGATGGCCGGCGCAACGATCGACTGGTGAAACCCGCGGCCCCGCGCCGCGGGTTTTACCGGTGTGACTTGATACTCGCCTCCAAGATCTCAAGGCGTTGCCTCAGCTCGTCGTTCTCCGCCTTCAGCTCTTTGACGGCTTCGATCAGGGGTGCCACGAGCCGATGATACCTCACGAATCGAGTTCCCTCCGAATCGACACCCACCAGCTCCGGGAAGACCAGTTCTACCTCCTGAGCCACCACACCGTACTGGCGTCCTGGCCAGATCGTGGATTCCGGTGTGCCCGGCTTCCACTCGAAGCTGACCCCTCGCAGCCTTTCGATCTTGTCGAGTGCTCCGGCAATCGGAGAGATCTCTTCCTTCAGCTGAAGATCTGATGAGCATCCACTGCAGCTACCTGTGACTACCAGGTCGCCGTGAATTGTCAACGTCGGAACTGCGAAGTTCCCAAGAAGTAGAGGCTGCGTTGTGTCCGAGTTCGCGATGTAGAGAGTGTCCGAGCCCGTCTCGAAACGGCCGGCCCGGTTCCCGATGAAAACGTTGGCGTTCCCCAAGGTGTTCTCGCCCGCGAAGACTCCGATCATCACGTTCCCTTCGCCAAGGGTTCCTTCCTCACCCGCATCCGCCCCGATCAAGACGTTGTCGCTCCCGATGGTCCGGAACTGCCCTGATTGCCGGCCTACGAACGTGTTCCTCCGTCCCGTCGTGAGAGCCGTGCCCGCTTCCTTCCCGATCAACGTGTTGCTGTCGGCGCTACTCGCGATTCCGGTGCCCGCTCCCACGAACGTGTTGCTGTGAGCTCCGGCCACGCCGCTCTCCCCTCCAGCCCCCCAACCCACAAAGGTGTTCGAGTCGCCCATGCTCTGCGACCCAGCCCCTGCCCCGACAAAAGTTCCAGTCGGGTCTATGCGGAGCACGATGGCACCTCCAATCTCATAGGCGCCACCTGTGTTGATGTTCCCCCCGGAGACGCTGAGCTTCGCGTTCGAGACGGAGGTAACTTCATTGCGTAGAAGACGGGGTGATACCACGGCTCTCGGGGTTTCGCGACCCCGTGGATTCAGGAGGTCGTCACCGGAGTCTGTCCACTCCCATGGAGCAACCAGATCATCGCCACCGGCCCGGATGGAAGGGTTCAAACCCGCGTCGAGCTCCAGTGGGATCCCTTCGAGCTCCTCACAGCCGGCCTCGCCCAAAGCATCGCCATCACGCTCTCTACCTCGCGCCAGCAACTCCACAAGTCGACCGGGAATCGCTTGAAGGGGCCGAAGCGGCACGAGATCCCCCGCCTCATGAGACCGAATCTCCAACCCGAGCCACAGATCATCACTCTCCGGGACACGATCTCCAAAACTCACTTCGAGAAGGAACTCGCCGTTGATGACTGGCACCGAAAGATAGGTAATGGAAGCAACCTCCTCGGCGGCCTCCGTCTCGGGGCCGTCGTAGAGACCCAGCACCATGTCGAGCTCCGTATCCCCAAGGCGTCCGTCTGAGTAGAGCGCCCCTCGATATACGAAGCCGCGGTCAACAGCGCACTGGTCATCGATCCCGGCCGCCAAGAGAGAGCCTTGATGGGCGTAGAAGACGAAGACAAGCGCCAGAATCATTGCACACGTCCTGCCATGGGTATTCATCTTGAATCGATCTCCTCGATTGGTACAGATGCCTGGAAGCTCGGGACCTCGCCCTCGCAACCTGAGGCCGCGCACCCGGCATGCGTGATGAACCAGAGCAGAACGCCCGTCCAGCACCGGGAAGCGCCCAGAGACCGGATGCTCCGGCCTTGCCTCGAGAGGCAACCTCGTGCAAGGCGCCCGACAGATCTTTCTCGATCATACCGCATATTCGTATTTCACAACTTACGAACCGTCCATGAGTCGCTCTCGCTTTAGGGTACGGGTGCAGGGGCGAAGATAGCGGCCTCAGGCCACTGGGTTGAGGTCGTTCCTCGTTCCCATGACACCCACGTCCTGGAGACGCCGGTTCACCGAGCCTGATATCAGACAAACTTCTGAAGACCCCCAGAGCGTTGGTGAAGGACGTGCCTTCCGCCACTCCTTCGCACTGCTCCTGCTGTCCTCTCCTACCTTCGGCCCAACCGCCCCAGCCTTCCGGTCTGATGGAAAGGCCAGCGCCGTGATCGGTGCCACGCAGTCACGGGTCACCTGGCACCTGGTCAGGGGAGCCCCCGCGGACCCTCCGCCCCCATGGGGCCACGACACGTACAGTTTGCGCACAGGGTGGCTCCTGTGACGTCCGAGCTGAGCGTCCGGCGTACGGGCTGGCACAAACGACCCCGCTTCTTGCCAGCCCATACGAGAAACGGACACTTCGAGGGGCGAGACGTACATCTCGTACCCCATCTAGACAGCTCATCACGCGCAGATCATCGCTGGCGGTATCCACACCAGCAGGCGAGCAGGCGAGCAGACCAACCAGCCAACCATCGTTCCTGTGACTTCCTGGTGACCCTCCCCCTGCGCTCTCAAGCCGGCTCGCTCTCGACTGTCGCGAAACCCCTCGAGCCGCCCAACAGTGAATAACGTGGCGGCGCCGACCGTACTCCAGGCAACGGAAAGCGAGGCGAGGGATGACTGGGACGCGAATCTCCGAAACGCACCTGTCGTTATTCGATGCGTTGGAGCAGGGCTGGAGTCGGATGGTGCAGATGCTCTTTCGGCCGTTCGACCTCGAGAAGTGGCTCGTCGTCGGCTTCGCCGCCTGGCTGGCCGGGCTTGCGGACGGCGGGCGTAGCGGCGGCCAGGTGAGCTATAGCCCGGAGGACGGTGGCGCAGAGATCGCCGAGAGCGCCCGCGCCGGCTGGGAGTGGCTGGCCACCCACGAGGTGATGGCCGGGTTGATCGCCGCCGCCGTCCTGGCGCTGCTGGCGCTCATCGTAGTGCTGCTGTGGGTGAGCTCGCGCGGCAAGTTCGTCTTCCTCGACAACGTGATCCACGACCGGGCGACGATCGTCGAGCCCTGGCATCGCCTGCGTCGCCAGGGCAACTCGCTGTTCGCCTTCCGGCTGGTGGTGATGCTGCTGCTGTTCCCTGTCATCGCCGGCCTGGTCGGCCTGTGCGTGTGGCTGGCGCTAAAGCCCGGTGGTTGGGCGCAGCTCGGAGACGCCGCGACAGTCGCCGGCGTGGTGGGCACGGTGGTCCTGGGTTTCCTCTTCCTGGTGGTGTTGCTCTACACCTTCTTCTTCCTCGAAGCCTTCGTGGTGCCCTTGATGTATCGCTTCGAGCTGGGCGTGATGGATGCTTGGCGACGCTTTCTCGGCCTGTTCAGCGCTCGCCCCTGGCCGTTCCTCGCGTGCGGCCTCTTCGTGTTCGTCCTCTGGATCCTGGTCATGGCGGTGGTCGTCACCACCGGCCTCATGACCTGCTGCCTCGGTTTCCTGCTGCTCGCCCTGCCCTATATCGGCACGGTGGTGTTGCTGCCGGTCCTGATCACATTCCGGGCTTTCACGGTGGCGTTCCTGGCGCAGGTCGAGCCGCAGCTCACCTTCGATCCGTCGGGCGAGGCGCAGGCGGTGACCGGATAGGGCGCTCCGTGCCACGGTTTGTCTGGCACCCCCTCTGCGGGCACCCCCTCTGCGCGAGGTCCCCCAGGTGCTCACGAAGATGCTCCTCCTCCAGGGTGACCCGGAAGCGGCCCTCGGAGTGGCCCAGAGCTTCGTACGGGAGCACCCAACGCTGGCCGAGGCGTACTTCCAAAGAGCACAGGTGTTGATCTCTCTTGGGAGGGCGGACGAAGCGCGACAGGATCTCCAGCAGGTCCTCGAGCTTCAGGACCGAGGCCCGCTCGCCGAGGAGGCGCGGCGCCGGTTGACGGGTCTCGGAGAGTGGGCGTCCCTCGACCGCTAGGAGTCTGCGCAGTAGATCTGGGAGCCACTCCTGCTGCTCGCCTTTCCGTAGGCCACAGGCGCGTATCGAGGCCCGTGCTATCCTCCCGCCGACGGTACCTTCCACACGATCTGTCACCTCCTTCGGAGCGGGAACGCTTCTCCGGGTTCGCTCCGGAGTGGGCGACCCCTGGGACCAGGAGGACGACGATGACAGAGGACAAGTGGTACTACTACCGGAACGATGAGCGCGTTGGTCCGGTCTCCTTCAAGGAGCTGAAAGGGTTAGCGGAGAGCGAGGAGCTCGGCCCCGACGATCTGGTGTCGCGGCCGGGAATGACTGAGTGGATCCCGGCCCGAGACGTCGAGGACCTCTTCCCGCCCGGCACGATCCTCCCTCCCCCGCCGCCACCCAAGAAGGGCTCGGGCTTCGGCGAGAGGATCCGGCAGTTGGGGAGCGCCGAGGACCTGATCGACTCCCTGCCCCATCTCCGTCTGGTCCGGGCGCTCCTGGAGCGCCTCAGGAAGTGGGTCTCTCGGGACCTCCTGGACTCGGTCGACCGCTGGGCCAAGGCGACGGGGAGCATTACGCTCCTGGCGGCGGCGGCCCTCCTCCTTCTCGCCTTCCTGATCGTCGGCATCCGGGGCGAGAGCGTCGTCCTGGTCCTGGGAGGCCTCGTGGGGGTGCCGGTCTTCACAGTCCTGGCCCACTTCGTCGGAGCGATGTTCATGGATGCGGGCCGCTCGTTGCTTCGGGAGTCTCCCAGCAGCCTCTCCTCGGCGTCCTTCCTCACCTGTTTCGGGCTGGCCGCCTTCCTCGGCGCCGTCCTGGTGCTCGTGGCCGGCGTGGTCGCCGCGGCCACCGGCAACGCGCCAACCCTCGTCGGAAGCGTGGCGGGTGCGGTCGTTCTCGTGTACGTCGGGGGGCTGGCCCTCAGCCCGGACTCGATCAACGTCGACGTCGGCGGCAAGGCGAGCGCCGGAGAGGAGGCGATCGGGATCCTCATGTTCCTCTTCAAGCTGCCGCTCCGGCTGGTCCCCGTCGTCTTCGGCGTCGGCCTGCTGGTGGGGTTCTTCGGCGCCGCGGCGCTGCTCTGGAAGAGCGTGGCGGCGGAGCCGTTCGAGGCCCAGATCGCGGCCATACCCGCGGCGACCGTCGTCTTCGGCGTCGCGGTCTTCCCGTTGGCGGCGTATCTGCTCTTCCTGCTCCTGTACCTCGAGGTGGACCTTCTGCGCGCGGTGCTGGTGATCCCCGGAAAGCTCGACGCGCTACGGGAACGCGACTAGCCGTCACCTGGTCGGAGCGTCGCCGGGAAGGGGCGGAGGGCCGTGGCAACGACCACCGCCTGGGCGTTTCTGCGTCTCTCCGAATTCGCTGATTGTGCCAAGGTAGGCGTATACGATCTCTCTGAATGCATCTCATGCGGCGGCAGGCTCGCCGCCGCATGACCGTGCCCGGAGGAATCCACGACCGCCATCAGACTGTCTTCCGCCCTGGCCGTTCTCGCCCTCGTCCTCGTTGCCGTACCCGTACTGGCGGCGACAGCGGCACCGGACTCGGCCGTTGGGCACCCTCGTTGGCGTGCCTCCTTCACAAGCTCTCAGCTCTCGGTTCCACAACAAGAACGTTGGAAGAGAGCTCTTCGACGACCTGTCCCTCGAGGCCGTCTTCTTCCGATCGAAGTCGACGGATCTCAGATGGCTTGGTTCCTCTTGGCAGCCGGCCCAGGTTGAAAACAGGCTCACCGGGACTGATGGCGGGGAGAGTCGTCATACCGATGACGACTGCATCAAAGGGCGCATGCAGCATGCTTCGTTCCCGGCCGAGCAGGGTGGTGTTGGTAGCCAGCGGGCAGTTCTTTTCGACAAAATCACCCGGTTTGACGTGGAACCGAAGAAAACCGCCACGCTCGGCGCGTATCCACTTCGAGCTCTTGACGACAACTTGATACTCGGGCCTCTCCGCTTCTCCGTCGAGCATTTCGAGCTCGGCAAGCACGTTTCTGATACCGCGTACCGCAGTCTCGACGATGCGCGGCTCGACCTTCCAGACTTCTCCGCCCTCCATGACGATGGTCGGGCAGCCTGCGAGGCACGCTTCTCGCCGGAGTGCTCCGCGCGGGCCTTTGGCGTCGATGATGATCTCGCTGCCGAACGCCTGCGCGAGACGCCGCACCGACGAATCAGTCAGATCTCCACGAGCATTGGGATAATTGGTCCGGCGTACAGCCGCGGTGTGCAGGTCGATTCCGTAGTCGCACCGGGAGACGACCTCATCGAAAATCGTCCGGGCCATGCGGCTCGCGAGACTACCCGTCGCCGATCCGGGAAACGAACGGTTCAGGTCACGGCGGTCGGGTAAATAGCGAGAATGCCGGTCGAACGCGAGTATATTCAGCACGGGCACGAGGATCACGGCCCCTCGCATCAGGCAGAGCTCCGAACTCTGAATCAACTGACGAACCGCTCCGGTGCCGTTGATCTCATCGCCGTGCAGCGCGGCCGTGACGAATACCACGGGGCCGTCTTCCACCGCTCGGCGAATGTGAATCGGAATCTGCACCGTCATGCTGCTGTAGCTCTCGCTCACCGCGAGCTTGACATCGCGCGACTGGCCGGCGGGAATGGGCTCTCCGTTCCAGTCGTCAATGGACTTTCGCCCAGGAGGCTTGGTCATGGCAGCATCAGCCTTCTTCCGAAGGCATCGGCTCGTCTGCCGAGCCGTAGAGATCGCCGTGCACCTCGTCCGCGACGGGCAACTCGGGAAGATCCTGCACCTCTGGACGCCGCTTCCGGCGTGCCTTGGCCGGAATCAGATCACGCATCAAGTCCAGCTTGCCGAAACACAGCAGTCGATCCCCGGATTCAAGCAACCGATCCGATCGGGGATTTGGGATCACGGTCGTGCCCCGGTACAGCGTCAGTACGTTGATGTCTCTGTCACGCAGACCGGATTCTTTGATGGCTCTGCCAACGTATCCGGAACCCTCTCGAATGTGGATCTCGGTGACCCCGTAGCCACGACTCACGGTCAGCCGTTGGCGTAGGTCGATCTCGGGAAAATCCACATGGGCAGCGATGTGGTCGATGATCGCCCCTGCGATGTCGAGTTGCGTGCATCGTTCGATTCCCTCCAGGCCGGGCGAGGAGTTCACCTCCATGATCTGCGGCCCGTCCTTGCCCTCGAGCATGTCGACGCCGGCAACTCGAAGGCCCAAAATCTGGGCGGCTCGCACAGCACTTTCACTATAGATCTCGTCGAGCTTCACCGGCTCGGCAATACCACCGCGATGGACGTTACTGCGGAACTCCTGTCCCTGGGCGACACGACGCATGGCACCGACAACCCGGTCGCCGACCACGAACGCTCTGATGTCGCGTCCCTTACTCTCGGCGACGAACTTCTGGATCAAGACATTCTGTTTCTGGCTTTGCAGCAACTCGATCATGGCCTCGGCTGATTTGACCGATTCCGCGAGGAGCACGCCGATTCCTTGCGTCCCTTCCAAGAGCTTGATGATGACGGGGGCACCACCGACTCGTTCGATCGCAGGTAGCACATCCTTCTTGGATCGGACGAATGTCGTCCGGGGCATGCCGATGTGGTGCCGACTCAGAATCTGCAAGCTGCGAAGCTTGTCTCGCGAGTTGGCGATGCCGGCAGAGGAGTTCGCGCAGAAGACGTCCATCTGTTCGAACTGCCGCACGACCCCTGTACCGAAGTATGTGATCGAAGCACCGATCCGAGGCAGCACCGCATCGTAATGCGAGAGTCGTTGCTGGCGCCAAAAGAGGTCGGGTTCTCCCTGCTGGAGGTCAATCGAGAACTTGAGCGTGTCCAGAACCTTGACCTCATGTCCTCGTTGCTCGGCGGCTTCGCGAAGGCGGCGCGTGCTATAGCACCCCAGACTGCACGAAAGGATTGCAAGCTCCATGTGTGCTCCTTGCTGGTGGCGATCACGGACCGCTTTGCCGATCTGAGCCTGGAAACGCGGCAACGGATGAGACCAGCGATTCGAGCTTCACTGCCGGCACAGAACGCGCGACCGAGCCGCCTTTGGAGTCGAAGGAGCTGGCACTTCCCCAGGGCATCCTAGCACTTGGCGCGGCAGTCGGTGCCGGGGACCTCGGAAGAGAGACCGCCCCACCGCCCGGGCTCGACGAACCTCCCGGCGAAGGACCGCTCCGCCCTACCCCATTCAACACCCCGCTCCTGCTCTCGCGGTCCCCTCGTCACGACAACCCACACGACGTCCTGCCCGCTGCGGAAGGAGGGCCCATGATCGGGCGCGGTGCACCAGGCGCCAGGAACTTTCCGCATTTCGCCACGGTCTCACCTCATCAATCGCACAATTTCTTCCTACTCTCGGCTTCGGTGGGGAGTGATATGAGCTGCGAGCCTTCGAACCTCCATGAAACAGAAAAGGAGAAACCGTGAGCAGAACCCGACGAGACCGCAATCCGATCGACTTCGAGTGCTTGGGGCAACCGCCGGGCGGGCACTCGATCCGGCGAGCCCGTGCCCTCACCGCCGTCACCGCCGTCACCGCCCTTGTGTTGGTGCTCCTGACCGCGTCGTCCGCCGCCGCTTCGACCCTGGTCCGCTCGGTGGCCGCCGAGGGGCGCCTCCCCACCGCGACCGACAACGACTTCCTGCGCCTCGACGGGGCGCTCCAGGGGGCGGTGTCGGGCGACGTGATCCTCCTCGAAGGGCTCTTCGACTGGTCCGAGCCCCACGCCCTCGCGAGCTGGGCGCTCGGCAGCGACGGAGTGGCAGGCACGGCGGACGACTACCGGCTCTCCGTGCCCTCCGGCCTGGACGCCGTGACCCTTGCGCCCTCGAGCCCCGGCGCGGCAGCCGTCGCCGGACCCGGAGACGTCCCGGAGCACGACGGGGAGAGCTGCCTCTTCTTCGTCGGACCGAGCCACGACTGGACCCTGACCGACCTCGTCTTCCTCGATTTCGACGTCGCCGTCGACTTCTCGCACACCGCGACTGCGACCTTCGACGGAACGACGTTCGAGGGGCTCTTCGTCCGCGTGGCGACCGACCTGAACACGGACCAGGCTCCCTCGGACCCGTGGCCCAACTACGGCCTACGCCTCGCCGCGGGCAGGGGTCAGACGATCACCGGCAATGTCTTCGAGATGCCCGGCACCGGAGGCGGTACCGGTCCCGCGGCGGCGAAGTCCGTGGGGATGCTGCTCCAGTCCACGGGCGACGCCGCGGGCTACGACGGCCTCCTGGTCGAGGCGAACACGTTCCAGGTCAGCGGCCAGCCGCTGGGACGCGCCGCCGGAGGGGAGCTCATCGGCGGCTTCGAAGACCTGAGCAGCGCACACGCCAGCAACATCGTGGTGCGCAACAACCGCTTCCTCAACCTCGACCCGGCCAACGTCTCCCTGGACAACCGGGAGACCGCCTTCCGTGTCCGCGCCCACTCCGGTCCCGCCTCGACCGTCCTCTACGAGGGCAACCGGGTGGAAGGTGCCGAGGTGGGAGTGCTGTGGACGCTCGGGGGAGACCTGAGCCCGTTCGATCCGATCCGCTTCGTTGGCAACACCTTCGTCGACGGCGACCGGGCGTTCGTCGTGGGCTCGGGAGGCAGCGCCGTCCTGCGGTGCAACCGGATCGTCGACCACACCCGGGCGATCGACATTCTGCGAAACGTCGGCTCGGTTTCGGCGGAGCGCAACTGGTGGGGCTGCAACGGCGGCCCCGACGCACCCGGCTGCGTCACCCTTTCGGGAACGGGACCGATCCCGGTGGCGCCGTGGCTCGTGCTGTCGCTCCAGGAGTCCGTGGTGGGAGCGGGCGAGACCGCCCCGCTCGCCGCCGGGTTCACCACCGACTCGGACGGCGCACCGGTCACAGAGTGCTCCGTGCCGGACGGCATAGCGGTCAGCTTCGCTGTGGCCGAGGGAACACTCTCCTCTGCCGAAACCGGAACCGTGGACGGCCTGGCGACGGTCCTCTACACGGCCGAGAAGTCAGGCCGCAAGGGGAGCGTCGACGTCACGGCCCAGGCCGACGGCGAGACGGTGGCGGGAACCGTCCAGGTGGTGCCACCGGGCCAGAGCACGCAGTGACAGGGTGAACCCTCCGGGCCCGGGCCGTCACACCGACGCCCGGGCCCGCCCGCCACGGTGCACCTGGCACCCAGTCAGGCACCCAGTCACCCGGTCCCCTCCCGGCGAAGGGCGCTCTCCGGGAGCCGGTCTTGCGGTCTCCTTGCCCCGCACCGCGGCCTGACATATGATTGTTGATCAAATAAGATACAAATGAGGGTTGGTCAGGACCGGACCGCGCCGGCTCCACCCGCTCTACCAGCGTGAGCGGAGGCGGTGCCGAGGAGGGGGCTCATGGCTCGAATCCCAGCGCCGACCGAGATCTTCGGGGAGCAGGGCGTCACGGCCGAGGACCTCGAGTATCGCGGCTCACGCTTCAGCGAGACCAAGGCGGCGATCTTCGCCAACCCCTACCAGAAGGTCTGGGGCGGTCCCGGCGAGCCCGCGCTGCCACGCTACAAGGTCACCAACCGGAGCGTCTGGTCCGGATCGCTCCCGGGCGGACGCCCGCCCCGGTTCAAGCTGGCGTCGATCCGCTCCCTGGACTCGCCCGCCGACCTGCGGTGGGGCGAGGACGGCAGGGGCTTTCGAAGGCTCGTGCGGCCCCACGCCGTCTGCGTCACGGGCAGGTGGGAGGTCACCGCGGAGAGCCCCTACACAGGCTACTTCCGGCAGGGCAGCCGGGGCCTGGTCATCGCGCGCATCAGCGCCGGGGTCTACCGGGGACTGCGCGGCATCCGCCGTTCGTTCGGCATGGCCCTGAAGCTCTACCCCACCGCGGACGAGCACCACGACCGGCCACTCCGGACGGCCAACGCCATCCTCGCCGACGACCTGGGCGGCGGCACCGGCCGGCACGTCACCGAGGTCGAGCTCACCAACGCTCCCCAGGTGACCGGCCTCAACCGGGGACCCGAGATCCCGGTCCTCCTCGAGGAGGCCCTGGTCTTCGCCCTGGTCGACCGAGCCCCCACCATGCGTCAGGTCTACCCCATCGCCGAGCTGGGAAAGGCCCCGGACGAGCCGACCAAGGCGCCCGAGTTCATGCGGCTCCGGGCCGCACCGGGCACACCGGCGATCGACGAGGAGGACGTGCGCGACCAGGTCCTCGCCCACCTCTTCGACCGCGGCGACCCCACCCCCCGGCGCACCCTCGCCTTCGACCTGTCCGTCTCGGACCGGGGCAAGCGCTCTGGGCTCGCCCTCCTCCCCAGGGGCCAGCGCCGCACCATCACCGACTGGAAGCCCCTCGGCACCGTCCGGTTCGACGACGGCGTCGCCTCCTACAACGGCGATTTCGTGGTCCACTTCCAGCACCCCGGCTGGCGCAAGGACCGAAACGACCCCGAGACGGCGGTGCGCAAGGGCGGCAAGAAGGTCCGCTGGCTCTGAGCCGCCGGCAGACCGGCCGAGGCGCCCCCCGGGACCCTCGGAGCCTCAGCTCGCCGGGCGCGTGCGCCCACCCCACTCGAGGAGCCTCCGGGCCCAGGCGCGGGGGCGCTCCAAGGGCGCGAAGTGGCCGGCGTCCGGAAGGACCTCGAGATCGGCGCCGGGGAGGAACCGTTGCAGACCCCGGGCGTCCCGGTGCACGGGGAGGAAGCGGTCTTTCTCTCCCCAGAGCAGGAGCCGGGGGCCTTCGAACCGGTCAAGGTGCCGGGCGGCTTCGACGGTCTGCTCCGGGTCGAGGGCCTGGAGGTGCCGCGCGAACTCCCTCCGCCCTACTCCGTCCGTGACCTTGGTGTCCCAGAAGACCCGCCGGGCGGTCTCCCCGTCGATCCGCTCCCGCCGGGCGAAGCCCTTGGCGAGCTCATGGCGGGCGTAGGGGTTCGGAACGAGCCCGGAGGCCGCGAGCGCCGGGTAGAGGCCGAGGCGCGCGACACCTCGGAAGAGGCGCACCGGTGCCACCGGCCAGCCGTCTTCGACCACCGTGTCAGTCAGAGTCAGACGGTCGACGAGCTCCGGGCGCCGGCCCACCAGGATCTGCGCCACGCCGCCGCCCAGGTCGTGGCCCACGAGCCAGACGGAAGCCCCGCCCGGCGTCCCGCTCGGTGGCGAGACCTCGGCTTCGATCCAGTCCGCCAGCAGCGCAGCGGCCCCGGCCAGAGAGTAGTCGCCGCCCGCCTCCAGGCGTGTTGCACCGTACCCTGGCAGGTCCGGCGCCAGGGCGCGGTAGCCGGCCCGGGCGACCTCGCCGATCACTTCACGCCAGAGCTCGGCGGAGGCGGGCATGCCGTGGAGCAAGAGAATCGGCTCGCCCTCCGGTGGGCCGGCCTCGAGGTAGGAGAGCCGTGCTCCCCGGACCGCGGCCGTCCGGCGGGTGATCGACCGGTCGGCTCGGGAGACGTCCATGCCTTGACAAACGTCCTCTAATGAGTGGCACCTTCTCCGGCCCATGGGTTGGTCCTACCTCCGCCAGCTCTCCACCGCAAGACCCGTGATCCTCTTCATGTGGTCGACGTTGTCGGTGACCAGCGTGCCCTCCGCAACCAGCGCATGAGCCGCAATGGCCACGTCGAAATCCTCGATCCGTACCCCTCGTCGCTCCAGGTCCGCCTTCGTGCGACCGAACGCACGACTGACCTCGTCGGTCCACGCCAAGCGCTGGAGCTCGGCGAGGAAGACTTCGAACCGACCCCGCAGACGATCGCGCCGCTTGGAAGCACGCATTCGCGAGAGCCCGTACTCCACCTCGGCGACGACAGGCTGCGGCAACAAGACATCTGTGCGGCGGAGCGACATGAGCCGCTCGGCGACCGCCGCGTCGCCCCGCATCAGGTCCGAGAGCGTGTTCGTATCCAGAATGTACTTCACAGCTTCGGCGGCGCCTTCCGGGTCCGGCCGGCCAGAATGGCCGCGCGCATCTCCTCCACCGCTTCCCGTCCCTCCCGATCCTCGGCGGCAGCCACGAGCGTCTTCCGGAAGCGCGGGCTCCAGCCCTCTTCCTCCTCGAGCGAGTGCTTCAGCGCTCGGATGATGTACCGGTTGCGGCTCATCTCCAGCTCCCGCGCGCGCCGATCCACCGAGTCCAGGAGATCCTGGGGAAGATGTACCGTGGTGCTCATGCGAATAGAATATGACTCGACTCGCAGGTTGTCCAGCATGTCGTGGGAGGTGACGGCACCCTCACCGACTGCGCTCGAGCGGTGAGCGGGTCTCGACACGCCAGGAGACCCGTGCCGGAGCCGAAAAAGCCCCTGGCTCCACGGCGCCGCCTCCCGGAGACGGCGACAGCGCTTCTAGTGGTGTGATTCGAGCAGACCTTGTCTTATCCACGAGTGAATTCGCGGGCCTGGCAAGGCGCGACGACGAGGAATAGCCGAGCTATTTCGAGGAGGAGCAACGCAGCCAGGCTCGTGAAGGCGCCGTGGGAAGGCAAGGGATAAACGAAATACACCACTAGCCGGCACTATTCATGAGTCACCTACTGCGAGCCGCAATGAGGTAGCCTCAGAAGGTGTGTAAATGAGCTGAAGGCGGCGTAACCTTCGAGTCGACCAAGACGCCCGGGCAATGGAGCCCGGGCAGAAGGAGACGCCGCCATGGCTGAGAAGAGCACCGAGGAGC
>Ga0210123_1000710_pt1 | contig 19526 bp, 14 predicted proteins | sample Muzzi_PWB_D2_FD_185535 | JGI IMG/M metagenome (GOLD analysis project Ga0210123, IMG submission 185535) | Wetland microbial communities from San Francisco Bay, California, USA, that impact long-term carbon sequestration - Muzzi_PWB_D2 (SPAdes) | ecosystem: Environmental > Aquatic > Marine >... | reverse complement strand
CGTTCCGGAGAAGCGCTTCCCGGCAAATCAGGGGTAGGCGTCGGAACTTCCCCTACCCGGCCCTGGGTCGTGCCGTCGTTTGGGCCCTTCCCCAACTGCCCGACGCAGCGGTGTCGTTTCGAATCCGGCCCGGAGAGCCTTGCCGGACTCAAGCCTTTCGGCGGCCCATGACCTGCCCCCTCAAACCCGTCCAGGTTCGAGGAGACCTGGGGGCACCGTGGTCTTCACCCCGTTTCTGGACCATCCGGAATGCGAAAATCCGGGTTTTGGTTCAGCCTGGCGAACTCGGCCGGGGCTAGGTTGTCCAGGGCACTATGGGGGCGGCACTCGTTGTAGTCCGCCCACCAAGCTTCCACTTTTTCTCGGGCGTCCTCAAGGGTCAGGAACCAGTTCTGGTTCAGGCACTCCTGCCGGAACCGGCTGTTGAATGACTCGATGAAGGCGTTGTCCGTAGGCTTGCCGGGCCTGGAGAAGTCGAGGACCACCTTGTTGGCGTAGGCCCACAGGTCGAGCTCGCGGGAGACGAACTCCGGGCCGTTGTCCACCCGGATGCGTTTGGGGCAGCCGTGGTCCCGCACCGCCTGGGCCAGCGTCTCGATCACGTCGTAGGCCCTGTACCGGTAGCCGACCCCGATCCGGGGACTCTCGCGAGTAAAGTTATCAACGATCGTTAACAGTCGGATCCGGGTGCCGTCGAAGAGCTGGTCGGCCACGAAATCCATCGACCAGCAGTCGTTCTTGGCCGTGGCCGGCTCCCGGTCGTCGCGGAGCTTGGCGCTGACCCGTCGTCGCGGCGTCTTGTTCCGCATCTGCAGGCCCTCCTCGCGGTACAGGCGATAGACGCGCTTGCGGTTGACCGGCCAGCCTTCCCGCCTCAGCAGTGTGTGAATGCGTAGGTAGCCGTACCGGACCCGCGTGGCGGCGATCTCCTTGATGCGCCCCCTCAAGGGCTCCTGCCGGTCCTTGCGCGCCCGGTAGTAGTAACTGGAGCGGTGCAGCGGAATGACGTCGCAGGCCCGCCGGGCGGTGATCTGGTAGCTCCCCATGAGCGTGTCCACCAACTCCCGGCGCCGGGCGGGCCTCAGAGCTTTTTTCGGATGACCTCCTGGAGCATCTCCTTGTCCAGGGACAGGTCGGCCACCAGGCGTTTGAGGCGGCTGTTCTCCTCCTCCATCTGCCGCAGACGTCGCATCTCCGACGGCGCCAGCCCCGCGTACCGCTTCTTCCAGCGGTAGAACGTCGCCTGGGTCACCCCCAGCCGTCGGCTGATCTCATCCGCCGACGTGCCCTCCTCATGCTGCTTCAGCGCGAAGGCGATCTGCGCCTCCGTGAACTTCGACCGCTTCATCCGTGCGTCCTCCTCCTTGCCACTTTTCGCGGCATTCGGATTTTCGCATTTCAAACGGTCCAGTTTTCGGGTTGAACACCACCTCGGTTTCGCATGCCTGAGCCTGTCTGAGCCACGGCCAGTCGGATGCGGGGGTAGCCGGCTGGAATGCCTCCGGTGCCGGTGGCCGGTATCGAAGCGAGCTGTGTGGCCGGGTGGTGTTGTAGTGCCGCCGCCACCGTTCGATCAGGACCTGGGCCTCTCTCAGCGTGTAGAAGACCGCCCCGTTGAGCAGTTCGTCCCGGAAGCTTACCGTTCGCGAGGTACCAGGGTGGAGAACGCTTCGATGCTCACCTCAGGTGGTGGTAACCTTACGGGAGGCAACTCAACTGGGGTATGTCGGTTGGGGAATGACATGTCAGCGAATCGCGGCAGTGAAGGGGCAGCTCAAACAGTATCCCCTCGCCAGTGGATCAGATTAGCTGTGGTGTATCTCCTAATCCCGCTGATTTTATTGATATGCGGCGGGGACCTCGGTTGGTGGCAGGCGTGGCTCTATTCCTTTCTGATCGTTACCGCGGGTATAGGGGGGCGCATGTGGGCGGAACAGCGACACCCCGGATTGACGGCCGAACGACAAGATATTGAAAATATCCAAAACGCAAAAGCCTGGGACAAAGTGCTCGCTCCACTGATGGCGGTGAGTATCGGGTACCCCGTGGTCATTGTGGCAGGGCTGGACCACCGCTATAACTGGTCCCCCGAATTTCCGCCATGGCTAGATGTCATTGGCTTCATTTTAGTCTCGCTCGGATACGCTTTCGCTGCATGGGCATTGGCAGAGAACCGCTTTTTCTACAGCGTGGTGCGCATTCAGACGGATCGAGGGCATGTGGTGTGTGACAGTGGTCCGTACCGGTTTGTGCGGCATCCGGGTTATGCTGGGAATATTTTTGCACTGTTCGGTATTGTTCTTGCTCTAGGGTCGGTATGGACACTGATTCCTGTGGCGGTGGCATCAATCATCTCGGTATTTAGAACGGTACTTGAAGACCAGACTTTACAGGACGAGTTGCCGGGCTATCGAGACTATGCACGTCGCGTGCGCTATCGGTTGAGTCCTGGGATCTACTGAGTGAACAGAGGAACATGGGCGACAACGAAAACAATCCGTAGAATTCCGGGGACACAATACTAAAATTCCCGAGGGTGATCCCGAAATCGGGCGAGCTTTTCAGGCAATAACCCATTGACAGGCTAGGATAATATCCTCTGGATGCTGAAAAGCAGATATGATCGTTTGTGCCCCCCGCAACCATTCTCCCGTTAAAGTACAATGGGTCGCAAAGGAGCCCCGATTTGCACCCACGTTCCGGAGAAGCGCTTCCCGGCAAATCAGGGGTAGGCGTCGGAACTTCCCCTACCCGGCCCTGGGTCGTGCCGTCGTTTGGGCCCTTCCCCAACTGCCCGACGCAGCGGTGTCGTTTCGAATCCGACCCGGAGAGCCTTGCCGGACTCAAGCCTTTCGGCGGCCCATGACCTGCCCCCTCAAACCCGTCCAGGTTCGAGGAGACCTGGGGGCACCGTAAGGGGGCGGGTCACGTTATCCTCCCGCGGATTCGATGTGCCTTCTCAAGCGCTCTAGCCAGCTGTCCAGCTCCTCGGCGTCGAGAAAGAGATCAAACCGACCCATACCCCGTTCCAGATTCATCACGTCGATGAGAAAGTCGAAGACGGCGTTGGTCGCCGCCTCTTCGGCCACCAGTGCGGCGTTCTGGGCATCGAGCAGGTCGAGGATGGAAACCGCACCGCGGGAATAGGCGTCGGTCACGATGTCCAGATTCTTGTTCGCCGCGGTCGCGGCGGCCTTGGACAGTTGGATGGAAGGGTAGGATGCGCCGATGCGGTGTAGCGTCGCCCGGACGCGCTGCTCGATCCGCTCCCGCACGGCATCCCGCTGCGACTGCAGTTGCCGCAGCCTCAGCTGGCTGCCGGAGAGCCGCGCGCGCCGGGCCCCGCCCTCGAACAGCGGCAGCGAGGCGTTCAGGCCCACGGACCAGTCGGTATCGTCCTCGGCGGACAGGCCGGCGGCGCGTGTCTCGTCCGCGACATGGGTGACCCCGCCCCGTAGCGTTACCGTCGGCGACCAATAGGCGCGCCGGTTGCTTTCCAGCTCCCGCCGGTTGGCGGCAAGCAGGGCCTCCAGCCCCGCCAGCTCGGGCGAGGCCCCGATGCCCTCCTTCACCATGAAATCGCCCATGAGCTCGAAGGCGCGATCATTGCTCACGTAATCGAACAGTTCCTTGCGGCTGACGATGAGCCGGGGATCTTCCAGGGTGGCGGGCTCGGCGATGAAGGGCTCCTTGAGCGGCCGGTGCAGCAGGCGGTTCACGGCGTCACGGGCCTGTTGATGCCGCGCCTGGGCATCCAGCAGCGCCTGGCGGGAGGTGGCCAGCCGGCTCTCCCAGCGATGGACCTCGGCGGGGCTGGCGACACCGATCCGCCGCCGGTCCCGGGCCACCTCCAGGTTGGCACGCGTCAGGTTCATGTCTTCCCGGCGGATTCGGACGAAGGTCTGTGCCTTGAGCAGGCCGAGGTACGTGGTGGTCGCCTCCTGGATAATGTCCAGCTCGAGCTGGCGCCTGAGTGCCTCTCGGTTGGCCTGCAGATGGCGCTGCACCTCCACGTTGGCGCGCACGGCGTCGGAATAGATCAGCTGACTCAGCGTGATGGCGGCGGTGGTGGACTGCTCGGGCGCCGCGCCGCTGATCACCGCGGTGCCGTCATCGTTCATCCGGGCATGCGCGACGCCGGCGTTCACCTGTGGCAGCAGCCCGGCGCGAGCCTGGGCCACCTCGGTCTGCCCCACTTCCAGTCCCAGCGCGGCCGCGCGCAGGTCCAGATTCGCCTCGACCGCCTCCAGTGCAACCGCCGCCAGAGAGAGCGGCCGCCCTTGCAGCTCCGGCTCTTCGTGAATCAGCACGGCCTCGTCGAGGATGTCAAAGCGGGGGGAGATGCCGATGGCCCGCGCGGTGGCCATGTTGATGGTCAGACGCCGCTTGCTCCGGAAAGTGACCGCTTGATCCTCGGCGGATTCACCCCGTAACACGGCGTACATGTTCAGGGCGTTGCGGCGCGCCAGCCGCCGCCAATCGGAGGCCGGGGCTTCCGCCATCAGCAGCCCCCGCTCGACCAGTTGCGAATCAAGAAGGCTGTAACCGGGCAACCTCTTCTCGATCAGAGCATCGATGAGCCGGTCCATGGCTGCAGGGTCAAGCCGCGCCAGGTCCGTCACGACCACGCAGTCGACATCCGGCGGCAACCGGGCGACCAGGTCTTCGTTGCGGGTGTGCTGCTGAACAAACACCAGCTCGACGCCGCCGGCGGCGGTCACCTCCCGTGCGCGGCGAATCAGCCCCGGCTGCGCCGCGTAGTGGGCTTCATCAACGAATACCCCGATCTTTCCGCAATCGGCGACGCTGTTGAAGACCTGCAGGTCGCGCACGAAATGGGCGCCGCCGCTCAGGTAATTGAGGTTCTTGACGCCGCTGTGGTCGTCCTTCCTGGGCAGGCCCTGGAGGTCCGCGTCCATCACAAACGGGGCAAAAGTCGGCTTGTTTAAGGGCCCGGCGAGGGCGACCACGGCGCTGGAGACATAGCCCAGCGCCAGCACCATATCGACCTCGGGGTCTGCCTGCAGCCGTCGGTGTGCCGCGGCGATGCGCTCGGCCGACCATGCGCCGTCAATCTGTTTTTCGGCAGGGAAGCGAACATCGAAGTCGGCCTGGGTCAGGGCCAGCAACTCGTCCTTGAACAGCTGGGGGGACCAGCTGGTGTGTTCGATCGGGCCGTCCACGACGATGCCGATTCGGATGACCTCTGCCGCCTGGGTGGTGGAACCCAACAACAGCAGCAGCATCGCCGGCAGACCGAAAAAGCCGGCGCGTCTCATCCGGGTCTCACCTCTTGGGTTCATACCTGCGTCAGCGTGACGGTCCTGCGAAAACGCAGCAGGGCGGCAAGGAAGAAGGCCGCGCCGAGGCCGGCCGTGGCGAGCAGATCCGGCCAGATCACATCCACGCCGGCATCACGAAACAGGATGGCCTGCGCCATGCGGACAAAATGGGTGGAGGGCAGTAGCTGCAGCATGCCCTGCAATCCCGCGGGCATGCTCTCCAACGGGGTATGGGCGCCGGACAGCAGCATCATGATCACGAACACGATCATCGCGAGCAGGCCGAACTGGGGCATGGAGCGGGCCAGTGTCGCCAGGTAGATGCCCAGCGAGGTTACCGAAAAGAGGTAGAGGACCGCGACCGACAGATAGAGCGGAATGGAGCCGAAGATGGCAATGGCCAGGGCGCCTTGCACGACGAAGTAGAGCGATAGACCGGCCGCCAGGACGATCACCAGTCCATTGGCCCACACCTTGGCCAGCATGATCTCGACCGGCCGCAACGGCATCACCAGCAGGTGCTCGATGGTGCCGTGTTCCCGCTCGCGGACAAGCGCCGCGCCAGCGAGCAGGATGGCCATCATGGTGATGTTGTTCGTGATCGCCATCGCGGCTTGAAACCCTCCGGCCTCCATATTGGGATTGAACTTGGCGCGGGTGACAACCTCGATGGCCGGTGCCGCCCCCCCGTCTTTCCGAAATGCGTTCAGCTCCCGGGCGATAATCCGTTGGATGTAGCCGGCGCCGGTACCGGCCATCCCCATGGCCGTGGCATCCACGTTGAGCTGGATTACCGCCGGCCGGCCGGCCGAGATGTCCGCCTGGAATCCCGGTGGGATGTCGATCACAAAGGCGTAGCGCCCCGTTTCCATGCCGGCATCGACCTCTTCCAGGGTGATCGCCGCCGGCGGCTGGAAGCGGGGTTCCAGCAGGGCATCGCCGATGCCCCGGGAAAGCCGGGACCGGTCTTCGTCCACAATGGCCACTGCGGCGTTGACCATGCCGGTGGTGGCGTTGCTGGCCTCCTCGAAGACGGCGAAGCTGAAGAAATAGACGATCAGGAACAGCATGATGGGGTCGTAACGCAGGCTGAACAGCTCCTTGACGCCCAGTTGGAGGATGTTGGAAAGGGAGCGTCTCACGGTCACCGCTCCTGCTTCTTCAACAGGGCCATTCCCAGCAGCAGGTAGACCAGGGCCAGCAGGGCCAGCATGAAGAAGTCGAACATCAATGCCTCAAATCCCAGCGACTTGGTGAACGTGCCCAGGCTGATCTGCTGGAAATAGCTGCTGGGGAAGAGGTAGCTGAACACCCGGGCGCCGGGCGTGAGCGAGGCCACCGGGGCGAAGAAACCCGAAAAGTTGACCGCCGGCACGGTGGTGGCGATCGCGGTGCCGAAGATCGCCGCGATCTGGGTCTTCATGAACGACGACATCAACAACCCTAGGCCCGTGGTAGCGATAGCATAGAGCGCACCCCCGGCGAGCAAGGCGGCGAAACTGCCCTTGATCGGCACCTGAAACAGAAAGACACTCAGCAGGACCAGGACGGCGAAGTTGACCAGGGCGATGACGACGTACGGGAACTGCTTGCCCAGCAGGAATTCCAGCCGGCTCACCGGGGTGGCGTAGAAGTTGGTGATGGAGCCCATCTCCTTCTCACGCACCACCCCGGCGGCCGTCATCATGGCCGGGATCCAGATCAGCAGCAGCATGATCGTGCCGGGCACGATGGCGTAGATGCTCTTGAAGTCCTGGTTGTAGCGGAAGCGGGTTTCGATGGTGAGGGGCGCGGCCCGCCGGCCGGGGCCGGATTCACTCTGCAGCCGCTGCTCGAGGTAGGACTGGTGCACGCCGAGGATGTATCCGCGCGCGGTTTCGGCGCTGAAGGGGAAGGTGCCGTCGAGCCAGATGCCCACCTCCGGCCCGCGGCCGCGCTTCAGGTCCTTGCCGAACCCCGGCGGAATCTCGATGGCGAAGGCCACCCGTGCCTCGCGCAACCGGTTGTCCAGGTCGCGGTAGTCGCGCAGCGGAGGGCGTTGTTCGAAATAGCGCGACCCGGCAAAGTTCTCCAGGTATGCGCGGCTTGCCGGGCTCTGATCCCGATCGAGCACCGCGTAGGAGATGTCTTCCCGGTCAAAGGTGATGCCGTAGCCGAAGGCGATCATCAGGAGGATGGGGCCGAGCAGGGCAAAGGCGATCCGAATGGGGTCGCGAACGATTTCCAGTCCTTCACGGCGGGCGTAGGCCCAGCCACGGCGCGGGTCCAGTGCCATGCTTCGCACTCTCGGCGCCGGGGCGGCCGGGCCGGGGCGGCCAGGAGATCGGCGATCCGGCCCGGCGGGCGCGGGGGCGGGCGCGTCACCGGCGGCGTCCTCCAGGTAGGCGATGAAGGCCTCTTCGAGGTTCCTGGCGCCACGGGCACGCACCAGCTCGGCGGGGGTGCCCTGGGCCAGCACCCGGCCGGCGTGCATGAGCGAGACGCGGTCGCAACGCTCGGCCTCGTTCATGAAATGGGTGGAGATGAAGATGGTGACGCCGTCGTCCCGGGACAGTCGGACCAGCAGTTGCCAGAACCGGTCACGGGCCACCGGGTCGACCCCCGAGGTGGGCTCGTCCAGGATCAGCATCTCCGGCCCATGGATCACCGCGACCGCCAGGGAAAGGCGCTGGCGCACGCCCAGGGGCAGCCTTTCCGCCAGCTCGTCGGTCACGTCGCCAAGACCGAAGCGCTCGGTCATCTCCGCCACCCGGGCCTCGATCAGGCTCCCCGGCAACTGAAAGACGTGCGCGTGCAGCACCAGGTTCTGGCGTACCGTCAACTCGCCATACAGCGAGAAGGCCTGGGACATGTAGCCGACCCGTTTGCGCAGGTCGACCTCCCTGGCGTCGGCGGGCCGGCCGAACAGCCGCGCCTTCCCGCCCGAGCTCGGCAGCAGCCCGGTGAGCATCTTCATGGTGGTGGTCTTGCCACAGCCGTTGGAGCCGAGAAAGCCGAAGATTTCGCCGCTCTCGATGCGGAAGCTGACGCGGTCCACCGCGATGAAATCACCGAAACGCCGGGTGAGCCCGTCGGCCTCGATGGCCGCTCCGGCGTCCCGGGTTCGACGAGGCGGAATCGTCAGGGCTTCGTGGCCGCGGCGCTTTTTGGCCGGCAGCAGCGCGATGAAGGCCGCCTCCAGGCTGCGGGTGCCGGTACGGGACTTCAGGTCGGCAGGGGTGCCGCCGGCCAGCACCCGGCCCGCATCCATCGCTACCAGCCAGTCGAAGTGCTCGGCCTCGTCCATGTAGGCGGTGGACACGATCACGCCCATGCCCGGGCGGCGGGCGCGGATGCGGTCGATCAGGCGCCAGAACTGCCGCCGCGACAAGGGGTCAACCCCGGTGGTGGGCTCGTCCAGAATCAGCAGGTCGGGATCGTGGATCAGGGCACAGCACAACCCCAGCTTCTGCTTCATACCGCCCGAGAGCTTGCCGGCGGGGCGGTCGGCAAAGGGCGCCAGGCCGGTGCCCTCGAGCAGCTCCCGGATACGCCGGGCTCGCTGCGCCGGGCCATGGCCGAACAGGCGGCCGAAGAAATCCACGTTCTCGAACACCGACAGCGTCATGTAGAGGTTGCGGCCCAGCCCCTGGGGCATGTAAGCGATGCGCGGCCCGACGGCCCTGCGGTTCGGGCCGCTTTGCAGGTCGCGGCCGAGCACCTGCACCGAGCCCTCCTGGATCTTGCGCACGCCGGAGATCAGGGCCAGCAAGCTGGACTTGCCGACCCCGTCGGGGCCGATCAGGCCGACCATCCCGCCCGCCGGAAGCTCCAGGTCGATGCCGTCCAGGGCCACGCTGTTCCTGTACCCGTGGCGAAGCGCGCTGACGCGAGCGATGGGCTGCATCGGCGATCCCCTCTCCGTTCAATCCCCCGCAGACGTCATTGCGTGCGCTCGGCGGCACGCAGGCCTTCCGGCCACTCCGCATCCCCCTCGAGGCGAACGTAGGCGATGCCCGGGATGCCGGCCTTGGCCAGCTCGACATGGCGTTCGAGAAAGCCGGCGTCGAGCTGGACCTTGACGCGGAACATCAGCTTCTCGCGCTCGGTGCGGGTCTCGACCTCCTTGGGGGTGAACTGGGCCCGCGGGGCGACAAAGGAGACCGTGGCGGGGATGACCCGGTCGGGTACGCCGTCGAGCACAACGCGGGCCTCGGCGCCGATCCCCGCCCTGGCCGCCGCCTGCTCCGGCAGGAAGAGGGTCATGTGGATGTCGGTGGGATCGAGTACCGTAAGCACCTTGCCGCCGGCGGGCAGCACCTCGCCGGGCTCGGCCAGACGGTACAGCACCCGGCCACGGATCGGAGCCCGCAGCACGCTGTCGTCCATCTGGGTCTGGATGAGGTCGGTGTTGGCGATGGCGGCTTCCACGGCCGCTTTGGCGTTGGAGAGCTGGGCGCGCGCCGCCGCGAGCGTCGCCCTGGCGGTTTCCACCGCGGTCTCGTCGCGCTGCAACTCTTCCAGGGAAAGGTTGTCGTTCTCGTAAAGCCCCTTGGCCCGCTCCATGTCCTTCTCGGCGAGGGAAAGCTCGCTCCGGCGCTGAGCGATCACCGCACTGGCAAACTGCCGTTCCTGTTCGCTGCGGCGCACATCGGCCTGGGCTCGGCGCAGTTGCGCCGCCAGCTCCCGCGTGTCGAGGCGGGCCAAGGTCTGATCGACGCCGACCGGATCGCCCTCCCTGACCAGCACCTGTTCAAGCCGGCCGCCGTACTTCGTCGTGATATCCACCTCGACGGCTTCCGTGCGGCCGTTGCTCGACACGAAGCCTCCAGGGAGATCCGGCCGGCGCATCAACGTCAACACAGACGCCGCCACCATGACGGCGACAAGTGCCGAAACAATGAGGGCGGCCTTTGACCTGGTTGAACGACTACTCACTGACCTGCCGGCCCATTCTTCGCACCAGTCTCTATATTAGCGAGAGGTCCTCAGGTTCACTGGCCTGAATCCGCCGCGACCACGTCCGGTGTGCCGGGGGAGCAGCCATCTGGATGGCGCCCAGGGCAAGCAGGCGACATCCGAGGGAGCTACGCGGCCGGTCATCATCTTCGTGCTGCCGCCAGCGTTCGATCACGACAGGGGCCTCCCTCGCTGTATTCCCTTCCCGCACTGCGAATCGTAGCTAGGCGCATTTCTCATTTTGCGTCAGATCCTTAGCGCCGTCGCCTTCAGGCGCCATCATTTGCAGACGCGTAGCTCGCCTATTTCGTACGACAAATGGATCCGGGCATCAAGAAGGGAATCGAGTCGGTTGCCCCCGCAATCCCCCGGGTGATGGCGCCCACCGTGGTCCACTGGTGGTCCAGTTACCCGCGATCAGCCACCGCAAAGGGCAATGACCGGCCACGCTGCCGATTTGCCCAACCCCTTGTATTCTTTATTGCCTCGAGTTGTGGCGGGATGGGCGAGGTCCCATTCATCGCGACGGGCCCGCGACCGGTCGCGGGCCTCGGAGTCCAACACGGCGGTCTCGTGCCCGTACATCAGCACTCGGCTCGCGTGGTCCGTCTTTGCGACCGTGCCATTGCGCGCCGGCCGCTCGCGGCCCCACGCGGAGGTGCCGCCCTTCCCGGATGTCACCGGGCCGGAGCCTTCACGCCCTTCGGGACCGGCTCCCCCTTTTCAAGGACATGACAGCGTTGGCAGTCTTCGAGCGGGAAGGCGACGCGCTGATGACAGCGGCCGCAGTAGTCCCCCGCGGCGATCTTCGGCATGGTCATCACCTTGTTGTTGAGCCTGCCGTTCATCGCGAAGATCTCGGGGTGGCAGTTGTTGCAGGTCAGCCACATCGTGTGGATGTCGTGGGGGAAGATCACGTCCGGCATGGACTCGGACTTGGTGGGGATCAGCAGGGCCAGGCCGAACGGCTTGTCGTCGGGCTTGTCCTGCTTGGCCGGGTCCAGGGAGTGGCGGGGCGTGATGTAGCCCTCGCGGATGGAGCGGGCCCAGTCCACCAGGCCGTACTGGTCCATGGGCACCTTGGAAAGCTCCAGCGCCTCGGGGTGGGGCCCGCGGCCCGCCTTGTATGCTTCCCCGACGAACCCGCGGGGGTCGCCGGTGCCCGCGATCCTTCCGGTGCTGTCCATGAAGATGGCCCTTTGCGGGTCGATCAAGGGGACGAATGGCTGGTCGGCGGACGCCTTATCGCCGGATCCCGCGTCCCGTTGTTCGGAAGGGCCCGTCTGGGGCTCCGCGGCCAGGAGTGCCTGGGCACACGCCGAGCCGAGGACAAGCCCCAGCAGCGTCATTGCGGTTGGAACGACCTTGGCCACGCTACCCTCCTTGCGCTCCGGTGAGACGGGCGCCTCCGGGAAGGCTCGGGCGACGGCGACCCGGGACGCGCCGGAGGCGGGCGCCCCGTGCCACCGCCGCCCCCGCTCCGGAACGGCCCCCCTTCGGGTATCAGTGAAGCGGAGGGGAAACGACGCGTAAATCGGGAGATCCGCCCAGCGGGAATGGGCGGATCCACCCAGTCATGAGACGGAGAGGACGGCGCGGACCAGGTCGACCACCGAGCCCGCACCCATCTTCTCCATGATGTGATGGCGGTGGTTCTCCACGGTCTTCTCGCTGATGCCCAGGTCGGCAGCGATGACCTTACTGGCGTGCCCGGCCACAACCAAGTCGAGCACCTGCCGCTCTCGGGCGGTGAGCGTGGTCAACCGGGCACGCACCTGCTCGAGGGCCGTTCGGCCGGCCCGGTCGCGGGCATCATCGGCGATGGACTGCTGGATGCAGTCCAGCAGGTCCTGCGCGTCGAACGGCTTTTCGAAGAAATGCACCGCTCCGGCCTTTGCGGCCTTCATGGCCGCAGGAATGCTGCCGTGACCGCTCAGGAAGATGATTGGCGGAGGACTTCCCCGTCTGACGAGTTCTTCCTGCAGATGCAACCCGCTCCGCCCGGGCATGCGCAGGTCGAGCACCAGACAGCCGGGCCGGGCGGGGTCGTAGTCCTGGAGGTAGGCGGAGGCGTCCCCGTACTCGACAACGCGCAGGCCGACTGACTCGGCCATCATGCACAGTGTGGCGCGCAGGTCCGCGTCATCGTCCACGATGAAAACGGTCGGGGTGTCCGTATGGCTGAATGCCTGATTCCGCATGCGGCACATCGTGCAGATGCATGCCGTCCCTGGCCAAGGGAGAATACTAGTCGGGCCCTTCTCGATTTGCCAACGACGGGCAATTCCGCTTGAATCGGTGGTATGAGCGCAGGTCCCCTTAGGGTGTAGCAGGCGATCCGCAGGGCCCGGGACGACCGCTTGGCGTAGAGGTGGATGATCCGGCGTCTGTCATTCGGGGCCAAGGCGTACCTGATGGTCGCCGCCATGGTCCTGGTCACGTTGGGCTGCGCGGCGGCGCTGTTCCTCATGGGACAGGACCGCGCCCTCGAGGAGGCACTGCTCCGCCAAGGACGGTCCATCGTCGAGGCGTACGGGGATGCCAACGGGTTGGCGATCGAGACGGAGCGGTCAGAGTCTCTTTACTACACCGCCTCTAGCCTTGTTCCACTCCCAGACGTCGAGTTCGTAGACGTGTACGACTCCGCGCGCGATCCAATCGTGCGCGTGGGGCCCGGGACCCGACGGTATCCACCGGATTTCGGTTTTGACGAAGCGACAGCGGAGGGCTTGTTCCGCTACACGTCCTTTCCGGTGGAGGACAAAGGCGGGACGATCATCAGCGCTTTTCTCGCGCCCGTTCGCAACGCCGATTCAGGGGCGCTCGTGGGGTATGTCTCGGTTGGGCTGTCCCGTCTTTCCATCGTCACGGCATGGCGGAACACCGTCCGCAATACGCTGATCACCGCCGGCGTGCTACTGGGGCTGAGCGCCGTGGCCGCGTTGCTGTTGGTCCGCCAGGCCACGCGGCCCCTCCGGTCTCTCTCCGACGGGGTCCGGCGCATCGGTCAGGGCGATCTGTCGCACCGGATCGCGCTGGCCGGTGCGGATGAGTTCAGCCGCCTGGGACGCGAGTTCAACCAGATGGCCGGCGCCCTGGCGGACACGACCGAGGCGACTGTCCGGTCGGAGCGCAAGTACCGCGAGTTGTTCGAGGGGATCGGCCAGCCGCTCTGCATCTGCACGTCCGACGGCACGGTCGGGGACGTGAACAACGCGCTGGTGCGGCTACTGGCATACCGCTTCCCGGCGGAGGTGATCGGCCGGTCCCTGGCGGACGACGTCCTGGCCGATGCCGGGCGATGGGCATCGCTGCGCGAGGAGTTGTTTCGAACGAAGACCATCCGGGAACGCGAGGTGGGGCTCAAGGCGGTGGACGGCGCTATCGTGCCCGTGCTGATGACGGCCGACCTTAGACCGGGGATGGAGGGCCGGGAAACGGTGTGCGAGGTGGCCTTCACCGACCTGACCGAGGTGCGGCGCCTGCAGGACGACCTGGTGCGAGCGCAGAAGCTGGAGGCCATGGGCACGCTGGCGGGTGGAATCGCCCACGACTTCAACAACCTTCTGGCGACGATCCGCGGATGCACGGACATGCTGCGCGCCGAGACCGGCCCGGACGATCCGCGCCTGGCCAAGCTCGAAACGCTCAAACGGGCGACCGAGCGCGCGGCGGGGATGACCCGGAACCTGCTCGGGTTCGCCCGCCGCGGCCGGATGCGGGAAGAACAGGTGGATGTCGGCGAGCTGATCGAGGAGACGGTGGAGTTGCTGGCCCAACGCCCGGGTCCGCCCGTTGCCCTGGATTGCGAGATCGATCCGGATCTCCGGCCCGTGCGGGGCGACCCCGGGGCAGATTCAACAGGTACTCATGAACCTCTGTCTCAACGGGCGTGAGGCCATCCTGGCCGCGGGACGGGGCAGGCTCCAGGTTTCGGCCGCCAATCGGGAGGTGCGCGAGGATGCCGCGGGAACGCCACCGGGCCTGGCGCCGGGGGCCTACCTGGCGATCGCCGTCCGGGACGAAGGCGCCGGGATTCCGGACGCCATCGGAGGTCAGGTCTTCGAGCCGTTCTTCACCACCAAGCGGCGGGGCGAGGGGACCGGTTTGGGCCTGGCGACGGCCCGCAACATCGCCCGGCAGCACGGCGGTGAGCTCACCTATGGGAGTTCGGCCGGCCGGGGGACGACCTTCTGGCTGTACCTTCCGGCCTCCGAGGAGGCGACTGCCGAGCGGAGTCCGCCCGCCCGGGGACAGGCGGACAAGGCCCCGGCTCCGCAGCCAACCGGTCTCCGGTCCATCCTGCTCGTCGAGGACGACGCGGAGTTCAGCGGCGTCGTGAGGGCCTTTCTGGAAGGCGCCGGGTTCAACGTCCTGGCGGCTCCGGACGGGCGGACCGCGCTGGACCTCATCGGAGAACGAGAGGGGGGCGTCGATGTGGTGCTGCTCGACCTCATGCTTCCCGAGATCCACGGCACGGACCTGCTCAAGGCGTTGAAGGACTCCTGCCCGAACGTTCCGGTGGTGCTGATGTCCGGCTTCTCGGAGGAGACCGTGACGCGGGAAACCGGTGGCCGGGGGTACGACGGCTTCCTGGAAAAGCCCTTCGGGTTCGACGCGCTGCTCGCGACCCTGGACCAAGCGGTGTCCAGGTGGCCGGGGTGACCCGCGGGCTTCGTGTCGGTCACGGCCACGACGGTCGGCCCGCCACACCGCAACGCGGCGCCGGACAAGCACTGCCGGCACGTTGGTCGGTATCACGACAAGGCGACGCTGGACGCGACCGGAAAGCTGCGGGACCTCGTTGAGCTGATCGGTGGGCAGCCGGTGGTGCCACGATGCCAGTCCGGTAGGCGAGGCTGCTCTTCGACCCGGCCCGGCCCAGCTTGGACCGTACCTTGACCGGGACGGAAACGGTCGACGGGTGGGGGAGCGATTGCCTCCGAAATTGCCGCCCGCTCCACCGACTTGGGGGGCAGCGTGCCCCCGAGATACGGGGTGCGGCCCATCTCCAGCCAGGTGCGCTACGACAATCGCCCCTCGCGTACCCGATCGGGACCGCTCCGGCGACGGGATCCGGCCAAGCCCCCTTGCGTGCGCCTAGGGCACTTCGCCGGGACCGAGGGGGAACAGGCATGCCGCCGGATGGGTGCCGGGCGGTCCCTCCAGGGCCGGTGACGCCGCCTCGCAGTCCGCCCGCGCCCGCGGACAGCGCGGGGCGAATGCGCAGCCGGGGGGAGGATGGGCGGGGTCGGGGGGCTCGCCCCCGGCGGGAACGGCCCACGCCGCGCGCCCGGAACCCGGCACACTGGCGAGCAGGAGCCACGTGTAGGGGTGGCGGGGGGCGGTGAACACACGCTGCCGTGGGCCCTCCTCCACCACCCGTCCCAGGTACATGACGGCCACCGTGTCGGCTACCGTCTCCACCACCGCCAGGTCGTGGGTGATGAACAGGTAGGCTAGGCCGGTGGCGCCCTTCAGGCGGCGTAGGAGATTGAGGATCTGGGCCTGGACCGACACGTCCAGGGCCGACACCGGCTCGTCGAGCACCAGGAACGCGGGCTCGGCGGCCAAGGCCCGCGCGATCCCCACCCGCTGGGCCTGGCCTCCGGACAGCTCGTGCGGGTACCGCTCGGCGAGCGCCGGGGCCAGTCCCACCTGCTCCATCAACTCGCCGACCCGCGCCCTGCAAGCCGTGGGGGCTATGCCCAGCAGGGAGCGCAGGGGGCCTTCCAGGATACGGCCGACCGTCTTGCGCGGGTTCAGGGCCCCCACCGGGTCCTGGAACACGTACTGCACCTGCCCTGCGAACCCGGTCCGATGCCACCGGCCGGGTTCCGCCAGCTGCCGGCCCTGGATCCCGATCCGTCCTTCGCTCGGCCGGTCGAGGCCTGCCAGCATGCGGGCCAGGGTGGTCTTGCCACATCCCGATTCCCCGACCAATCCCAGGGTCCGGCCCGGCTCCAGGCGCAGGTCGACGTCCCGCACCGCCTGCACGGCCCGCCGCCGCCGCCCGCTCCAGGTACGGCCGCCGGCGAACACACGGGTGAGGCCCTGCGCCACCAGGGACCCCCCGGTCACGGTCCCACCTCGCGCCAGCGGATGCACCGCACCGTGCGGGCTGCCGTGGGCGTCTCCAGTGGAACGGGGGCGCGGCAGGCGGCCACCGCCAGCTCGCACCGGTCGGCGAACGCGCACCCCGGCGGGAGGGTGTCCGGGGCCGGCGGCAGGCCGGGAATCTCCGTCAGCGGCCGATCGGCCTCCCCCACCCGAGGCGCGCAGGCGATCAGGCGGCGCGTGTACGGGTGGCGGGGCATGCCGACCACGTCCCGCACCGGCCCCGTTTCGACCACCCGGCCGGCGTACATCACGACCACACGCTCACACACCTCCCGCACCACGCCGAAGTCGTGGGTGATGAGCATCACGGCCATGCCCCGCTCCCGCCGCAGGCGGTCCAGCAGGCCCAGGACCTGGGCCTGCACCGTGACGTCGAGGGCGGTGGTGGGCTCATCCGCCACCAGCAGCTCGGGATCGTTGGCCAGGGCCATGGCGATGGCCACACGCTGCCGCATGCCGCCGGACAGCTCGTGGGGGTGGGCGCGGGCGCGGGAGGCGGGGTCGGGAATGCCCACCTGTCCGAGCAGCGCCACCGCCCGGGCCGTCGCCGCTCTCCACCCGACCCCCTGGTGCACCCGGACCGCCTCGGCGATCTGCCACCCCACGGGGATCATGGGGTGCAGGGAGGTGTCCGGGTCCTGGAATACGTAGGCGATGCGGCCGCCCCGCAACCGGGTCAGCTCGGCCGGCGCCACGGCCAGCAGGTTCCGGCCGCCGAAGGCCACCCGGCCCGCGTCGACCTCGCCCGGCGGCGTGGGGACGAGCCGCAGGAGCGACAGGGCGGTCACCGACTTGCCGCAACCCGACTCGCCCACGATCCCCAGGCATTCACCGCGCCCGACGGTGAAGCTCACGTCCTCCACCGCACGCGCCGTGCGGCCGCCCAGCCGGAACCGGGTGCTCAGCCCGGTCACCGCGAGGACCGCGCCCCCCGATTCGGCGGTGGGCTCCGCGCCCACCTTCGGACCCACCGCCGTGGCCATGCCGGGCCGCTCCGGGACGCCCGCCCGCAGGCGCGGGTCGAGCACGTCGCGGATGCCGTCCCCCAGCAGATTGATGCCGATCACCAGCAGCAGGATCACCAGGCCCGGGACCGTGGCCACGTGGGGGGCGGTGACGATGAGCCCCCGTCCCTCGCCCAGCATGGAGCCCAGGTCCGCCTGCGGCGGCTGGGCCCCCAGGCCCAGGAAGCTGAGGCCCGCCGTCTCCAGGATCATCCGGCCCAGGGTGGTGGTCAGGGTGATCACGATCACGGGCAGGACGTTGGGCAGCACCTCGCCCCACAGGATACGGGCGTGACCCATGCCCGCCAGACGCGCCGCGTCCACGAAGGGACGCCCGGCGACGCCCAGGGTGGCGCCGCGCACGGTGCGGGCGAAGAACGGGATGTTGACCACCGAGATCGCCAGCATGGCATTGACCAAACCCGGGCCCAGCGCGGCCACGATGGCGAGCGCCAGGAGCAGGTAGGGGAAGGCCATCAGCACGTCGATCCCGCGCATCAGCAGGCTGTCGAGCCAGCGCCGCTGGTAGCCGGCCACCACCCCGACCGCCGAACCCGCCACGGCCGCGAACAGGGACGCCACCGCCCCCACGGCCAGGCTCACCCGTGTCCCCCACACGATGCGGGACAGCAGGTCCCGCCCCAGGGGGTCGGTCCCCAGTGGGTGCCCCGGACTGAAGAGGGGCATGAGGCGCTCCCCCAGGCGCGTGGCGTCGGGGTCGGGCAGGGGAAGCAGGGGCGCCGCGAGCGCGACCGCCGCCACCGCGCCCACGACCACCAGGCCCCCGGCCGCCATCCGGTTACGGGCCAGCAGGGCCCACCCGCCGGGGCGGCCGGCGCCGGAGCGGGGGTCCGTCACGTGCCGATCCGCGGATCGAGCGCGTGCTGCACCACATCCGCCGCCAGATTGATCAGGACGTACACGCCCGCCATCACCAGCACGCCGCCCTGCACCAGGAGCACGTCGCGGGTCGAGATCGCCTCCACCAGCATGCGGCCGATCCCCGGCCACTGGAACACCGTTTCGATGTACACGGCACCGCCGATCACGAACCCCGTCTGGATCCCGATCACCGGCACCAGGTTCACGAGCGCGGCCCGGAACGCGTGCCGGAACACCACGCGCGCCTCCCTGACCCCCTTGGCCCGGGCGGTGCGGACGAAGTCCTGGCGCAGCACCTCCAGCATGCCGGCCCGTGTCAGCCGCGCGATCACCCCCGCGGCCACCACCGCCAGGGTCACGGCGGGCAGCAGCAGATGGCGCAGCACGTCGAGGGCCCCCGAGGCCCCGTAGGGGGCGTGCATGCCGCTGGCCGGCAGCCACTGCAGCTGCACCGAGAAGACCAGGGTCAGCACCAGGCCCAGCCAGAACGACGGCGTGGAGATGCCCACCAGCACGAGCAGGGTCAGCACCCGGTCCTGCCAGCCGTATTGGCGGACCGCGGCCACGACCCCGGCGGCCAAGCCCATCAGGGTGCACAGCAGCAAGGCCGTGCCCGCCAGCAGGAGCGTTGGGCCGAGCCGCTCGGTCACCTCGTCGAGCACGGGCCGGTTGAGGCTGTAGGAGCGGCCCAGGTCGCCGTGTGCCAGGTTGTCCAGCCACACCAGGTAGCGCTCGGGAAGGGGCCGGTCGAGGCCCAGCTCGGCTTGCAGGCGGGCGACGTTTTCGGGGGTGGCGTAGGGGCCCAGGATCGCGTGCGCCGGGTCGCCCGGAATCACGGCCATGAGCAGGAAGACGACGACGGAGACCCCGAGCAGGACCGGAACCGCGAGCAGGAGGCGTCGAAATGCGTACCCGTACATCGCTCCCGAAGGGCGTGGCGGAGTTGCCGGGGCCCGTCGGGCTCAGCCTACTGTTTGCCGGTTCGCCACAGCAACAGGGAGAAGGAGGGCTCCAGGGAGAAGCCCCGCACCCGGTCGGTGGTCACGGCGGTCTGCTTGCCGCTGGCGATGACGGCCCACGGGGCGTCCGCGCTCACGATGCGCTCCATCCGCCGGTACAGCCGGCCCCGCTCGTCCCGGTCCGTGGCGCGGCGGGCCGCATCCAGCAGGCGGTCCACCTCGGGGTTGGCGTAGTACCCGGAGTTGAACCCGCCCTTTTTTGGCCAGGCCTCGGCGCGCAGGGCCAGGTAGGGCAGCGTGTCCGGGTCGTTGGTCATCCAGGCCATCTCGGCCATGTCCGC
>Ga0210123_1000708_pt1 | contig 19551 bp, 17 predicted proteins | sample Muzzi_PWB_D2_FD_185535 | JGI IMG/M metagenome (GOLD analysis project Ga0210123, IMG submission 185535) | Wetland microbial communities from San Francisco Bay, California, USA, that impact long-term carbon sequestration - Muzzi_PWB_D2 (SPAdes) | ecosystem: Environmental > Aquatic > Marine >... | reverse complement strand
CGAGCTCGATGTCGGCGGAGAGGAGGTCGACCGAGGAGGTGATGAGGTCGAGGCCCGGCACCGCGGTCGGGCGGATCACCTCCGGCGCCGACATGTCGCGCAGCAGCAGGTCGGCCGAGGAGGGGGCGAGGGCGTGCCGGTCGACGCCCAGGGAGAGGGACGCCGAGCACTGGCTGTCGAGGTCGACGAGCAGCGTGCGGCGCCCCCGTGCCGCGAAGGCGGCGGAGAGGCTGACGGCGGTGGTGGTCTTGCCCACCCCTCCTTTACGGCTGACGAGGGCTGTGATCACGATCGGTCAGGTCCCTGGGTCGGTCGGTCGAAGCCCGAGCCCATGGGCACAGGGTATCGCACGGTGGGTCCGAGGAGGGGGGCGACGCGCGGTTCCGTGTGCACTACAATGAACGCCGTTTTCTGAGAAATGACGAGATCCTCCTTCAATCGCCCCGTCACAACGCCGTCCTCCGGCTCCCGAGCCCCTGGTGACGGGACCGGGGCGGGCGAGGCAATCGTGCTCCGCCATCTGGAGACGCACGAGGACTTCGAGGCCTGCGTGGCGCTCCAGAAGGAGGTCTGGGGGGAGCACTTCGAGGACGTGACGCCGCCGGCCCTGCTCAAGATCGTCGGCAGAGTGGGAGGCGTGGCCGCCGGCGCGTTCTCCTCCGACGGGCGCCTGGAGGGCTTCGTGTTCGGCATCAGCGGCGTTGTCGACGGCCGTCCGGTCCACTGGTCGCACATGCTCGCCGTGCGGTCGGAGCTCCGGGGCCGGGGCCTGGGCGTGGGCCTCAAGCTCTTCCAGCGCCAGACTCTCCTGGAGCACGGCATCGGAACCGTGCTCTGGACGTTCGACCCGCTCGTCGCCCGCAACGCCCACGTCAACCTGAACCGGCTGGGCGCCCGGATCGACCGCTATGTGAGAGATTTCTACGGCTCCGGCGAGGACAGCGAGCTCTCCGCCGGCATCGGCACGGACCGGTTCGTGGTCCGCTGGGAGCTGGCCGAGGAGCGCGTGGAGCGGGCGATCGCCGGCCGCGGCGCCCTGGCCGCCGACACCGCGGAGGCGTGGGCCTGCGCTCCGGTCGTCAACGTCCGCGAGCGGGCTGGAGGACGGGGCGGGTTCGAGCCCGTGGAGGTGGACCTTCCGGAGGAGGAAGGGCGGGAGCCGTCGCGCGTTCGAGTGGAGGTGCCGCTCGACATTCAGGCGGTGCGCGCCGAAAACAGGGTGGTCGCCGCGACCTGGCGGGCGTCCACCCGCCGCGCTTTGGAGCGCGCCCTGGCGCGCGGCTTCGAGGTCGATCTGTTCAGTCGTTCGCCAGACGGTCGGCGTGCGTTCTATCTGTTGCGAAGGGAGGGGTCATGAGCGTCACCGTCGAGCGCATCGCGCTCCGAGAAATCCATCTGCGGCTCCGGGAGCCGTTCCGGATCTCGTCCGGCGAGACATGGAATCGGCGCATCCTGCTCGTCGAGGTCTTCGGCAGCGACGACCGGGGGGGCAGTGCCCTGGCGCGCGGCGAGTGCGTGGCAGGGGAGCGGCCGGCCTATTCGCCGGAGACGGTGGAGACCGCCCGGATGGCGATCGAGCAGTGGTTGGCGCCGCGGCTCCTCGGGCAGACGTTCGGGCACGCCCGGGAGGTCTGGCCGCTCCTCGACCGGAACCTCCGGGGGCACCGCATGGCGAAGGCCGCCCTCGAGATGGCCTGCTGGGAGCTCCAGGCGCGGCTCGAGGGGTGGCCGCTCTCCGGCCTCCTGGGTGGGGTCCAGGGGCGCGTGCCGACCGGCATCTCCCTGGGTATCCAGAGCAGTCCGGAGGAGCTGCTGGCCAAGGCGCGGCAGGCGCTGGAGCGGGGCTACCGGAAGGTGAAGGTGAAGATCGAGCCGGGCGCGGATCTCGACTTCCTGAGGCCCTTGCGCGACGCGCTCGGGGACGACGCGCCGCTCGCGGTCGACGCCAACGCCGCCTACTCCCTGCGCGACATGGAGCGGTTGCTCGAGATCGACGCCCTGGCGTTGATGATGATCGAGCAGCCCCTCGAGCGGGAGGACCTGGTTCGCCATGCCCGCCTCCAGGAGCGCCTGGAGACCCCCCTGTGCCTGGACGAGTCGATCACCTCGGTGGCGCGGGCCGAGGACATGCGCGACCTCGACGCGGGCCGGATCGTCAACATCAAGCCGGGGCGGGTCGGCGGCTTCGCCCAGGCGATCGCCATCCACGACGTGTGCCGCGCGGCGGAGATCCCGGTCTGGTGCGGCGGCATGCTGGAGAGCGGCATCGGGCGGGCCCACAACGTGGCGCTCGCCTCGCTCCCGGGGTTTGTGCTTCCCGGGGACCTGTCGCCCTCCGACCGCTACTGGGCGCGGGACGTCGTGACCCCGGAGTGGACCATGGACGACGACGGTATGGTCCGCGTGCCCCGGGACCAGCCCGGATGCGGGGTGGAGGTGGACGAGGAGCGGCTCGGGGAGATCACCGCGTGGCGCGTGGTGCTCGACCCTGGAGAGAGCGAGTGGCGGAGCGAGGCGAGCTGATTCATCCGGTCTTCGACCGGGTGCCGCGGGATCTCCGGGAGCGGTGGATGGCGCTCCGCAGGGAGCTCCACCGGCACCCGGAGCTTGCGTTCGAGGAGCACGAGACCTGCCGGCGCCTGCGCCGCGAGCTCGAGGCCCTGTCCCCGGTGGTGCTCGATACGGTGGCCGGCACGGGGCTCGTGGCGCGCTTCGCGGGCGAGGACCGGAGCGCCCCGGCGGTGGCGCTTCGCGGCGATATCGACGCCTTGCCGATCACCGAGGAGACCGGCGCGACCTTTGCGTCCGAGATGCCCGGCCGGATGCACGCCTGTGGCCACGACGTCCACGCCGCATGGACCCTGGGTGCCGCGGCCCTGCTCGCCGCCCGACCCGCCGCGGGTGACGTGCTGGTGGTGCTCCAGCCGGCTGAAGAGGTGGCCCTCGGCGCCCAGGCGGTGCTCGACTCCGGTGCCCTCGACGGCGTGGCGGCGATCTTCGGCGCCCACGTCGACCTGCGCTTTCCCCTGGGGCAGGTCGTGGCCCAGGCGGGGCCGCTCGCCGCCTCGGCGGACACCTTCCGGGTGCGCCTCTCCGGCGGCGGCGCCCATGGCGCCCGGCCCCACGAGGGCGCGGACCCGATCGTCGGCGGCGCGGCGGTGGTGACCGCTCTCCAGACGGTCGTCTCGCGGCGGGTGCCGCCGGGGGAGCCGGCGGTCGTGTCGGTCGGCACCTTCGACGCCGGAGCGGCGGCCAACGTGATCCCGGCCACCGCTCGGCTCTCGGGGACCGCCCGTGCCATGGGACCCGAGGTGCGGTCGCTCCTGCTCCGGGAGGTGGAGCGGATCTCCCGCGAGGTCGGGGCAGCCTACGGGCTCGAGGTGACGGTGGAGGTCGAGGAAGGGCCGCCGCCCCTCGTCAGCTCGCCACGGGAGGCCGCGTGGGCACGCCGCGCCGCCGAGAGGCTCCTGGGGGCGGACGCGGTACGTCCGCTGGGGATGCTCAACATGGCGGGGGAGGACTTCGCCGTGTACCTCGAGCACCTGCCGGGCTGCTTCCTGCGGATCGGCTCGCGCCGGCCGGAGGCGCCGGTGGTGCCCGCCCATACGCCCCGCTTCTTGCCTGCCGACGAGAGTGTGGTCGTGGGCGCGGCGCTCCTCGCGGAGGTGGCGCGGGAAGCCTCCGCCGCGGTCCGAGAGCGGGGGAGGACGGCCTGACAGACGTGCCGGAGCGGGGCCTACGGAGTCGGTTTCCGAGGCTCGACCGGCCCGGTCCGGCAGGCATCCTCGGGCGGTGGGCCGCCCGGTGCCGCGGCATCGGCTGCCGCTCGGCCGCCGTCGATCAGGCGGAGCTTGGGCGGTCGGGACGGGCGGTGCCTCCTGCCGGGCATGAACCAGCCGAACACCAGGAGCTCCACGACCATGCGCAGCACGTCGGAGAGACGCAGGTCCTCGACCGGCGCCGGGTCGCCGAGGGCCGTCTTGTCGAGGAACTCGGTGAGCAACGCGCGGGCGTCGGCTGCTTCCGAGGCGTGCACGTAGACGGTCTTGCGGTTGTAGTGGTCGATCTGGGGACCGAGCGCGAGGGAGCCGAAGACGTCGTTCTTGACGAAAAAATAGATTCCGGCGTCGTTCAAGACGCTGCGGAGCAACAACAGCTCGGCTTCGGTGCGCGACGCGTAGAGCTCGACGAGCCCTCGGCTCTCGCCGGCATCGGAGCCAGGGGAGCGGTCCCGAGTGCGGGGCATCGGCCCCAGTCTATCCGAAGGGGTGCGGTCCGAAGGGATCCGGCCCGCGTGGAAGCCGCCAGGCGTCGCCTGGCGGCTTCCGGTGCGATCGGAGGCCGGTCAACTCGCCCTATCCAGGAACTGGTCGAGGGCCTTGACGAGGCCGGGGTCCACGGGGCCGCTGTCGGCGGCGCGCTCGACCAGGAGCAACGCCAGGGACGTCTCGCCGGACAGGCCGCCCGAGGCGAGAAGACGGCGCGTACCGGTGGCGAAGCTGCCGTCGTCCCCGGGGCCGAGCTCGGCCAGGATCAGGTGCGCGCGGGCGGCCTCCTCGGCCTCACCCAGCTCGAGCAGGGCGTCGCGGCCCTCCGCGAGGCAGGCCACGGCATCCTGGTCGAGGCCGGTGCGCTGGGCGACCCGGCCCTCGAGCACCCGGAGGCGCGCCTCGAGGAGCGCGTCGGGGTTGCCCCGGAGCAGGCTCCTGGCGCGGCCGATCTCGGTCCAGGCCTCGTCGTTCGCGCCGTAGGCCAGCAGGCTCCGGGCGAGCTGCCAGGAGACGGTCGCCCGGCGGCTGGGTGGGGTCTGGTCGTCCATGGAATGCCAGGCCTCGCGCAGCAGGTGGATGGCCGTCGGGTGGTCGCCGGTACCGGCCGCGAGCGCGCCCTTGCGGGCGAGGGAGTCACCCAGCCGTTGGCGCTCCCCGTGCTCGAGGAAGATCGCCGCCGCCCGGTCCAGGTCGTGGGAGAGCTCGGTCCGGTCGGACGGATCGAGCAGCGCGGACTCCTGGTACAGGACCTCCGCTTCCTCGAGCGGATCGCCCGAGCCCCGCTTGAGATGGCTCCGCGCCAGCCGGAAGGCGGCGCGGCCGGCGTCGGGGGCGCCGTTGGAGCACCAGGCGCTGCCGGCGATGGCCCAGGCGCGCGCTTTGAGGTCGGCGACCAGGGCGGTACCCCAGCGCTCGGCGTCGAGGCGCTCCGCGACGCACAGGGACAGTTGGGCCATCTCCGCGGCGTCCTCCGGGCTCTCGTCGCGGGAGGCTTCGGCCGCGTCGGCCAGTCGGTCACCGAGGGCGTAGCTCGCGAAGCGGTCGTCCAGGGTGACCGCTTCCTCCCGCCGATTGGCCGACAGGCTCAGCAGCTCGTCGAAGAGCGCGTCGCCAGCGGTGTGCTCGCGTCCGGCCCTCTCCTCTTCACGGCCGAGACGCTGTTGGATACGACGAACCATCGCCGCGTAGGACGCGGGTTCCGGCTCTACGATGCAGCACAGGTCGGGTTCTCGAGGGTCACAGCTCGTGGAGGTCGAGCCAGTGCTCCTTCTTTGGGGTTCGAGCAGAGTGCACAGATCGAGGTCCGTGCCCTGTCTCGAAGATCGTGGTGCCATGTCAAACTCTCCTCACTACCGGGAATGCCAAGCAACAAGTGTTCAGGGGGGAAACAGTGCAGCTCGAATCGCAACTTGCGAAATCCCTGTAACTATAGTTTCACCTGGGGGCCAATCTGTGACAACGAATCGCCGGAAAGCGGTCTTTCGTCTTCCAGGACGGCCTCCGTTTGCTTCAAAAAACGCCGAGCGGATATGGTTGCCGCGGTCCGGGGCTGCTCCGGGCCACACGCGAGGGGCACGACCGTGAGCGAGCTGGGCCCCGACCTGATCTAGGAGTCTGCCGCACAGACTCCTGACTGCCCGGGGTCTCCGCCGCGGGCAGATCACGAGAAGACGGAGCATCCGATGAGCCGGCCGGCTGTCTTGATCGTCGAACCGGATCCGATCCTGCGCAAGGACCTTGCGGAGGGCCTGTCCGAGCATGGCTACGAAGTCGTGCCCGCCGACGGGGCGGACGAAGGGCGTAGATTCGCCGAGGGCCTCGGGCCGAGCGTCATCGTCACCCGGGACGAGGTGCCCGGCTTCGGCGACGCGTCGATTCTCGACGAGCTGCGAGAGGCGACGGCCGGAGCTACGGTCCTGGTCATCCTGGGGCAGGGGGCGGCGGCTCCCGAGGAGCTCCCCGACGAGGTGCTCTATCTCCCGGCCAAGGGGCTCGAGGCGGCGGAGCTGCTGCGGCGCATCCGCCTGGTTCTGGTCGGCTGGGAGCTGGGCCTCGAGCCGGACGCCGACCTCCAGACGCTGGTCGGGGAGCTGTCGTTGACCCCCGCGCTCGAGGTGATCCGGGGGCTCGGCCGGGCCCTGGTCTCGGGCCGCGTGCTGTTCGATGACGGCGAGGTGGTGCTCGACCGCGGCCAGGCGATCGCCGCGACCGCCGGCCGCGTGCGCGGAGTCAAAGCGTTCTGCCGTCTGGGGGTGCGCAGCCAGGGACCGTTCCGCGTGGTCCTCGGGCGGCCGGGCGTGCGCCGCGAGATCGACCCCGAGCTCAAGAAGCTGGTCATCCGCGCGATCGAGGACCGGGTGGCGGAGCCCGTCAGCCCAAAGGCGAAGATCACGGTCGACCTGGGACCGAAGTTCTTCAACACGCAGTTCACGGCGTTCCAGCAGGAGATCGTCGCCGAAGCGCAGAAGGGGGTCACGGTGGGGGAGATGCTCGACCTGCTGCCGGAGACGGACGGGACCATCCTGCGGGAGTTGGCGACGCTCCGCAAGATGGGCCTGTTGGGCCTGGCCGAGCCGGAGGCCGCGGTGTGCGTGGTCACCGACTCCACCGCCGACCTGCCCGCGCACCTGGCGCGCGACAACGGCATTCGCGTGCTGCCGCTGACGGTCCATTTCGGCAAGCGGATGTTCAAGGACGGCATCGACATCACCCCCCGGGAGTTCTACGAGCTGCTGGAGACGGGGACCGTGCACCCGTCGACCAATCCGCCCACGCCCGGCGAGTTTCGCCAGGTGTACGAGGAGCTGGTGGCCGAGCGGGACGTGGTGTCGGTCCACATTTCGTCGAGCCTGTCCGAGACCGTGCACCACGCGGAGCAGGCCGCCGAGGCGGGAGCGCACACCTTCCAGGAGCTGCGTGCCGGCGCTGAGCCGGTGCGCGTGGCGGTGATCGACAGCCGGCAGGTGAGCCTGGGCCTGGGCCTCCTCGCCCTGTTCGCGGCGCGGATGACGCAGCGGGGCCTCGGCGCGGAGGACATCGGCCCGCGGCTCCAGGCCATGGCGGGGCGGATCGAGGTGCTTTTCGTCGTCGACACGCTCGAGTTCCTGGCCCGCCACGGCCGGATCGGCCGGGCCAAGGCCTGGGTCGGGCAACTGGTGGGCATCAAGCCGATCCTGGGCGTGCGCGAGGGCGAAGTGGTGCTGGTGGACCGGGTGCGGGGCGGACGCGCCGCCCACCCGAGGATGATGGAGCTGTTCAAGAAGAAGCTGGAGGCCGACCGGCCGGTCGTCTGCGGCATCGCCCACGCCAAGGCGCCGGTCTGGGCCGACCGGCTGAAGGGCCTCCTGGAGAAGGAGCTCGACGTGGCCGAGCTGCACGTGGCCGAGATGGGACCGGTGGTCGGCACCCATGCCGGTCCCGGTGCGGTGGGAGCGGTCCTCTTCCAGCCGACCGAGCAGGAGCTCGAGCTGATCCGGGCCATCTGACCCCCCGCAACCCCCCATCCCGGGCCTTTTGATCTCCTTGATCTCCGCCCGCGACTCCGGCCCGGCCGCTCGGTGCAGAGCGGCTCACCGGGGTTCTGTGCTCTCCGCTTCCCAGATGCGCGCCAGATCCTCCACCTGACGGCGTACCTCCTGCCGGAGCGCCTGGACCCGCGCGCGGATGCGGCGGCGCGTGCGCAGCAGCAGGTAGGCCCGGGCCTCGCGCCACAGACGCTCGCCCCGCTCCCAGGCCGCGAGCGCCAGGTAGCCGGCGAGCGGCGCGGCGCCCACCAGCGCCCCACCGGCTCCGAGCCCCCACCACCAGGCGGCGACCGCTCCCTGGGCGATCCAGAGCACCGGGTAGGCGAAGATGCCGCCGAAGAGCTTCCACGTGGCGCGCACCTCGATGGTGAGGTCCGGACGGTTGGCCAGCCGCCCCACCACGAAGAAGGGGAGAGCGTTCAAGAGCGCGCCCGCGACCGCCAGAGGGAGGCCGACCAGGACGGCGAGGAGGCTCTTCGACGCCCAGCGCAGCACACGGAGCACCGGGTAGCGGGCCGCCACCTGGTCGTCACGGAGCGAAAGCGCCGCCAGGACGCGGTCGTAGCGCCCCATCACCCGCGCCACCCGGGAGGTCTCCTCCGGCATCGAGCGGTGCAGCTCCTCGAAGCGGCGGGCGAGCTCCCGGGCCATGCCGTGGAGCTCGGCGAGCGGGCGGTCTCCCGGCAGCTCGAGGGACGGCCGGTCGTAGATCTCGACCGCGCGCTCGAAGAGGCGTGCCTCCCGCCACGAGCGGTAGTTGAGCGTCACCTCCTCCAGCCCCCGGTGGAGCGTCGCGGTGAGGCCGCGGACCCGCTCCGGGTCGAGCGGATCGGGGGTGTCCCCAACAGCGCCGTCGTCGGCCCGGGCGGCGACCTCGATCGGCTCTCCCACCCAGACGAGGGCGCGGGAGCGGAAGCGCTCCCGGGCGTCGAAGGCGAGGCCGACGGGGAGGATGCGGACGGCGGACGCCGCGCCGGTCTCCCGGGTGCGCTCCGCCGCTGGCTCGGCCAGCGCGCCCAGGGCGATCCGGGCGGCCCCGGTCTTCAAGGGGCGAAGCGCCGGGTCGGCGTGGCTGGTTCCCTCCGGGAACAGGGCGACCGCCGCCCCCCGGCGCAGGGCCGCGTGGCAGCGGGAGAAGGTCTCCACGTTCTTCGACGGGTCGACCCCCGGGTCGGTCGGACGGTAGATGGGGATCACCCCGCCGAGGGCGAGGAAGGGCCGGAGAGGAACCATCTCCCAGAGCGTGCTCTTGCCGAGGAAGCGGACCGGGCGGGGGAGCACCCCGAGCAGGAGCACCGGATCGATCAGGCTGTTCGGGTGATTGGCCACCACCAGAAGCGGCCCGTCACGGGGCACCCTCTCGGCGCCCACCACCTCGACGCTGCGGAAGAACAGGCTGAGGACGAGCCGGGCGACACCCCGGCTCACGCGGTCAAGCAGGCGTCGCACCATCGCGTTGGGCGTCGCTGCTTCGTTCCCGCGCGTCCCACTCCTCGGCGGCGCGCCGCCCGGCCGCCGTGTCGACGAAGGACATGCCGATCAGACCGGCGACGAAGAAGGCCGCGGTCGAGAGGATGGCCAGCCGCTGGGAGCCGGTCTGGCTCGACACCAGGCCGAAGAGGAGCGGGCCGATGGCGTAAGCGCCCTTGCCGGCGAGCCCCCAGAAGCCGAAGAACTCGCCGCTCTTTTCGACCGGCGAGAAGAGGCCGACCATCGCCCGGGCGGCGGACTGGAGCGAGCCGATGCCGAGCCCGGCGAAGACCGCCACCGCCCAGAACTGCTCCTTGGTGTCGGTCAGGTAGGCGGCAGCGCAGATCACCACCCAGGCGAGCAGCGTAATCTGGATCGTCCGCTTGGCACCGATGCGATCCTGGATGAAGCCGAAGCCGAGCGCGCCGAAGGCCGCCGAGAGGTTGAGCACGAGGAAGAGGAGGATGAGGTCCGAGCCGCTGAAGCCGATGGTCTGGACGGCGTAGATGCCGGCGAACGCGAACATCGTGGTGAGCCCGGCCTGGAACAGGAAGAAGACGACGAGGAACCGGCCGAGCTGGGAGAAGTGCCGGATCTCGCGGAGCGTCTCGACCACCCGGAGGAGGCCGTCCTCCGCGTGCCCGAGCCAGCTCCGGCCCGGGGTCGGCAGCGCGCGCTCGCGCAGCAGCAGGAAGGTCGGCACGCCAGCGAGGAGGAAGAACCCGGCGTTGACCACCCAGACCAGGCGCAGGTTGGCCAGGTTTTCCATCACGAAGTCGCCGGAAACCAGGGGCACGATGGCGGCGAGCGAGAGCAGCCCGCCGACGTAGCCGAGCCCCCAGCCGAAGCCCGAGATGCGGCCGATGTTGTCGGGCGACGAGAGCTCCGGCAGGAAGGACGACGTGAAGTTCTCGCCGAGCGAGAAGGCGATGTTCGAGACCATGAAGAGGGCGAGCGCCAGGGCCACCCTGCCCGGTGTGGCGAACCAGAGCCCCGCGGTGCCGGCCACGCAGAGCAGGTAGCTGCCGAACAGGAAGGCCTTCTTGCGCGCCGCGCCGTCGGCCATGGCGCCGACGATCACCGACAGCACCATCACCGCCACGTTGCTGAGCGTGATCGCCAGCCCCCAGAGGGCGTCGCCCCGCGGCCCGGGCGCCACCAGCTTGGTGAAGTAGTTGCCGAACGCCACCGTCACCACGATCGTGGTGTAGCTGGAGTTGGCGAAATCGAACATCGCCCAGCCGAAAATCTCCCGGGGGCGAACCGGTAGCGCCGAAGATGGTGTGGTCATGGAGTGCGCTAGTCTCTCATAGGATCGCCGGCCCGGGACGGCCGTTCGTCAACCGAGAAGGAGAGCGCGTCATGAGCTTGATCGGCAACATCATCTGGTTGATCTTCGGCGGTCTGCTGGCCGGGCTGGGGTACATCATCGGGGGCGTGATGCTCTGCGTGACGATCATCGGCATCCCGTTCGGGCTGCAGGCGATCAAGATCGGCGTGGCGACCTTCGCTCCGTTCGGCAAGGAGGTGGTGGAGCGGGAGGGGGCGAACGGCGTGCTGCCGATCCTGTTCAACCTGATCTGGATCGTGCTCTTCGGCTGGGAGATCGCCATCGCCCACCTGATCCACGCCGTGATCCTGGCGATCACGATCATCGGCATCCCGTTCGCCAAGCAGCACATCAAGCTGATTCCCCTGTCGCTCCTGCCGTTCGGCAGGGAGATGGTGGACGCCGACTGAGCGTGAGAGCGCGGGCGGGCGGGCTGTGCCGTGGGCAGGGGCTTGACAAACGAGTCATGCTGTAACAGCATTTCCATCGTCGCGACCTTCCGCGGGAACCCAGCCAGGAGGCCCCATGACCCACAACGACAGACCGAAGGCTCTTCGCGACCGGAGGCGCCGCGGCAACGCTCCCGGAAGACTCTTCGGACCGGTCCGGGCGCTGGCGCTGGTTTCGATCCTGATTCTCGGAGCGGCTGGCCCGGGTACCGCGGAGGACCCGCGGGTGACGCTTACCTGGGAGGAGGCGGGCTGCGACAGCGAGCACCTCCTCGAGCTCGTTCGCCGCATGGAGGTGAGCGACCTGGAGGGAAATCTCCCCGGCGTGGTCCAGTCCCTGTTCGTCTCCTACTCGAACCGCTCCGGCTTCTACGACGGCATGGTGGTCGGCATGCCGCGCTTCCGGTCGACGGCGGAGCCGCCCATCCCGGGCTTCGGTCCCGGTCCGGAGCACCACCTCGGCTTCCACTTGAACCCGAGCGTGCGGGAGCTCCTTCTCAACCCGGAGCGCCCCCCGCTCGCCCAGGTCAGCCTGACGCGGGAAACAAGCACCTCGAACCTGGTCACGGTTCCGTTCGGCGAGACGAACCCGTTCGCGGTGGTGCTCGCGCTCAACCCGACACTGGGCCGCCACGGCGCGGGGGACCTGGTGATCGACAACCTCGCGGCTCCGCCGGCCGACCCCACGGTCGCCGGGTTCCGCCCCGCCGACACCAAGCCCGGGCGAGGTCTCTCCGAGGCGGACCTCACCACCCCCTGCCATGACCGGCTCACCGACCTGGACCGCCGGGTTTTTTCGGTCCTCCAGCGGACCCTTCGGGCCGAGCTCTTCAACCCCGGCCTGGGCCTGCGCTACGACACCAGGATCACCGTCGGGCGCGGCATGGAGCCGGACGAGTACATCGCGATGATCTCCCCGGTCGATCTGGAGACCGGCCGACTGATGGCGTTCGTCCAAGCGACTATCCGGGTGGGGACCGACGGAACCGGCTGGCTGACGGCGGGGCATCTCGACGTCTTGGTGCCGGAGCTCGGGGACTACCCGGTGGTCGGCGGGGTGATGATCGTCCGGCCGCTCTTCGGCGGCGTCGACGACGAGTACGTCCCCGAGGTCAGCTACCCGATCGGTACGCCCGTGCCCGCGGCGCCTTCGAGCTTCTGGGACTTCGACTGGCGTGACGTGCTCGCCGGTACGGCCTGGAACGAGGGTGCCGCGGCGTTCCGGAAGTGCGGCCAGGGGACGGTGGAAGAGATCGCGGCGACCCCCCGCGAGGACACGAACCGCGAGCTCCTCGCCATCGACCTGGCCGGGGGCCTGACCGCCGACCAGGCGGTGTATGACCGGCTGGGCAGGGATCTCGAAGCGATCCGGGCGATGACCCCCGCGGTGGAGAACGTCGGCTATCTGCCGTCGACCGACGGCAAGAGCCTCTTCCTGACCGCCGACTCCCTCGCCACCTACCGGGCCATGGAGCGAGGGGAGTACCGGGGCTGGGATTGCCTCAACGACTGGTACGGCCTCGAGCAGATCATCACCGAGGCGAGCTCTCCGGCCACCGATCCCTGGGTGGTGGTGCGTTTGAAGGGGATCTACGACCTCTACAAGATCGCCCCCGAGTACGCGGAGCTGCCGGGCGTCGCCTCGGCCGGCCCGGAGGGGGTGGCCTACCCGGCAGTGCTTCTGCCGACACTCTGCGTGACCCGGGACGGCGAGACTTACCACTACTTCTTCGGCAGTGTCGAGGGTGGTGGTCTGACCACCTTCTACTTCAGAACCGAGGCGGACGGATCGGTCGAGCTGGTGGGGATCTACGACCCCCGCTCCCTCGGGCCCGCGCCACCCCCGGACTGGCTCGCTCTCCGGGACCGGTGCCTGGACGAGCAGACGGGCAACCGGCCGCCGCCGCCCTGAGGGTTCAGCGGCCCGGCTGGAGAAGCTCCGGCCGTCCGGCCTCCTCCTTCGCCTTGCTGACCATCTCGCGCACGTCGGCCAGAAGCTGCCGGGCGTCGTAGACGATGCCGTCCTTGATCGTGTAGCGCACGCCACCCACCCGGGAGACCTCGTTCTCCTCGCTCACCCGGATCGCCCCGGTGCCGTAGAGCACCTTGAAGTCGGCCAGCGGGTTCTCCGGCACGACGACCAGGTCGGCCAGCTTGCCCGGCTCGACGGAGCCGATCTCGCCCTCCCGGCCGAGGGCCTCGGCGCCCATGAGCGTGGCGGAGCGGACCACCTCGAGCGGATGGAAGCCCGCCTCCTGGAGCAGCTCCAGCTCGCGCACGTAGCCGAAGCCGTAGAGCTTGTAGATGTAGCCGCAGTCGGAGCCGGTGGTCACCCGGCCGCCCCGGTTCTTGTACTCGTCGATGAAGCGCATCCAGAGCCGGTAGTTCTCGCGCCAGGCGATCTCGTCCCCGGTCGACCAGGAGAACCAGTAGGAGCCGTGGGCGCGCCGGCTGGGGGCGTAGAAGTCCCAGAGCGAGGGCAGGGTGTACTCCTCGTGCCACTCGGCCCGGCGGGCGCGCATCAGGTCCCGGCTCGCCTCGTAGATGGTGAAGGTCGGGTCGAGGGTGAAGTCGAGCTCGAGGAGCTCGTCCATCACCGCGTTCCAGTGCTCGCTGCCGGGGGCGGCGGCCTGCTTCCAGAGCCTGCCGGCCTGGCCGAAGCGGTCCTGCTCGTTGGCGTAGTTGTAGTCGGCGGGGTAGTCCTGGATCACCCGGTCGTCGAACAGGGCCTCGGGCAGGCCGTACCAGTGCTCCATGGAGGTCAGGCCCCAGCGAGCGGTGTCGAGGGCGTTGACCCGGGTGACCGCGAGCTGGGCGTGGTGGCAGGCGCTGCCCAGCCCGAGCTTGCCGGCCTCGTCGAGGGCCGCTTCCATGATGTCGGGGCGGGCGCCGAAGAACTTCAGGCCGTCGGCCCCCCGGTCGGCGACGCCACGGACCCACTCGCGGGCCTGCTCGGTGGTGGTGAAGGGCTCGTCACGGCCCATGCCGAAGACGACGTAGGCGGCGATCCGGGGCGCGGTGATCTCGTTGGCGGCGCTCTTGGCCCGGGCGTCGAGGCAGAAGTCCAGGCCGTTGCCGCAGCCCGGGTCCCGGATGGTGGTGATGCCGTGGCCGAGCCAGAGCTTGTAGACGTACTCGGCCGGGGTGCCCTGCTCGACGCCGCCCTGGTGGGCGTGCATGTCGATGAAGCCGGGGAGCACGTACATGCCCTGGGCGTCGATCTCGCGGACGTTGGCGTCTGAGTTCGAGCCCGACTCGCCGTAGAGCGCCGGGCGCCGGCTCTCGTCGATCGGCAGCCCCGGGGCGCCCACCGGCACCACGTTGGCGATCCGGTTGCCCTCGATGACCACGTCGACCGGACCGACCGGCGGCGCGCCGGTGCCGTCGATGAGCGTGGCGCCCCGCAGGATCAACCGGTCGTAGGGGCCGTCGCCCTCGGCCCGCGGCGGGGCCGGCTGAATCGACTCGGGGGCGTCGCCCTGGGCCAGGACGCCCGCGGGCAGGGTGAGGATGGCGAGCAGCAGGGTGAGGACGAGGGCGGTGGGGGTCGACGGAACGGTGGATCGGGTCATGGTCGCCTCGGTGGGATCGATGGATCGTGTGACTGCCAGGCGAATGCTACCCTGGACCAGAGGAGTGTGCGCTGTGCTCGAGGTCAACGACAGGCTGTCGATTCCGGACGCGGAGCTCGAGGTGCTGACCTCTCGCAGCTCCGGTCCCGGCGGGCAAAACGTCAACAAGGTCGAGACGCGGGTGACCGTGCGCTTCGACGTCGCCGGCTCGGCGGTGCTCACGGATGACGAGCGGTGCCTGATCCTCGAGCGGCTGGCGTCGCGCATCACGAAGGAAGGGGTGCTCCAGGTCTCCTCCCAGGTGCACCGCTCCCAGGCGGCCAACCGGGACGAGGCCATGGAACGCCTGGGACGCCTGCTGGCGGCGGCCTTGCGACCCCGGAGGCGGCGCAAGCGGACCCGCGTGCCCAGAGCCGCCAAACGCAAGCGCCTGGAAGGCAAGCGCAAGCGGGGCGAGGTCAAGCGCCTCCGTCGGCCCCCGAAAGAGGGCTGACCCCTCGAATCAGAACTTGAACCGCAACCCCATGTACACCTTGCCCTGGAGCGTGTCGTCCACGTTCTCCAGCACGTCGAACCGCCCCGTTCCGAACAGGCTCACGCCGTCGCTCAGGTGGATGTCGAGGCCCACCTGGAAGTTGCCGCCGAGCACCGTGTCGCTGGTGGAGACGCCGACGCCGCGCGCCCCGGCCGGGCGGAGCTCGCTGTCCAGCAGGTGGAAGCCCAGCCCGACGCCGAAGAAGTAGTCCACGGCCCGCCCGGGGACCACGCCGATGGCGTTGACGCCGCCCGAGAAATCGCTCTCCTGGAGACCGTTGTCGTTGCGCTCCCAGTAGCCGACCTCCGGCTCCAGGTAGGCTTCGATGTCGCCCCGGCCCGAGTAACGCCAGTCGTCGTCGTCCACGTCGTTGCGCCTCTTGTCGGTATGGAAGAGGCCGATGCGGAATGCGGCCGTGTAGTACAGCTCGCCCGCGCTGTCGGGCTCGACGATGCCCGCGCCGACGGAGAACGCGTACCGTTTCGGGTTGGGATCTCGCTGGGCCTGGGCCGCGGGGACGACCAGGGTCAATACAACGCAGGCGATCAGGGCGGTCAACAGCACACGGTGACTCATGGGAGAGACTCCTCCTGGTCTTCGATCCGTTCGTCGATCCGGAGCTCGGTCCGGTCTTCGATCGGGAGTTTTGCTGGGCGCTCGGGGCGCGGTTCGTTCGCGCCACATTACCACCTCTGGTGTACCATCGTCGCACGTTTCGGCCAGGAGCCCGAGCCCATGCCCCTTCGGACACTGTTCACAGAATCCGACCGCCAACGGATCGCCGAGGCAGTGCGCGCCGCCGAGGAACGGACCCGCGGCGAGATCGTCGCCACCGTCACCGCGGCCTCCGACGACTACGACGGTGCCGCCTGGCAGGGCGCCGCCTTCGGCGCCCTGGCGCTGCCGCTCCTGGTGGTGCTGGTGGACTGGGTCGCCGGCCTGTGGAGCGAGCCGAGCTCCTGGTTCCTCCTCGCCGCGGGAGCGGCCGGCTGCGCCGCGGGTTTCGCCGCGGTACGGAGCTCGGCCCTTCTGACCCGTTGGTTGGTGGCGGACGAGGATCTCGATCGAAGGGTCGCCCGGGCCGCGAGCGCAGCGTTCGTGGAGCACGAGGTCTTCGCCACCCGGGACCGCTCCGGAGTGCTGATGTTCCTGTCGTTGCTCGAGCGGCGGGTGGTCGTCCTCGGGGACTCCGGCATCGACGCCCGGGTCCGGCCCGGCGAGTGGGACGAGATCGTCGAGCTCATCGTGCGGGGCATGCGCGAGGGGCGTCCGGCGGACGCTCTGATCGAGGGGATCGAGCGCTGCGGCGAGCTGCTGGAGCGCCCGGGGCTCGAGCGCCGGCCCGACGACCGGGACGAGCTCGGTGACGCTCTGCGCGTCGACGGGCCGAAGGGTGATCGGGAGGGCGGGCGATGAGGTGGCGGCTGCTTCGCGTCGTCGTCCTGGCCGGGCTGGCTTTCGCGATTCTCGCGGCCTTCGCGGCGACGCCGGCCGCCGCGAAGGCGGTGCCCAAGCTCACGAACCGGGTGACCGACCAGGCCGACATGATCCCGGACACTACCGAGCGGCGCCTGGAAGAGGCGCTCTCCCGCTACGAGCAGGAGACAGGCTCCCAGGTCGTCGTGCTGACTGTCGAGAGCCTGGAGGGAGAGGTGCTCGAGGACTACTCCCACCGGGTCGCCTCGGAGAACGAGATCGGCCGCGAAGGCGTGGACGATGGGGTGCTGCTTTTGGTCGCCAAGCAGGACCGCAAGCTCCGGATCGAAGTGGGCTACGGGTTCGAAGACGAGCTCACCGACCTCGAAGCCGGCCGCATCATTCGCAACGTCATCACGCCCCGGTTCAAGCAGGGCGACTTCGGCGGGGGGGTCGAGGAGGGGGTGAGCGCGATCCTCGGCACGCTCCGCGACGAGCCGGGCGCGATCCCGGACGAGCCGCCGCCCGGAGCCGGCGGGACCGCCTCGCCTAAGGAACGGGTCCTGGGTAGCCTGATCTTCTTCGTGGTGATGGGCGTCTTCGCCGTCCAGAGCGTGTTCAGCAAGGGCTGCCAGAGCTGGTTCGTGTTCGTCTTCCTGATGCCGTTCTTCTGGGCCTTCGGCGGCGCGCTCTTCGGCGGTGACGGCGGCCTGACACTTCTCGTTGGCTGGATCTTCGTCTTTCTGGTCTTGAAGTTCCTCCTCCGGGGCACCGCGCGGGGCCGGAAGTGGGTCTCCGGTTCACCGTTCCTGTCCGACCTCTCGCGCTGGAGCAGCAGCGGCTCCGGCGGCGGCGGGTTCTCGAGCGGCGGGTTCTCCGGCGGCGGTGGCAGCTTCGGCGGCGGTGGCGCGTCCGGGAGCTGGTAGGCTCGGGGTCTCCCATGCGCCAGTACCTCGACCTCGTCCAGCAGATTCTCGATCACGGAGTAGAGAAGGGCGATCGCACCGGGACCGGAACGCTCTCTGTGTTCGGCCACCAGATGCGGTTCGATCTGGCGGAGGGCTTCCCGCTTCTGACCACCAAGAAGCTCCATCTGCGCTCGATCATCTACGAGCTCCTCTGGTTCCTGAAGGGGAGCACCAACGTGCGCGAGCTCCAGGAGCAGGGGGTCAAGATCTGGGACGCCTGGGCCGACGAGAACGGGGAGCTGGGGCCGGTCTACGGCGCCCAGTGGCGCTCGTGGCGCGCGGCGGACGGCACCACGGTGGACCAGATCGGCCAGGTCCTCAACCAGCTCCGCACCCAGCCCGACTCGCGGCGCATCCTGGTCTCCGCCTGGAACGTGGGCGAGATCGAGGAGATGGCGCTGCCGCCCTGCCACACGCTGTTCCAGTTTTGGACGGCGCCGACAGGCGAGGGGAGCGAGGAGTCCGGGGGGCGGAGGCGGCTGTCCTGTCAGCTTTACCAGCGGAGCGCCGACGTCTTCCTCGGCGTGCCGTTCAACATCGCCTCCTACGCGCTGCTGACGCGCATGATCGCCCAGGTGGTCGGCATGGAGCCGGGCGAGCTCGTCCACAGCTTCGGCGACGCCCACCTGTACCTCAACCATCTGGAGCAGGCGCGACTCCAGCTCGAGCGGGAGCCGCGGCCGCTGCCACGCATGAATCTCGATCCGGACGTCGAGCGGCTGGAGGATTTCCGTTACGAGAGCTTCAGTCTCGAGGGGTACGACCCCCATCCCCACATCAAGGCGCCGATCGCCGTCTGAAAAGAGCGACACCAGATGCGCGTGACCATCATCGCCGCGGTGGCGGACAACCGGGCCATCGGACGGGAGGGGAAGATCCCCTGGCACCTGCCCGCCGACCTGGCGTTTTTCAAGCGGACGACCATGGGCCATACGCTGGTGATGGGGCGGGAGACGTTCGAGTCGACCGGCGCGTTGCCCGGGCGGACGACGATCGTCCTCACGCGGCGGCGGGGGTACGAGCCGGGGTCTGTTGCGGCGGACCGGTCGGTCTGGGTGGCTCACGATTTGGCGGCGGCGCTCCGGCGGGCGGAGGAGGCGGGGGCGGGCGAGGTGTTCATCTGCGGCGGCGCCAACGTCTATCGCGAGGGCCTGGAGCGGGCGGATCGGATGCTTTTGACGTGGGTGGCGGGGGAGCTCGAGGCGGATACGTTCTTTCCGCCGTTCGATGAGGCGAGCTGGCGCGAGGTGGCGCGGGAGGATCACGAGCCGGACGAGAGGAACCGGCGCCGGTACAGCTTCGTGGAGTACGAGCGGGCGGGGTGAGGTCGCTCGCTTCGCTCGCGGTTCGGCCGGCGCGGAGACCGGCCGCTTCGACAAAGAGAGCTCTGACCCGGGGCTCTGTGAGGTGTTCGTGAGCGCGCCCGCTGGGCACCCGTCGCCCGAACGCCCCGACCACGGACCCTACCGATGACGACATAGGGGAGGGCTCTGGCTCGATCGCCAAGAGGAACGCCTACGCACTGCGGAGGTGGCCGGGGACGAGCCCCGGCCCTACACGGTCGGTGGATTCACGTTGCACACCTTCTCGGAGCCTCGGAGCAGAGGGCCGGGGGCAGGCGTCCCTCGCCCCCCGTGAGGGGGGAGAGGGAACGAGGGAGTTGGGGGGAGATCCAGAGGACCTACTTCTGATCCTGCTTCAGCTTCTCGAAGGCGGCGGCGAGCGTCGTCATGCCGCCGGAGAGCGACTCCTTGGCCTTCTTCTTGTACTCCCTGAAGTCGGTCTGGGAGCCTTCCACCTTCGAGCCCTCGGGTAGCAGAGTGATGCGCTTGCGCTTCGGCTCGATGCGGCCGACCTGCACCTTGACCTCGCTGCCCGGCGGGTAGACACGGCCGGGGTGGGTGCCCCGGGGCAGGTGCATCTCGGAGTTGGGGAGCAGCCCGGTGAGCCCGGGCTCCAGGTTGATGAAGACGCCGAACGGGGCGATCTCCTCGACCGTGCCGGTGAAGACGTCGC
>Ga0210123_1000706_pt1 | contig 19585 bp, 21 predicted proteins | sample Muzzi_PWB_D2_FD_185535 | JGI IMG/M metagenome (GOLD analysis project Ga0210123, IMG submission 185535) | Wetland microbial communities from San Francisco Bay, California, USA, that impact long-term carbon sequestration - Muzzi_PWB_D2 (SPAdes) | ecosystem: Environmental > Aquatic > Marine >... | reverse complement strand
CGCCCGCCTCGAGGAGGCGGAGCGCAGGGATGACGCTGGCTCTGGCGGTCGTGGCGAGCCTCACGCTCGCGGTGCAGGAAGTTCCCGGCACCGTGCAGGGGGTCGTACGCGACGCCGTTGACGGCCGGCCCATTTCCGGCGCCGAGATCGAACTCGTCGGTACCGGGCGATCCACGGTCACCGACGACTTCGGAAGCTATCTGATCTCCGCCGTGCCGGGCGGCGAACGCCGCCTCCGGGCCCGGCGCCTCGGCTTCACGCCGCTCGAGGTCGACCTCTCCGTCCCGGCCGCCGGCGTCGTCGCCGTCGACTTCCACCTGCAGGTCGCCGCGTTCGTCCTCCCGACGATCGGTACGACGGTCGCCGCCGTATCCCCCGCACCCGATCTTCGCGCGCCGCCCACCGAGGAACCGATCCCGGCCAGGGCCGTCGTGCGCGTCCTCGATGGCTCACCCGGCGTGGCCGAGCTGGGCATTGGGGCGGGCGCCCGAGCCCTGCTCGGTCCTGATCCGCCGGCGCCGGACAACGTGCTCTACGTGCGCGGGGCAGGCGTTTCGCTCGACCTGATGCTGCTGGACGGCGCCCCCGTTCACGCACCGTTCCACCTCGGTGGACTCGTCGATCCGGGTCTCCCGCCGACCATTCAGCGGGCCGAACGCCTGCAGGGCGGCGTCACGGCGCGCTACGATGGCGGTCTCTCCGACGTGCTCCTGCTCGAGAGCCGCCCCGGCGCCGGGGGCACGCAGGCCAGCGTGTTCGTCGACATGCTGGCGACCGGCGGCAGCTTCGAGACCGCCAGCGAAGGCGTCGGCGCCGTCTCGGCCTCGTTCCGCGCCCTGCACGGAGCGTGGGAGCGCGGCCTGCTGTCCTCCGGTTTTCCGCAGCGGTACGAGGACGTCCTGGTCCGGGCCGATCTCTACCCGGGCGGCGGCGCGGACACCCTTTCGGTGACGGTCTTCCACAACGAGGAATCGGTGCGGATCGGATCGGCGGCGCTCCGCGACGAGCCGCAGTGGGGCAACACGGCGGGCTCCCTGCGCTATCACGTTCCGACGGTGCTCGGGCGAGCCGAGCTCGGCGGGGCGTACGGAGCCTTCGACACGCGGCTTCCCGTCGGATCGACCGATCCCCTCATCGCCACGGGCGAGACGCAGCGGATCCGCGCCTGGGCGGACTTCCGCCGCCGGGTGGGGCGGACATGGATCGGCTACGGCGTACAGGGGGATCGCCTGCACCTCCGCACCCTGTTTCGGGAGACGGCGGACTCGGAGGGCATAGTGCGCCTGCGCCAGCGGGCGGAGGCCGGCGTCGTGGCCCTGTGGCTCGAGGGCGCTCGGGCCGTGCTGTCGGATGTCGACGTGGCGGCGGGCCTGCGGGCGAATTTCTTCACCGACGGCATGGGCAGTTCGTTGTCGCCGCGCCTCAACGCCGGCTGGCAGATCGACGACGCCCTGCGGCTCACCGGCTCGTTCGGTCGGTTCCACCAGATGGTCGTCACCGTGGACACCGATCTGCCGCTGGAGAGCACCTTGATCACGACGGGGGACGGACGGGTGATCGGATCGGTGCTGAGCGGCGTGGCGGCGGCGCGCTCGACCCACGTGGTTTTCGGACTCACGTACGTGCCGAAGCCCCGCACCATCGTGCGGGCCGAGACGTTCTGGAAGACGTCGACGGGCGTGCCCGAGTTCGGCGACGGGGCGCTCCGGAACGCGGGAATCGATGTGCTCGTCAGCCGACCCCTCGCCCCGGGCTTCAGCGTTTGGGGGGCCTATACGCTGGCGTGGGCGTGGGCCGACTATCCCGACGCCCCGAGGGAAGATGTGTATTCGGGCCGCCACTACCTGCGTGGCGGCGTGACCTTTGCCGCTCCTGGCGAGCTGCGCCTCGACGCGGACGTCTCCATGGGCCAGGGTCTCGAGTTCGGCGCGGTTCCGCGCTCGGAGCGCACGGCGCTCACGCCGGCGGAGTCCGGCGCGAGCACATCGTCGACCCCGGCGTCCGTGCCGGCCACGGGCGCCGTGGCTGTCGTGCCGGGAACGACGCGCGCCATCCGCGGGCCGCTCGATCCCGGGGGGCCGATCTTCACGGCCACTCCCGAGGGCTCGTACCTCCGCCTGAACATCCAGGCGACGGCCGAGATCGAAGTCCACGTGTTCGGCCGGACCCAGCAACTGCTGCCGTACTTCCGCATCGTCAACGCCCTCGACCGGCGGGACGCGCTGTTCTTCTCGTACGATCGCGACGAGAACGACGAGCCAGCGCCCATCGGATCGGTGCCCATCCTTCCCGTCGTCGGGTTCGAATGGCGCCTCTGAACACCACAGCGGGCACCTCCGCGAACCCTCTGCGGGTCGCCGTCATCGGGGCCGGTCCGGCCGGCTTCTACACAGCCGGTGAGCTGTTCAAGCAGGACATCGAGTGCCGGGTCGACATGTACAACCGGTTTCCGACCCCCTATGGCCTGGTCCGCGAAGGGGTCGCGCCGGATCACCAGTCGATCAAGGCGGTCACCCGCGTGTTCGACCGGATCGCCACCGACGCGCGCTTCCGGTTCTTCGGCAACGTGACGGTGGGCGAGGAGGTGTCGGTCGAAGACCTCCGGCGATTCTACCACATGATCGTCTACGCCGTCGGCGCGCAGTCGGACCGGAAGTTGGGCATTCCCGGCGAGGACCTCCCGGGCAGCGATCCGGCCACAATCTTCGTCGGCTGGTACAACGGCCACCCGGACTACTGCGACCTGGAATTCGATCTCTCGCACGAGCGGGCGGTCGTGATCGGCAACGGGAACGTGGCGGTCGACGTGACGCGCATCCTGGCGCGCGTTCCCGACGAGCTGGCGGTCACCGACATCGCCGATCACGCGCTCGCCGCCCTGCGCGAGAGCGACGTGCGCGAGATCCTCATGCTGGGACGCAGGGGACCCGCCCAGGCGAAGTTCACGTCGGCCGAACTGAAGGAGTTCGGCGAGATGACCGACGTCGACGTTCGCGTCGACCCGGCGCAGCTCGAGCTTGACGAGGAGAGTCGGGCGCTGGTCGAGGCGGAGCGGCGGGTGCGCCGCAACGTGGAGATCCTCGAGGGTTTCGCGGGCCGGGAGACGGGGTCCGTCTCCCGGGCGATCGATCTGCGGTTCTTCACCTCGCCGGTCGAGATCCTGGGCACCGACCGGGTCGAGGCGGTGCGGGTCGAGCGCAACCACCTCGAGCCCGGGCCCGACGGCCGCATGCGCGCCGTCGGGAGCGGCGAGACGGAAGTGATCGAGTGCGGCCTCGTGCTGCGGTCGATCGGCTATCGCGGCGTGCCGCTGCCCGGCGTGCCGTTCGATGAGCGGCGCGGGGTGATCCCGAACGAGGCCGGGCGGATCGCCGAGACACCGGGCGGCCCGGTGCGGCCCCGCGAGTACGCGGTGGGGTGGATCAAGCGGGGGCCGAGCGGGATCATCGGCACCAACAAGCCCGATGCCGTAGAGACCGTGCAGTCGATCATCGAAGACGTGCCGGCCCTCGAGGCATCCGACGTCGACCCGGATCCCGGGGCTCCGCTGCGCCACTGCGAAGAGCGCGGCGCGAGGGTCGTGACGCTCGAAGACTGGTCCCGTATCGATGCGGCCGAGGTGGCCCGGGGCGAGCCCGACGGTCGCCCGCGGAGCAAGTTCGTACGCGTCGAAGAGATGCTGCGCGTCTGCGACGAGGGCTGAGCCCCGCCTCAGACCGCCGGCAGCTCTCGCAGGATCGCCCGCACCGGGCTTGCGTCGAAGCCGACCAGCTTCAAGGGCAGCGCGACGAGCTCGTAGTCACCCTCCGGAACCCCCTCCAGCACCAGACCTTCGAGGATCGTCACGTCGTGGCGCAGGAACGCGGCGTGCGCCGGCAGGTCCTTCGACGCGGCGGGGTCGACGCTGGGCGTGTCGATGCCGACGGTCGTCACGCCCTCCGCCGCCAGGTGCCGAACGGCCGCCGGCTCGAGCGCGAGGAAGTCGTCCGTCCACTGCGCGGGATCGGGATAGCTTCCCGTCGCGACGAGCACCCGGGGCGGCAGCCCGGGCCGAGTGCCGGGCCCGGCGTCCACCCGAGCGAGCGCTTCCGTCAGGCCCGTCGCGGTGACCCGCCCGGCGTGCGCCAACTCCGGGTCCGGCCGGACGACGCGGCACGGCCCGATGAGTCGATCCAGGGGCACCGCGTCGATCGACGCGGCGCCGGTTCCGTAATGGAGCGGCGCGTCGACATGGGCGCCGAGGTGCACGGTGGCTCGCAGCGTGGACAGCGTGATGGGCTCGTCGTCCTCGCGACGCATGAGGACGGTGCGCCGGAGCGGCGTGTCGCCGGGAAACACGGCGATGTCGGGCGTCAGCGGGGGCGAGACGTCCCAGGTGCGGGCCGGGCGGTGTGGCGAGGGGGTCGACATCGTCGTCAGTCCTCCAGCAGCTCGCCGAAACGCTCGGCGGCGAGCCACACGTCGTGAAACGAGTTGAACAGGGGCGCCGGCGCGAAGCGCAGCACGTCGGGCTCCCGGAGGTCGACGTCGACGCCGCACGCCGACAGCGCCTTCTGCAGTTCGAGGGCCCCGTCGACCCGGAACGACAGCTGGGCGCCGCGTCGTGCCGGGTCCGAGGGGGTGATCTGCGCGAGCCCCAGGGAACCGCCCTCGTACGGGGCGACCAGCCACTCCAGGTAGGCGGTGAGTCGCTCCGACTTCTCGCGCAGGACCCGCATGCCGCCCGCCTCCTCGAACATGTCGAGGGACGGGCCGAGGGGCGCCATCGCGAGCACGGATGGACAGCTGAGCTGCCAGCCGGCCGCGTCGGGGCGCGGGGTGAACGGCCCGCCGTCGTCCATGTGGAACCGGGCGGCGGGGTCCGTGCCCCACCAGCCGCCGAGCCGGAACGTCGCCGGGTCGAGGTGCCGATCGTGCACGAACAGCCCCGCCACGGCGCCCGGCCCGGCGTTCAGATACTTGTAGGTGCACCAGGCGGCGAAGTCGACGTCGGCATCGTGGAGGGAAAGTGGGACGTTGCCCGCCGCGTGGGCCAGGTCGAACCCCACGAGCGCCCCGGCTGCATGGGCCGCGCGCGTGATGCGGGCCAGGTCGAGCGCCTCGCCGGTGACGTAGTTGACGCCGCCCACGAACACGAGCGCGATCTCGTCGCCGTGCTCGTCCAGGGCCCGCTCGATGTCCGCTTCCAGTACCGGGCCGTGCGTTCCCCGTCCCACTTCCAGCCGGCCGCACGCCGGGTCGAGGCCGTGCCAGCCGAGTTGAGTTTCGACCACGAACCGGTCCGACGGGAAGGCGGGGCGCTCCATCAGCACCCGGGTCCGTCGACCTTTCGGCCGGAAGAAGCTGGCGAACAGCAGGTGCAGGTTGGTCGTCAGGGTGCCGGTGAGTGCCACCTCGTCGGGCCGGGCACCCACGATCGCCGCCATCGCACCTCGGTAGCGGGCGTCGGTTTCGTACCAGCGGCGGCTGCCCTCGAAGTAGCTCTCGACACCGCGGGCGGCCCAGGCGTCCAGCTCCGCCCGAATTTCCTCGCGCGTCACCCGGGGCAGGGGACCGAGCGAGTTGCCGAGCAGGTAGACCCGCTCTTCGTCGGGGCCCGGAAGCTCGAACCGGTCGCGATAGGCGGCCAGCGGGTCCGCGGCATCGAGGGTTAGGGCGAACGCCTCGCCGGGTTTGAATTCGATGACGAAGTTCGCGTGTGCGCCGGGGCCCGAATCGTCGTGGTTCATACGCGGAGTCTCGACCGCGCGTCACTCGCGGGCAAGCCCACGTTGACACTCTGGCCGAACCCTCCCTAATTTCCCATTGATGTGTGGACCGCGCGTTCGGCGCGGCTCCACGGGAGAACGCGGCAACGCGGGCTAGTACTCAGGAGAGACGAATGCGCACGACCGGCAGGGTCAAGTGGTTCGACAACGCCAAGGGCTACGGCTTCATCACCATGGAAGACGGGTCCAAGGACTGTTTCGTGCACCACACGGCGATCGACGGGGTCGGCTTCAAGACCCTCGAAGAGGGTGAACTGGTCGAGTTCGAGGTGACCGAGGGCCAGAAGGGTCCCGCCGCCAAGAACGTCACCCGGGCTGGCACAGAGGGCTGAATCACCGCCCGTGCCGATACGGCGCCGAGCGCCGCTCCGATCATCGGGGCGGTGCTTTCGTTTGTAGGCGATGCGCCCGCTGTTGCTCCGCCTGAGCAGGCTCTATTCTCTCCGCTGCGGCCGACGCCGCGGCCGATCGCGCCGCGCCCGGGTGCCGCGCAACACACCGGGAGGCCAAGTCGGACGACCAGCGACATCTGCAGCTGCACCGTGACCTGACACGGTTTCCCGCCGACCTGTTCCAGTTCGATCCCCGCATCCGCGAAGGCTGGCTGTCGGACCGCTACTTCCTGCGCACCGCGGCCACGCTGCGGCACGACGGGCGGGACCCGGTGGTCGACCTGCAGTTCTTTCCGCGGCGCGACGGGATCGTGGCCGGCCTGTACGAGTGCGTGCGAATGCTCCAGACGCAGCTCGCCGAGGGCTACGACTATCGCGACCTCGAGCTGTGGACGTTGCGCGACGGCGACGAGATCGAGGCCTGGGACGTCGCCTTCCGGATCGTCGGCCCCTACATCGGCTTCGCGCATCTCGAGACAATCATCGACGGCGTCCTTGCGCGCCGCAGCCGCATCGCCACCAACGTCTCCCATGCGGTGGCCGCGGCGGGCGACGTGCCGGTCATCTACTTCGCGCCTCGCCACGACGATTGGCGGATCCAGACGCCTGATGGCTATGCGGCCCGCATCGGCGGCGGTCAGAGCGTATCGAGCGACGCCGGCGCCGCCTGGTGGGGCGGCGAGGGCGTCGGCACGATGCCGCACGCGCTGATCGCGGCCTACGGCGGCGACGTCGTGGAGGCGACGCTGTCGTTCGCTCGCTACGTGCGGGACGAAGAGCCCGCCGTGCCGGTGATTAGCCTCGTCGACTTCAACAACGACTGTGTCGGGGACTCGCTGGCCGTGGCCCGAGCGATGCGCGACACGTTCGGGGACGGCGTCCTGGCGGGCGTCCGCATCGATACCAGCGGGCGACTGATCGATCAATCGCTGATCGACGACTCCGAGCTGTGGGGTCGCGAGGACCTGCGTGGCGTGAACCCGCACCTCGTCCGCAAGGTGAGGAAGGCGCTGGACGCCGAGGGCTTCGATTACGTCGGCATCGTGGTGAGCGGGGGCTTCACGCCGCGGCGCATCCGGCGCTTCGCCCAGCTCGGGCTGCCGATCACGGCCTACGGGGTGGGCAGTAGCGTGTTGGGGCGCGGGAACGAGAGCGATGGCGTCGTGCCGGAGTTCGACTTCACGGGCGACGTGGTCGGCGTGGACGGCGAGCCCGTTTCCAAGGTCGGCCGCGCCCGATGGGAGAATCCACGGCTGCTGCGTCTCGACTGGGATCTGCTGACGCGGGCCGACGCGGGGGAAGCGCCGGAGATCGAGCGGCTGAAGAACGAGTCCGACGGGAGAGATCTGCGATGAGGGCGCGAGCTCGGGAAGGCCGCCGGCCGCGCATCGGCTGGGTGACCGACGTTCAGAACGATTTCATGCGCCCGGCCTCCGACGGTGGGCGTCTCTACGTATCCGACCTGGCTGACCCGTCCGACGAGGGCGCGGTGCAGGTGCAGGGCAACATCGAGCGCGCCGTGAAGTGGATGGAAGCGCACTGTGATGCGCTGGTCTACACGACCGACTGGCACTCCCTGGCTGACGAGGAGATCGACCCGGACGAGCCGAACCCCGAGGAAGGCACATACCCGCCGCACTGCATGGGCCTGTCCGACGACCTCGAGATGGTCGACGGCGCCGCGATCCTCGCCTCGATCCGGCCGGAACAGCCGCTCGTCCTGGAGCGCGACGCCGACCCGTCGACGGCGGGCACGATCGCCCGCCGCGCCGTGCGGGACGACCGTCCCGTGGTGATTCGGAAGAAGCGCTTCGACGTATTCGCGGGGAACCCGGCGGCCGACGCGTTCGTCGAGGCGCTGGTCGAGGAACTGGGGGGGGACGTGGAGTTCGTGGTCGTGGGCGTCGCGCGGGACGTCTGCGTCACACAGGCGATCGACGGCCTGCAGGCACGCGGCTACCCGACCGTGGCGGTGCGGGACGCGACGTGGGGGCTGGGCCTCGAGCCGGAGGCGGCGACCCTCGAGCGCTGGAGCGGCGCCGGGCGGGTGACGACGCTGGCGGAGCTGATCGACGGTCGCTGAGCGCTACCGGGCGCCGCCTCGATCCGCCGGCGGATCCGGAGACGGTTCGATCAGACGCCGGGCTCGATCCGCGATGTCCTCCAGCCGGTCCTCCCGGTCCTCCGCCCACTGTCGAAGCCGCAGGACGTTCAGCCCGATAGCCCCGGCACCCACAAGCATCAGCAGCGCGGGCAGCAGCAGCTCGAGAACGGGCCCGAACGTCGCCGCGTCGAGAGCGCTCGTCACCAGGCTGAGCAAACCGGCCAGCAGACCGAACCCGCCGGCCACGGTCCCCGCGTTCACAGGGGAGGTTCGCGCATCGAGGCGAAGGCGCTGGCCGGTCGCGGTCGGTTCGAGGACCGCGTGAACCTCGCCGTCCATCCATTCGTGAGCCGATCCCCGGGAGATCACGCGACCCCGCGCGCCGAACGTCTCGCGCAGCTCCCCGGCGACAACCTCCCACTCGCGGTCCGTCGGTGCCCGCGGAAGATCCGTCGCCAGGCTCACACGCGACGGGGCCCCGAGGAACGTTCGCCTTGGGAAGGTCTCCGAACGGCCGTCGAGGAGGGCGGCGGCTTCAGCGACCCGCTCGGGGTCGAGGCCGACCTCTCGTCCCACCTCCTGGAGCTCGCGAAGCGTGAGTTCGGAGCGAGCGGCGGCGGCGGGCGGGGCCGCGTCCTGCGCTTCCGCGGCGAGCGAGAAGATCTCGCGGACCTCGTCGTCCCCGTACCTGTGCTTGTCGGACACTACGCGCCGTACGGGACCCAGATGTTCTTCACGTGGGTCGCCTCGCGCAGGAACTCCTCGCCTTCGCCCTGCGCGTCGTCCGTCCAGTCGCGCGCTTTTCCGTCGTTCGTCCAGGTGCGCTTCATGTTGCCGGTGGACAGACGTTCGACCTCGGCGCCGCCGTCGGCGGGCCCGAAGTACCACATCCCGGCCACGTCGTCGTGGGCCGCGAGCACCGGCGCGAGCTCGTCGCGCAGCCCGGTGACGATGTTGATCACGCCGCCCGGCACGTCGGAGGTGTCGAGCACCTGGTAGAAGTCGGTGGCGGCGAGCGGCCAGGCCTGCGACGGCACGGCCACGACCGCGTTGCCCATGCAGACGGGCGGGATCACGGTCGACACGAAGCCCAGCAGCGACGGCGCCGTCGGGCAGACGACGCCCATCACGCCGAGCGGCTCGGGCATCGCCAGGGTGACGTTGCGGAACGGCGTGTGATGCACCCGGCCGTCCCACTTGTCGGCCCACGCGGCGTAGGCGAACAGACGACGGATCGAACGCTCGACCTCGTCGGCCGCTTCGGACGCCGTGACGCCGGCCATCGCCTGGATCCGGTCCGCGAACTCGTCCGCCCGCGCCGAGAGGTTCTCGGCCAGGTAGAACAGCACCTGGGCCCGATTGTGGGCCGTCGCGTTCGCCCACTTCCCGGCGGCGCCGTGCGCGGCCTCGACCGCATTGCGCAGATCCTTGCGGTTGCCGCGCCCGACCTCGCCGATGCGCCGTCCGTCCGCGCCCGCCACATGCAACGAATAGGTTGCGTCTGGGCGCGCCTGCTTGCCGCCCACGTACATCTTGGCCGTGCGGTCGATGGGAGGCGGACCGCCGTTGTCGCCGCCCGCGCCGTCACCGGCCGGATCCTCGTCTCCGGACGCCGCGGCCGGTTCGTCGGACAGCGCGGGCGCGCCGGCCGTCCAGGCCGGCTTGACGTACTCCCAGAGGCCCTCGAGGCCACCCTCGCGTCCGTACCCGCTCTCGCGGTAGCCGCCGAACCCGGAGGCCGCGTCGAACATGTTGGTGCAATTGATCCACACGGTGCCGGCCTGCACGCGGGGCGCGATGTCGAGCGCCAGGTTGATGTTCTCCGTCCACAGGCTGGCGGCCAGGCCGTAACGGGTGTCGTTGGCGAGCTCGACCGACTCGTCCGGCGTGCGGAAGGTCATCAGCGCGACGACGGGGCCGAAGATCTCGACCCGCGCGACCGTGCTGGCCGGCTCGACGTCGGTCAGCAGGGTGGGTGGGTAGAACCAGCCCTCCTCGGGGCAACTCCACGAGGGCTGCCACGGCGTGGCGCCCTCCTTCTCGCCCTCCTCGACCAACGAGCGGATGCGCTCGAGCTGCACGGGGGCGACGATCGCCCCGATATCGACGGCCTTGTCGAGCGGATCGCCGATGCGGAGCGTCTCCATGCGGGCCTTCAGCTTCTCGACCAGGCGGTCGGCCACGCCCTCCTGGACGAGGATTCGGGATCCGGCGCAGCACACCTGGCCCTGGTTGAACCAGATCGCGTCGACCACGCCCTCGACGACCGAGTCGAGGTCCGCGTCCTCGTAGACGACGAAGGGCGACTTCCCGCCGAGCTCGAGCGACAGCTTCTTGCCGCTCCCTGCCGTCGCCTCGCGGATCTTCCGGCCGACCTCGGTGGAGCCCGTGAACGCGATCTTGTCGACGTCCTCATGCTCGACCAGCAGGGCCCCGGTGCGGCCGTCGCCGGTGACGATGTTCACGACGCCCGCCGGCAGGCCGATCTCGTCACACAGCTCGGCAAACCGCAGGGCCGTCAACGACGTGTACTCGGCGGGCTTCAGAACCACCGTGTTCCCCATCGCGATCGCCGGGGCGATCTTCCACGCCAGCATCAGCAGCGGGAAGTTCCAGGGGATGATCTGACCGACCACGCCCACCGGCACCTGCCCCCCGAGCTCCGTCCCGGCCAGCTGCGCCCAGCCACCGTGGTGGTAGAAGTGTCGCGCGACCAGGGGGATATCGATGTCCCGCGACTCGCGGATGGGCTTTCCGTTGTCGAGCGACTCGAGCACCGAGAAGAAGCGGGCGTGCTTCTGGATGCCGCGGGCGATCGCGTACAGATAGCGGGCCCGTTCGTGGCCCGAGCGGGCGGACCAGTGCGCGAAGGCGTCCCGCGCGGCCGCCACGGCGGCATCGACGTCCGCCGCGTTCGCCTGCGCGATCCGCGCAATATCGCGGCCCGTCGCAGGATTCGCCGCCGCGAAGTGCTCGCCGCCCCGCGGCTCCCGCCACTCGCCGCCCACGTAGAGTCCGAAGCGGCTGTCGTGCGCCTCGAGCCACTTCGTCACGCGGCTCGGGCTCTCCGGGGCCGGACCGTACTCCAGGGTCTCGAAGATCTCGGTGACGTCGGGCACCAGGTGCCTCCTACGCGAGTGGGTGGCGGAACGAGGCGGAGTAGCGCCCGGTCACGTGATGCTCGAGCTGCCGTTCGAGGTCGCCCAGCAGCGAGCTGGCGCCGAACCGGAACAGGGCGGGGCGCGTCCACGGCAGGCCGAGCTCGTCCTTCATCATCGACAGCCACGGGAGGACGGACTTGGCGCTCCGGATCCCGCCGGCCGGTTTGAGCCCGACGCGGAAGCCGGTGCGCTCGCGGTACTCGCGGATCGTGCGCACCATCGCGAGTCCCACGGGCAGGGTGGCGTTCACGCTCTCCTTGCCGGTCGAGGTCTTCACGAAGTCTGCGCCGGCCATCATGCACACAAGGCTTGCCCGCGCCACGTTCGTCAGCGTGGCCAGCTCGCCGGTCGCAAGGATCGTCTTGATGTGCGCGTCACCGCACGCCTCCCGGAACGACTTCACCTCATCGTACAGGGCCGGCCAGTCGCCGGTGAGCACGTGGGCGCGCGTGATGACGATGTCGATCTCCGACGCGCCCGCCGCCACCGACTCCTCGATCTCTCGAACGCGGGTCGACAGCGGGCTGAGCCCGTGCGGAAAGCCAGTCGACACGGCGCAGACCGGGACGTCGGAGCCCTCCAGGGCCGCGAGGGCCGTCTCGACGAAGCGGTGGTACACACAGACGCTGGCCGTACGGATCGGCAGGTCGGCGGCCCCGAGCGCCTCGAGCAAGTCGGGTCGGACGGGTCGGCGCGCCTTCGCGCACAGCCTCCGCACGCGGCCCGGCGTGTCGTCGCCCGACAGGGTCGTAAGGTCGATGCATGTGATGGCCCGGAGGAACCAGGCGGCCTGCCAGCTCTTCTTCACCGACCGGCGCGTGCCGATCGTGGCGGCGCGACGTTCCACGGCGCTGCGGTTCACGCGGATCTGCGAGACCCAGCGCTCGTCCAGCGACATGCCGGCGTTGCGACGCTCCAGCGGCACGACGTCGTCGCGATTGGAACGGGAAGCCGTCTCTGCCATGACCCGGGCGGGGTGGCCCGTCAGGAGAACAGGTCGACCTGGGTGCCGACGGGCGCCAGGCACGCGGGGTCGTCGTACTTCACGCTGTTGACCCGCGTCGAGACCTCGCGCAGCGCCAGCCGCCCCGGATCGGGGTGATTGACCAGCGAGCTCAGCTCCGACGGGCCGGCGTCCGGGTGGAGCCAGCGTCGCACCTGCTGATGGTCGAGCACGCCCGGCATGCGGTCGTGGATCGGCTCGAGGTCTTCGCTCGCCGCCGTCGTCAGGATCGCGCAGCTTTCGATCGGGCCGTCCTTGCCCTCCCACCGGTCCCAGATGCCCGCGAAGCCGAACGGGCCGCCGGCGGCGAGGTGGATCCAGAAGGCGCGCTTGCCCTCGTCGTCGTCGAGCCACTCGTAGAAGCCGTCGGCCACGACCAGGCAGCGCCGCCGCTGAAATGAGTCCTTGAACGAAGGCTTCTCGCGGATCGTCTCGCAGCGTGCGTTGATCAGCAGGGGCCCGTCGTCGGGCCCGTCGGAAAACGAGGGGATCAGTCCCCATCGCAGCCGCACGGCCTCGCGGCCGCCGCTCTCGTCACAGCGCACGACGATGACGTTCTCCGTCGGCGCGATGTTATAGCGGGGCTCGGCCTCGAGGGGCTCGACCGCGAACAGGTCGGACCATTCTTCGGCAGGTGTCGTCAACGTAAATCTTCCACACATAGAACCTCAATCTACGGATTTTGGTGTTCGGATGCGACGGTCGGGCGGTCAGCCCTCTGGCGCGTCGGGTTCCTCGGGCACGCTGCCGCCCACTCGGCCGCTGAGTCGGCCCGTGATCCCCCGCAGCTCAGCCCAGGCGTCCTCGCGTAGCGGATCGATGCGGCGAGCCCCGTCCGGCACGGGCCGGTAGCCGGCCACCCATACCCGGCTCGCCGCGGCGCTCGCCGCGGAGTCGACGACCACGGTGAGAAACAGAGGGCCCGTGGAGCGTTCGGAGGGCCGGGTGTTGATCGTGCCGGACGAACGCTGTGTGTAATCGAGCTCGAACCCCTCGCTCTCGAGGGCGCGCTGGAGACGGAAGAACGTCGAGTCGGGGGCGGCCGGCGCCGTGAAAGAGAGGAACGGATAGCCGGGATAGCCCTCCAGGATGCGGCCGGAGATGCAGCCGGTCAGCACGGCCGGGCCCGCGCACAGGAGCAGCCAGGCGAGCGGAGTCCGGCAGGGAAGCCGTCGAGCGTTCAATCGGTTCGATCTCCATGTTGTCTGAATGTTCGTCGTACGCGAAACTACACGCATGTCATCTACCGATAACAGGCGGGAAGAGTTCGAGCGCGAGGCTCTGCCCCATCTCGACGCCCTCTACGGGCTCGCGCTCCGCCTGACCGGCGGTGACGAGGCGCGCTCCGAGGATCTGGTCCAGGACGCCGTGCTCAAGGCGTGGCGTAACTGGGACAAGTTCGAGCTCGGCACGAACTGCCGGGCGTGGCTCATGACCATCCTCCGCAACACGTTCATCAACGAGTTCCGGCGCGACAAGAGCCGGCCCAACAAGGTCGAATTCGAGGAAGTTGCCGAGCGCCCGCCGGGCGACAACCTGTTCGAGGCGGATCCCGAGGGCCGGATCTTCGACCGCATCATCGACGCCGAGGTGATCAACGCGATCCAGGCGTTGCCCGACGACTTCCGCGTCCCTGTCGTGCTCGCGGACATCGAGGGGCTCGCCTACCAGGAGATCGCCGACCTGCTCGAGATTCCCGTAGGCACCGTGAAGTCTCGGCTGTTCCGGGCCCGCAAGCGGCTGCAGGAGGATCTCTATTCCTACGCCGTCGAGATGGGGTTTCTGCGATGAAGGACCAGCGACCCCGGAATGGCGGCGGCTGCGAGGGCGACGCGCACCGCAGCGAGTGCGAGGAATCGCTCGAAAAACTGTACGACTTTCTCGACGGTGAGCTGCCCGACGCCTCCCGTGACCAGATCGCCGGGCACCTCGAACGGTGCCGCGGTTGCTATCCCTATTTCAACTTCCAGCGCCTCTTCCTCGACCGGCTCACGGCGGCCGGCGAAGTCGGCGAGCCGTGTCTCGAGTTGGCCGAGCGGATTCGCGCCGTGCTCGATGCGGAATCCAGCTGATCGGTGCGTTGCCGGGCCCACCGACAGGTGCTAGCCTTGTTCCCGCATTCCCGCGGCCCGGCGCCCCGGCCGCAAACCGCGCGGAATTCATCCGCCTGACACGAGCCAGCAATCGGAGTATCGATGTCAACCGAGATTCGTGACCTCCTGACGACCCTTTTGGATGCGCCGGGGCCCTCCGGCCACGAGACGCGGGCGACGACGGTGTGGCGCGACGCCGCGTCGAAGTTTGCCGACCGCGTCTGGACCGACATCCACGGTAACGCCTTCGCCGAAATCAATCCCGACGGGTCGCCCACCGTGATGATGGCCGGTCATGCCGACGAGATCGGCCTGATGGTCAATCACATCGACGACGACGGGTATGTCTGGGTCGTCGGCGTGGGCGGCTGGGACGCCCAGGTCCTCGTGGGGCAGCGCATCGACCTGCTCACGGCCGACGGGACGGTGGCCGGCGTGGTCGGTCGGCGCGCCATCCACATGATCCGCGGCGACGACGGCGACAAGGCGGTCAAGATGAAAGACCTGTGGGTCGACATCGGGGCCTCCTCGGGCGAAGAGGCGCGGCGCCGGGTCGAGATCGGGGACGTGGGGGTGATCCGCTCCGACACGATCGAATTGGGCGATGGCCTGCTGGCCGCGCGCTCGATCGACAACCGGGTCGGCGCCGCGGTCGTTCTCGACGCGCTGCGGCGGGCCGCCGCGCGGGGCTCCACGGCGCGGGTCGTGGCCTGCGCGACCGTGCAGGAAGAGATCGGTTACCTGGCGGCGGGCGGCGCGCGGACGGGAGCCTATGGGCTCGACCCGGACGTGGGCATCGTGGTCGACGTGACGCACGCGACCGACCACCCGACGGTCGAGAAGAAGGAGCACGGCGACGTGCGGCTGGGGAAAGGGCCGGTGCTCGCGAAGGGCGCCGCGCTGAATCGGCAGGTGGTGGCCGGGCTGAAGACATCCGCCGAGTACGAAGGCATCCCGGTCCAGCTCCAGGCGCTGCCGGCGATGACCGGCACCGACGCCGACGCGGTGCGAATGTCACGCGCCGGCGTGCCGGTGGCCCTGGTCAGCGTGCCCAACCGCTACATGCACAGCCCCAACCAGATCGTCAGCATCGCCGACGTCGACGCGGCGGCCGAGCTGATCGGCGCCTGGCTGGCCGGACTCGACAACGGGGCCGACTTCCACGACTAGATGGTGACGCGATGGTAGCGGCAGTGGAGACGCACAGCCGGGCGGTCGAGGACTACCTGAAGGCCATCTACAAGCTGGAGCGACAGGTTTCTCCATCCGCCCCGGCTTCGACTACCGCGCTCGCCGAGACTTTGGCGCGGTCAGCCGCGTCGGTCACCAACATGGTGAAGAGCCTCGCCGACCAGGGCCTGGTGGAGCATGAGCCCTACCGGGGCGTACGCCTCACGGCGGCCGGCCGACGGGCGGCGCTTCGCATCATTCGCCGCCACCGCGTGATCGAGACCTACCTCATCGAGCGGCTCGGCTACACCTGGGACGGCGTGCACACCGAGGCGGAGCGACTGGAACACGCGGCTTCCGACGACCTGGTCGACCGAATGGCGCGCGCGCTCGGCGATCCCGAGGTCGACCCCCATGGATCGCCGATTCCGGGACCGGACGGAACGATCAGCCGCCGCGAGCTCACCGCCCTCGTCGCGCTTCCGGTCGGAGGCCGCGGGCTCGTCCGACAGGTGTCCGACGACGACGCCGCGCGGTTGCGTGCCCTGAGCGCGATGGGTCTTTTGCTCGACACCGAGGTGGAGGTGCTGCGGTCCGATGCCGGCGGTGGGTGCCGGGTGCGGATCGGCGGCATCGAGCATGAACTCGAACCCGAGCTCGCGAACGACGTTCTCATCGAACCGGTCGCGGCGGAGTCGATCAGAGATGGCGAAGCGAATCAAAGCTGATCATGACACGTGGACGGCGACGCTGGACGCGTCGGCGTCCCGACCCGGCCGCACGATCGTGTTCTTCTGCGCGAGCAACGGACAGCGGCCGTGGCGCGTCGTGCGCGTCGACGAGGATGAGCTTCCCGCTGACGACCTGGACGCCCTCTCGGCGAGCGAGCTGCGCGCCCTGTTCGACCGCTCCGAGTCCATGAACGTCTCGCCGTCTTGAGCTACGCCGACCTTCACGTCCATTCCAACGCATCCGACGGGACCCTCGACCCGGCCGCTCTCGTACGCGAGGTCGCGGCTCGCGGCGCCACCGGCCTGTCCCTGACCGACCACGATACGATGGCCGGCCTGGACGAGGCGGCGGCCGAGGCGGTGCGGCTGGAGCTGGCCTGGCTGTCGGGGTGTGAGGTTTCGGCTCTGGCCGGCGAACAGTCGGTGCATCTGCTCGCCTACGGCATGCAGCCGGGAACCGGACCGCTGGCCGAGCTGTTGAGCGACATCCGGGATGATCGCAGATCCCGAGCGAAGGCGATCGTCCGGCGCTTCAACGAGCTCGGTGTTCCACTGAAGTGGGAGGCCGTCGCCCGCGAGGCCGTCGGAGGCGTTCCGACCCGGGCCCACGTGGCACGGGCGATCGTCGACTCGGGCCTGATGCCGAACGTGCAGGCCGTGTTCGCGCGGTACCTGGGCGACGGCGGCCCGGCGTACGTAGAGAAGGAGCCGGTCTCGCCGGCCACCGTGTTCGACGCCGTGCACGAGGCGGGTGGTGTGGTGGTGCTGGCCCACCCCGGCCATGCCTACAGCGACGACCAGATCGTCGCGTGGGCCGGGCAGGGACTCGACGGCATCGAGGTCATGCACCCGAAGAACCGCGGCCAGCGCCGCGACGAGCTGCGGGCGCTCGCCTACCGGCTCGACCTGCTGTCGACCGGCGGATCAGACTGGCACGGCGATCGGGGTGGTGGGATGGAACCGGGCACCGAGAAGGTGCCGATGGAGTGGATGGAAGCGGTCGCCGCACGCTGCGGCGTGTCACTGTAGAAGCCTGTGGAGAGTACATGAGTGAAGCGCGACACGAGAAGCTGGTGATTATCGGGTCCGGGCCGGCGGCCTGGACCGCGGCGATTTATGCCGCCAGGGCCCAGCTCGACCCGCTGGTATACGAGGGCTCGTTCAGCGCCACCATGGTGCCGGGCGGCCAGCTGATGTTCACCACCGAGGTGGAAAACTACCCGGGCTTCCCCGAGGGCATCACCGGCCCGATCATGATGGCCGACTTCCGCCGGCAGGCGGAGCGCTTCGACACGCGAATCGTCACCGAAAACATCGCGAGGGTCGACCTCTCCGGGCCGCCGCGGCGGCTGTTTGCCGAGAACGGCGATGAGGTCCTCGCCGACGCGGTGATCATCGCCACGGGCGCCAACGCGCGCTGGATCGGCATCCCGGGCGAGGAGCGACTGGCCCAGTCCGGCGGCGGCGTCTCGGCCTGCGCCGTGTGCGACGGCGCGCTGCCGCACTTCCGCGACAAGGTGATCGCCGTCGTGGGCGGCGGCGACAGCGCGATGGAGGACGCGATCTACATGACGAAGTTCGCCTCCGAGGTGCTGGTCATCCACCGACGCGACGAGCTGCGAGCCTCGCGGATCATGCAGGAGCGCGCGCTCGAGAACCCGAAGATCCGCTTCCTGTGGAACACGGTGGTCGACGAGATGATCGGCGACGACGTTGTCGAGAAGATCCGCGTCTCGGACGTCGAGACCGGCGAGTCCCGAGAGATCGAGGTGGGGGGCGTGTTCGTCGCGATCGGCCACATCCCCAACACGGGTTTTCTCGGCGATGCGATCGAGTTGAAGCCTAACGGGTATGTGAAGATGCCCGAGGGGTGGCGGACGGAGACGTCCGTGCCCGGCGTGTTCGCCGCGGGCGACGTGATGGACGATTTCTACCGCCAGGCGGTGACGGCCGCCGGCACCGGGTGCATGGCCGCGCTCGAGGCCGAACGCTGGCTCGCGCACGGGGGTGCGGCGTAATTTCTGCAGTACTCAGTACCGGAAGGACGGATGACATGACAACGAATCAAAAAGTGGCCCCGGAACCGGGCGTCGCCATCGAGTTGACGGAAGAGGCGGCGGTGGAGGTCCGGAAGTTTTTTGACGCCGAAGGCCTGCAGGGCGAGGACGCCACTTTGCGCGTGAGCGTGCTGCCGGGCGGGTGCTCGGGGTTCGAGTACGGGCTCGAGGTGGACGAGCAACCCCCCGAACCCGACGACCTCACGGTCGAGAGCCACGGGATCCGGGTTCTCATCGACCCGTTCAGCGCCCAGTATCTTTCGGGCGTGCGAATCGGCTATCACACCAGCTTCAAGGGCTCGGGCTTCACGTTCGAAAACCCGAACGCGACCGGTTCCTGCGGCTGCGGCACTTCGTTTTCGGTCTGAAGTGACTCCTGACACCGATGCGGTGGTTCCGGGCGCCAGCGGCGCAGGAACGGCCTGCGACGTCGGCATCCTGACCGTCGGCCCTTTCCAGTCGAACTGTTACGTCCTCCGTCCGTCCGGTGGCGGTCCGCTCGTCGTCATCGATCCGGGTGACGAGGCCGACCGCATTCTCGCGAAGATCGCCGGCGACGACGTCGCGGCGATCCTCCTGACCCACGCGCACCTCGATCACATCGGCGCCGTGAAGGCAGTGGCCGCGGCGACGGGGGCCCCCGTCTACCTCCATCCCGGGGACCGTTTCCTGTACGACGCGGCCGTGGAGCACGCCCGCGCCTTCGGGCTGCGGGTCGAGGCGCCCCCGGCGCCCGACCGGGAGCTAACCGAGGGCGAAACCCTGCGGTTCGGCGACCTGGAGTTTGAGGTGCGGCACGTGCCAGGCCATTCGCCGGGCCACGTGATCTTCGTGACCGACGGCATGGCCTTCGTCGGCGACTGCGTGTTTCACGGCTCCATCGGCCGCACCGATCTGCCCGGCGGTGACATGCGCACGCTGCTTGCCGCGATCCGCAAGGAGATCCTCAGCCTGCCGCCCGACATGGTGCTTTACCCGGGTCACATGGGTCCGACCACGGTGCGCCACGAGGCGCAGACGAACCCTTTCCTCGTGCAGGGCGGCTACGCGTGAGCGCCGGGTCCGAGATCCGGGCGGCCGGCGCGCGGGCCTCCGGCGGACAGAGC
>Ga0210123_1000702_pt1 | contig 19662 bp, 15 predicted proteins | sample Muzzi_PWB_D2_FD_185535 | JGI IMG/M metagenome (GOLD analysis project Ga0210123, IMG submission 185535) | Wetland microbial communities from San Francisco Bay, California, USA, that impact long-term carbon sequestration - Muzzi_PWB_D2 (SPAdes) | ecosystem: Environmental > Aquatic > Marine >... | reverse complement strand
CCAGCGGGATCAACTCCGTGGTGTCCCCCACGCGTACCGGGAGGGTGGCGCGGGCCGGCGGCACCGCTCGCCGGCGCCTCGCGAGAAGGAGCGCGCCGGCGAGGATGACGAGGTATCCCAGCGCCTCCCTGTCCGCGCTGGTGCGTAGGTGGTTCACGAAGATCCGGGGAAACGTGACATGCTCGTACCCGGCAAGAACCACCACGTCCCACCACGCCACGACCGCGGCGTGGGCCGCGATCACCGCTGCGCCGAGCGGGACGTGGAGCGCCGCGACGGCGACGGGACCGCGCGGCCCCACGGCGCGCTGGATCGTCCAGACGGCCAGAGAGAAGCCGGCCCACGCGGCCCAATGCGGCACGAACAGGAGAGTCAAGAACCCGAGGCCGGGGTGGGGCTGCGGGCGGAACCACACCTGCATCGCCGCCACCAGCCCAAGGGCGGACCACATCGCGGTGATCCCGGCGACGACGATCGGTCGCAATGGGACGGGGAAGGCCTTGGGTGACATGCCATGCTTCGCTACGGTCGTGCCCCCTCCCCGGTTTCCAACGTTGCCCGGACGGCGGCCCAGGGGGTGGGGGCAAAGTGCATGGCCGCCACTCGCTCGGGTGTGATCCCGGCGCCGCCCAGGAGGGTCCGGAGCTCATCGAGTGATTGACGCCAGAGGTTGGGCTCGAATCGCTGAGGGAGGTAGAGGTCGCCCGCAAAAACGAACCGATGCCCCGGCAGATAGACGACCAATTGGCTCTCGTGGGCTGCGCCGGGGCCACGATTCGGGAGGAGACGAACGCGGTTGGGCCCGGCACCAAGAGTGATCGCGGTATCGACCCGATGGAGTATGACCGGCGTTCGGACCCGGGCCAGGGAGTCGGGCGCTATTGTGTGTGGCGCCACCGCCACCGCCGCGACGACGTCCGCGGTGCCTCCCGCGGCATACACCGGAATCCCCCGCGCAATGAACTCCCGGACGCCGCCTATGTGGGGCCACGTTCCCGACGGCAGCACGACGCCCGTGATCGGAACTCCCGGAAAGCGACGCTCCGCTTCCGCGAGTGCCCCCCGCGAATACGCCTCAGAATAGGGCGCGCCGATCACGAGGACACCGCGTGAAGAGCCGACGAGCATCATGTTGAACGGGCCTGGGACGAAGACCACCCCCTCCGCCATTTCTTGGAGGTCCTTGCCGGTCCACGGGGTGGCCATCGCGCGGGCCCGAGCGGCTGCCACCCGCCCGGAGTCCACCGGAAATGAATCTGAGGGCGCCGGGGCCCCGAGCTCCAACTTGCGGATGACGACCCGGCGAAACGGCCGACCGTTGCGGAAGGTGGTGAGCTGGAGGGGGAGCCTGATGCCTTGCGGAGTGAGGGCCCAGGCCTGGAAGAGCGTCACCGTATGAATGTCCCCCCACATCCCCAAGGTGGGATTTTCCGGAAACGATTGAACGACCTCGACCGCCACAGGGAGTCGACTCTCAACCGAGAGGTAGACAGTGACTCGACCTCCGCGGAAGGTCACGGTGCGACAGTGCTTGCCGCCGATGACCGTGTCTTGCCGAATCGTCGCATCCCCCTCGGCCAGGGCTGCGAGAAGGACGCGCTCCGGGCCAAGGGCCAGGGAGGCCTCGGCGGCGGCCGCCTGGCCGGGTGTGCCCGCGGGGGTGGCGATGCCCACCGACGCGATGGGATCCGAGCGCTGCGGCAGGACGATGGTGAACGTGCTCCGGAGCCTCTCCCCCGCCAGGTCCCGGAGCTCGGTGAACTCCCGGTACATCGCTACGGGAGGCGAGGCCCATTCGGATGCGCTCGAGAGCTCTTCGCTGGCCATCCCGGTCCAGCGCACCGATCGGAGGTCGGCGAGCCGCTGCCCGCCCATGAGAGACAACGATTCTTGCAGGAGCGAGTCTGCAGATGGTGCTGTGCGGTGGCCGCCGACCTGGGTGACGGCGAGGACGCTGGTGAGGAATGCGGTGAGCATGACGAGAAGGCCTCCCGAGGGTGAACCGCCACGCCAAATCGTGGCGCGCCGCAATCTCGAGGGCTCAACCGAGATGAGGAGGGCCGGAGATGGCGAACGGCGCCATCTCCGGTGGTGAATACGCCGCTATCCGGTGGCCAGTTCCCTAGCGCCATTTCGTGGTGAGCGATCATCTGCGCCGCCGCCGCGCCGAGGGAGGCCCGCGGTGGTCAGAGGGTCAAGCCGCGTGCCACTGCCGTGGCCAGTCCCAGGATGATCACGGTCAGGAGGGCTTGGAGGAGGCTGATCCGTGCGTATACCCTGGCCTTCGAAGTGTCCACGCTCTGACTTCGGCGCATCCGACTCCGCCACCGGATGAGCCCCACCATCGGCGGGACCTCCAGGAGAAGGATCAGCGCCACGAGGCCGAGCTTCACCTGGAAGAGCGGTTGGGAGAGGTAATACGAGGTGGGCTTCTCTATTCCCATCAGGAGCCGGAACAGGCCGGTGGTCACCCAGAGGGCGCCGGCCAGGCCCCAGAAAGAATCCGCGGCGAACACGCGGCGGAGACGCTCGTGGTCGAGGTCGGCGCGCAGGGCCACGAAGCGCGCCCACACGGCGCCGAGTCCGATGCCGAGGGCTAGGAGGTGAAGCGTCGCCAGGGACCAACGGAGGAGCATGGGATCGTCCTTCGCTCGACGAGCGCCGGTGCGGTCAGAAGATCGAGCGACCGGTCATGGTGGTCAACAACTCGAGTGCCATCGTTCCCGCGAGGGAGTTCCCCTTGTCGTTCAGGCCGGGCGACCAGACTGCTGCGACATACTCCCCCGGGAGGACCGCGACCACACCGCCGCCGACCCCGCTCTTGGCGGGGAGACCGACGCGGAAGGCGTAGTCGCCCGCCTCGTCGTATACCCCGCAAGTGAGCATGACGGCGTTGAGTCGCTTGGCCTGCCGCGCACTGACCACCCGCCCGCCGGTTGGTGCGATTCCGCCGGTGGCGAGGAAGGTGAATGCGGCGCACAGCTCCCGGCAGGTCATCGCGATGGAGCAGAGGCGAAAGTAGGCGTCCAGGACGGCCTCCGGGTCGCCGCGAAGGGTGCCGTAGGACTTGAGGAAATAGGCCAGCGCGCGGTTCCGATACCCGGTCGCGCGCTCGCCGTCCGCCACTGCGAGGTCGTAGCCGATGGCGTCCGTCCCTGCCGCCTCGCGGACGAAGGCCAGGAGCGCGTCGTCCGCGTCCGGATGCCCCGCCAGGATGGCGTCGAGAACCACCAGGGCCCCAGCGTTGATCAACGGGTTCCTCGGCATGCCGTTCTCGGACTCCAGCTGGATCAGCGAGTTGAATGCCGAACCCGACGGCTCTCGCCCGACTCGCTCCCACAGGTCGTCACCGGCCGTCCGAAGACAGAGCGCGAGGCTCAGGACCTTGGCGATGCTTTGAATGGAAAAGCGCTCCTCGGCATCTCCGACCGAGTACTCCTCGCCGCCGACGGTCCGGAGCGCCAACCCGAATCGTGTTTGCGGGACTGCCGCCAGGGGCGGGATGTAGTCGGCCACCCGGCCCTGTCCCACGACCGGGGCCACCTCCCGCGCGATCGCGGCGAGGATGCGATCGTACTCCGGCACGGCGATCGACCCCGACCCGGCCGCGATCAGTCGCCCCCGTCGATGTACCCGAGGCCCGCGAGGAACTCCCGGTGTCGGGCGATTCCATCCGCCACGAAGGCGGGATCGGGGTCAAAGTCGTTCTCTTGGTTGCGGAGGTTCCGTGTTAGGAGGTGGCCCACGCCGGGGTAGGCGTGGATGTCGCAGCGATGACCAACGGCGATCACGCCCTCGCAGAAACGGCGAGCGCCGGCGAGTGGGGTGAGGATGTCCTCCTCGCCGATCACGATCGACGTTGGCGGCGTGCGGCCGCTGACGTGGTAGGCCGGCGACATCGCCTCGGCAGTTGTCCGCCCGTGTAGGAGCTTTGCGAACCATCCATCACGCGAGAGGTCGAGGGCCGGAGACCATAACAAGAGCGCCCTGGGGAGGGCGGCGCCGGCCGTTCCCTTTGGGCAACCGACGGTCGCCGTCGACGCTACCAGGTGCCCCCCCGCGGAGACGCCATATCCCGCGACCCGCGCGGTGTCGATGCCCAACTCCGGAGCGACCGTCGCGACCCAGGCGTACGCAGCACACACATCGTCGAGTGCGTCCCATGGCGTGACGCGGCCTCGGGCGAGTCGGTACTCGATGGGGATCGCCACCATCCCATACCCGGCAAATCGCCGCGCCGCGGGATACGTCCACTCCGGCGATCCGCTGCTCCACCCGCCGCCGTGGAAGAGGAGCACGACGCTCCGCCGCGCGGCGCCGCCTTCGGGAAGAAAAACATAGGCGCGAAGGGAATCGCCGTCGACCACACGATAGGTCCGGACGGAGGGTGCGGAATCGAGGCCGACCTGTGCGCGAAGGCCGGCAGGGAGGGCCGCCATGACCGCCGCGGCGGCGAGCGAGGACAATCGCATGCGGTTGAAACTAACCTCGCCACCGGCCCTCATGAGCCCACCTCTCCTGCCGTGCCATCGAGCGCTTTGGCATACAACACCGCCCGTCCCACTTCGCGAAATCCGCCGCGGGCATGCGCCGCGTGCGACGCCGCGTTGCCGATCCCGGCGTCCGACGCTAGCTCGGAGTAGCCCCGCGACCGTGCCCACGCCTCGACCGCCTGGAGGAGGGCCCTGCCGACACCCGTGCGGCGGACATCCGGATCCACATACCACCCCTCGAGGTACGCGACCGGGCTGGTCATGCAACCCTCGGCGTATGTGCGGCTCCCCGCCTCGGCAAAGCCGGACAGGCCGCCCCCGGAGCGCTCGGCCACGAACACCACGGCCTCCGAACGCGCCAGCCACGACGCCATGTCCTCCTCCGTCTGGTCCGGCCAGAATTCGGTTCGCATGCGACGCCACTCGGCGTGGTCGGACGGGGTGTAGCTTCGGATGCGCACCACGGGATTCCTCGGATGGGGGCATGCCGTCGGGCCGGGGCGGCCAGGCACACGATAGTGCAGGCGGTCGGGAGATTCCACCGCGGCTCCACGACCTCGGCAGCGGCTTGCGCCGGCCGACGGAGCCCCTTAGCTTCCCCTCTAACTTAGAGGGGAAGACATGCTCGACCGCGACGGTGGCCTCCTGCGGGGGACGCTCGACCTGCTCATCCTCAAGGCCCTGAGCTGGGGGCCGCGCCACGGGTACGCCGTGGCGGAGTGGATTCACGACGTCACCAAGGGGGACCTCCTGGTGGAGGAGGGGCCGCTGTATACCGCACTTCACCGGCTCGAGCGGCGCGGCTGGGTGGAGGCGGAGTGGGGCCTCTCGGACAACAACCGGCGGGCCAAGTTTTACCGTCTGACCGGTGGGGGGCGGCGGGAGCTCCGGCAGGAGATTCACATGTGGGAGCGGTACGCGCAGGCGGTGGCCCGGGCGATCGCCTCGGCCCCTGCCGTGTCCGGCTGAGCAATGCGGCGGACGTTTCACCTCGGCGGCCCGCGACGCATCCGGCGGGACGTGGATGAGGAGCTCGCCTTTCACCTCGAGATGCGCACCCGGAAGCTGATCGCCGGCGGGCTGGATCCGGACGCGGCCCGACTGGAGGCGCGCAGGCAATTCGGCGACCTCACCTCGGTGCGGGACGACTGCATCGACCTGGATCAGGAAAGGGAACGTGCCATGGGACGAGCGGATGTCCTCGGGGCCCTCCGTCACGATGTCTTCTACGCCCTCCGGACCATTCGCCGAAACCCGGGGTTTGCGGCGGGCGTGATCGGCATGTTGGCGCTGGGCATCGGTGCCAACGCCGCGATTTTCACTCTGATCAACGCCGTCCTCCTCCGGACGCTGCCGGTGGAGGCGCCGCATCGGCTGGTGGCCGTCGGCAACCCGATTCGGGTGACCTCGGTTGCTCAGGACGATTCGCCGCGGGCAGACTTATTCTCCTATCCGATGTTCCTGGAGGTTCGTGACTACGGCGGGCCGTTCCAGGATGTCCTCGCCTCGGGTCGCGCGGACCGGCTCGACGTGACGACCGCGGGTGCCGGCGCCGGCGTCGAGCACCCACGAGGTCGGTTCGTGTCGGACAATTACTTCCAGGTCCTCGGCGTGCCAGCCGCGATCGGCCGGACGTTCGACGGTACCGAGGACCGGATGGGAACCCCGGTGGTTGCCATCAGCGACGGCTGGTGGACTCGGCGCTTCCATCGGGATCCCCGCGTCGTGGGGCAGGGCATCACGATCAACGGCGTGGGTGCGACCATCATCGGCGTGGCGCCGCCGTCGTTCCAAGGGGATGTCGTCGGGATGGCGCCTGACCTCTGGATTCCTCTGGGTCTTCAACCCCAGGTGATGGCCAATGAGGGCCGCCTCGAGGATCGGCAGACGCTCTGGCTCCTCCTCCTGGGACGGCTGAAGCCGGGGGCCACCCTGGCGCAAGTCCAGTCGGAGCTGGATCCCTTCATCCGCCGCGCCCTCGTCCGGCAGAGCGGTCTTCCGGAGAATGTCGCGGCCGACCAGGTGCGACGACTGACGGTGCCGATCGCATCCGGCGCCCGGGGCCTGTCCCGTGTGCGGGCGAACTATCGGGTGCCGCTCCTGACGTTGTTGTCTGGCGTGGGGATCCTCCTCCTGATCATTTGTGCCAACGTATCCAACCTGGTCCTGGCGCGCGCGGTCGCGCGGTCGCGCGAGATCGGCGTTCGGATGGCAATTGGCGCCGGGCGCGGACGATTAGTCCGTCAACTGCTGACCGAGAGCCTCGTCCTGGGCGCGTTGGGGGCCGCAGCCGGACTGGCCGTCGCCTGGTGGGGGAGTCGGTTATTGCTCCGGGTGGCCGCGGATGGAGGCAGCGTCCTCCCGCTCGAAACGCCGGTGGACCTTCGCGTCCTCGGCTTCACCGTCGTGATCGCCCTGCTGGCCGTGGTGCTCTCGGGGTTGGTCCCCGCGCTCCGCGCCTCGCGGGTAGACCTCGCCCAGTCACTCAAGGCGGGCGCCCGCACCGTGGGGGGTATCGATGCCCGGGGGCAGCGCATGCCGCTCGGGCGGCTTCTCATCGTGGGGCAGGTCGCCTTGTCGCTGGTGTTGCTGATCGGGGCGGCCCTGTTCGTCCGCAACCTCCGCGCGCTCCAGGGCACGGAGGCGGGCCTTGATCGGGATCGGCTCTCGATTGTCGAGGTCGACGCCATCGGGGGCGGCTATCTGAACGAACGCATCGGCCAGTTGGCCCAGGACCTCGGGCGCCGTTTCGCCCTCATCCCTGGCGTCTCGGCTGTGACCTATTCGGAGAACGGGATCTTCAGCGGAAGCGAGTCCGCTCTCACGTTCCGCATTCCGGGCTTCGTCGCGTCGACGGCGTCGGATTCCGTAGCGTACTATGACCAAGTGGGCCCGGGCTACTTCGAGGCCATCGGCGGCCGGGTGCTTCAGGGGAGGGAATTCACCGCGCAGGACCACGCCGGCAGCGTGCCTGTCGCGTTGATCAACGAGACTATGGGACGGTTCTACTATGGCGACGCGTCACCCATTGGGAAGACGATCTACTTCGACGATACGACGACCGTCGAGGTGGTCGGCGTCGTGGCCGACGTCAAGGATCATGCCCTGGACGGAGATCCGGTGCGACGCTTCTATCTCCCATTTCTGCAGAGTGTGCTCGGCGCACCCAGCGCGTTGCGGTTTGAGGTTCGAGCCGGGAATGACCCGGCGCAACTCACCGGTCCGATCCGCGATGCGATCACGGCGGCCGCTCCATCGCTGGGGATCGATGGCATCGACCCGCTGACGGAGCTGATGCGTCGCTCCATCCGGGAGGAGCGTCTCGTGACCAAACTCGCGACAGGCTTCGGGGTCCTGTCGCTCCTCCTGTCGGCCATCGGCCTCTACGGGGTGATGATGTACGCCATCACCCGGCGCACGGCGGAGATCGGTCTTCGGATGGCGCTGGGGGCCCGCCGGGCGGACATGATCCGCATGGTCCTAGGCGACGCCCTCGGGGTCGTGGCCGTAGGACTGGTCCTCGGCCTCCCCCTGGCGCTTGGCACGACGCGGATCCTGCGTCATCAGCTGTCGGGGGTGAGTGCGATCGATGCCGTTTCGTTCTCGGTGGCCCTCACCGTGCTTGCCCTAAGCGCGGCCGCCGCGGCCCTGGTCCCGGCCCTCCGGGCCGCCCGCGTGGCGCCCGTCGTCGCCCTTCGGGCCGAATAGAGGCCGGGTCAGCTCTCCCGCTCCGATGAGCAGGGGCGCGAGCGCCTCGTATTCCGAGGGACGGTCGATGTCGGCGAGGCGGTCCCGGGGCCACTCCACTACGGCGGCCTCGGCGCGATGCCGGTCGACGACCCGCTTCCCGGCGCCCTCGCCGCGTACCTCGGTGAACGCGCCGAACAGTGGTCGTGCGTAGAGGGTCGGCGGTGCCTGGACGCCATCGTAGGATGACATCACCAGGGGGGCGGCCGTTTCGCGGAACCGGTCTACCAACGCCGCCACCATCTCTGTCGTAACCAACGGCATGTCGCCAAGGAGAACAACGGCGGCGTCACAGGCGTCCGGCACCGTTGCGAGCCCAAGGCGGACCGAGCCGTTGATGCCGGCTGCAAACTCCGGATTCGAGATGGGCAGGTAGCTCAGCCCCTCGAGCGCGTGCGCGACCCCGACGGCCTCGAATCCCAGTACTACGATCACCGGATCCAACCCCCCACCGGTGGCGACCGACACGATCCGGCGGACGATCGGCTCGCCTCCGGCGTCCAGAAGAAGCTTGTTCCTCCCCATGCGCTCAGAGCGGCCGGCGGCCAGGACGACACCCGCGACCGGCGGCGCCTTAGGCATGGATCGCCGCGCCCCTCTCCCGGAGTGACGCGGCATCGCGCTGGGCGCGGACGGCCAGAAGTTCGGCCAGGATGCTGAGGGCGATCTGCTCCGGGCCGACGGACCCGAGGTCGAGCCCGACCGGCCCGTAGACGCGGCCGCCGGCCGGAACACCGGCCCTGGCCAGGATACGCGCCACCCGACGCTGCGGCCCGAGCACCCCGAGGTACATCACCGGGGTGGCGGCCACGGCGCGCACCCACTCGATGTCGTGCGCCAGGGCGTGGGTCATGATGACCGCGGCCGCGTCGGCCCCAAGCGGAAGCCCGGGTACACCGTCTTCGGGGCGTCGCACGACGAGGCGTTGCGCCTCCGGGAATCGCTCCGTCGTGGCGAACGCCGGCCGGTGGTCCACGACCGCACAGCGGAATCCCAAGTCCGCCGCGAGGCGAACCAGCGGTATGGCGTCGTCACCGGCGCCGAAGACGGCGAGCCAAGGCGGGGGAAGGAGAACATCGAAGAACACCGGGACCGCATCGATCGTCTCGACCGCCGAGGCACCGGCGGAGAGATGAGCTTCGGCGCGCGCGGCCACGGCGCGGTCCACGGCGTGGTCGCCGGTTGAACCCGCCACGAGCGTGCCGGCGCGAACCAGGAGCGAATGCCCCGCCGCCGGGCCCTCCGTCGGGGAGGCGAGGACGAAGGGGAGGTCTCCGTCGAGCGCCTCCGCGGCTGCCGTCCACACGGGACGCGCCGCGTCGGTGATCGGCTGGACCAGGAGCTCCACCCGCCCCTCGCATCCCAGTCCCAACCCCCACACCGCGTCGGCGTCGGCGCCGGTTTCGTACCGGCGAGTGCAGGATCGCCCCTCGACGAGTGCCGCGAGCCCCACGTCGCGCACATCCGCTTCGAGGCAGCCGCCGCTCACCCCGCCCCGCATGGCGCCGGAACCTTCGACCAGGAGCTTGGCGCCGGGGCGTCGGTAGGCGGATCCCTCAATGTGGATGACGGTGGCGACCGCACCAATCCCCTCGGGGCTGGGAGCGGCGTCCCGGATTCGGCCGGCGATCTCGCGCGTCTCCTGCCAATGCTTGATCGCGGCGGCGCGGTGCATCCCCGGCGCCGGGTCGTGCCGAGGCGTGGAGTCGTGGGTTGAAGCCATATTCAAGGGTACCGTCGGCGGGCCCGTGGGGCCAGCCGAGACCGAGGCTAGCGGCGAGGAGGGACATGACCGGCGGCGTCGAGCCGCAAGATCATCACCCGGTCGTGCTGCATTTCGGTGCCGAGGTGGCAATCGTGCGTGCCCACGTCGATGAACCCGCACTTGCGGTAGAAGGCGATGGCCCGGGCGTTGTCCGCCCACACCCCGAGCCACACGACACGGGTTCCCGCCCGTTGGGCCGCCCCCGTGACCTCCTGCATCAAGGCCTGGGCGACGCCACGGCCGTGATGGGGGGCGCGCACGTAGAAGCGCCACAACCGGACGGCTGTGGGGTCGACCTCGGGCGGTGGGGAGGCCGTCAACTGGAGTTGGGCGTAACACTGCAGCCTCCCGTCGATCTCACCCACGATCGTGAGAGTATTCGGGTCGAGAAGCTCGGCACGTTGGTGGGCTTCCCCAAAGGTGTCCCCTACGAAGGCCTCGAGATTCGCGGGGTCGCTTTCGCCTTCGTAGGTGTCCCGAAAGGTCTCCTCCGCCAGGGCGGCCAGTGCCGTGGCGTCTGAGGAGTCGGCGATACGAAAGGTCATGGGTGGCATGGAGGTTGAGGCTCTCACTCCCGGTCGGGGCATACGCTGTGAGGGCACCCGGTGCGGAGACTTGCATGAGGCGACGTCGTCGTCCCGGGCGTCGCCCTGGTCGTTGCCGTGTCGGCCCTGGCCTTGATGAGCGACCGAGTCCGCCGACCGCCCTCTGGGCTGACGGATCGATCCTCCGGGTGACCTCTCGACCGGGTCAGAGGAGGCCTCGATTCCTTCCTTCCGCCACGGCCCTGGTCCGCGACGAGACGGCGAGGCGTGCATAGATCTCCCGCAAGTGTGTCTTCACGGTCGATTCAGCGACCGAGAGTTCCCGCCCGATATCCCTATTGGAGAGTCCCTCCGCTACCAATCGCAGAACCTCGAGGTGCCGGTACGTGAGCGTCGGTCTGTCGCCCTCCTCGAGGATGCCTTCTCCCGCCGCATCGATGATGCGGCGGGCGTGTCCCGCCGTGTCCGAGCGGTTCAACGCACGACGAAGGAGTCCGATTCGCATCGGGGACCCTTGCAGGTACAGCCTGACGAAACTCCCGGTATCCCCCAGGGAAAGCGATTCTGCCCATGCCCTATCGGCCTCGCGACGACGTGTCAGCCCCTCCAGTGCGACGGCCTCCGCCGTGAGGGTATGGGCCAGAAACCAGACGCGCGTCCCACCGCATCCACGACGCACGATTCGGGCGGTCTCGAGCAGCTGACGCCACTGACTGGTCGCCTCCAACATGACGAGGAGGTGGTGGTACTCGTGCAGCCGAGTCGCGAGCGTCGTGTCGGGGAGCTTCTCGAGGGCATTCCGGTCATAGTCATAGCGCCGCTGCCATTGCTCCAACGCCCGCCGATCCCCCGTTCGCATCTGTCCATGCCAAATCCGCACAGCGGCCAGCCATTCTCGATTCCGCAGCGTCATCGGCTCGGTGACGACCCGTTCGAGTCGATCGAGCCACATGTCCGACGCCTCCGTGTCATCCATGGCCAGGGTAGCCGATGCCATCACGCGAGCTACGCCGCTTCGAATCCCATGACTTTCTTCGTTGGAGAGACTCCATGCCTTTTCCAGCTCGCGGTGGGCCTCGTCGAGTCGATTCCATTCGTATAGCACATATCCGCGGAACTGGTGAGCCATCGCCACGGACCTATGAGCTCCCAGCCCAGTGGCGGCAGCAAGGGTGATCGCGGCGTCACAATGGTCGCTGGCCTTGGGATAGTGGCCGGTCAAGAGGTACAGATTGCCGAGCAGCGCCCTCGCCTGAACCGCCATGATCGGAGCGTCGATCCGATCGGCGACCCGGGAGCAGGCTTGGACCGCCTCCTCCAACAGTGTTCTCTCGCCGGTAAACCGGAACGCAGCTTGTAAAAGGCTTGCACTGCGAAGCCCCAGCCATGCATGCTCGGGAGGAATGCAGGAAGCGGTACTCCTCGCCAGAGAGACCAAGTCGGCGATGCGTCGCTCCCGAAGTGCCTGGAGTGCGGCCATGCCCGACTGGATCCCTCGTCCCACCTGTTGAGCAACCATGTCCCCCGGCTCGCTCCGCCCCTCTAACGATGGACTTCCCGAGGATACGACCCCGGTCGCGCCGGTGGTCAGCATCGTCAACAACAGTCCAGCACTCCAGCGGTCGGCCGGACCGTCACCGGGGACCTCCTTCCCGGCGAGGAGGTTCCGGGCGGCCGTATCCTCGCCGAAGGCCAAGAGATCGAGCGCCTTGTGCCAGGCCGGTTTGTCGTCGATGGGGCGCATGTCGTGGAGTTCTCCAACGAGCGGGGCATCGTCCCGTAACCGTGGAGAAGGTAAGTCACCCCTCCTCCCTCCGCCTCATCCTTTTGGAGGATACCGCAGGGTTTCCAGCGGCCCTATTGTAGGCGTCCCAACGCGTCACGAGCGGACTACTACAAGAGGACAGGCCATTCATGCGACATGGAGTCAGGGCAAAGGTTCAACCCGCGCACAGTCTTGGAAAGATGCGAATCGTCGTGTGGCTTCTCACGCTGGTGACCGTTGTGCCTCTGGTACCAACCTCCCTCGCGGCGCAGGGTGTCGATGAAGCCCGCGGCACCGTACGCCAGGCGGTGGAGTTGGTCGGCGGGAGTTCCGCCCTTCGGAACGTTCAACGGGTCGTCTTCGATATGGTCACCCAATGGTCAACTACCCAATTCCGGGATGTTCCCTTCACCGACAGGCCGGCCTACGAATTCAACATGGACGTGCGGGACTATAGCATCCTCGCATGGCGGAACACTCGTGGATTGGGGAGCCGCAGGATCGTCGATCTCGTTCGGGACTCGGTGGCGGTTAGGGATTTCGGCAAGGGATTTACCCCCCTCAGTGTGGCCTATGTCGACGAACGCGACGAGCTGTTCCTCTACACCCCAGACCGTCTGCTGTTGGCGCTCTTGGACACTCCAGACCTCCACATGCTTGGGGACACCCTGATCGGCGGCGAACGCCACCGGATCCTCGGCGCCACCCTCGGGGACCTGCCGGTCACCGTGCTCTTCCATTCCGGGACAGGGCTCTTGGCCGTGCTGCGGTTCCAGGTCGGGCAACCCAACGATTACGGGCTGGTTCCCTGGGGCAGGATGCAGGTCGAGGTCTGGTATTCCAACTGGAGGACCTTTGGAGATGTGAGTATCCCCACCCAGTGGGATATTGTCCGAGTTGGGAAAGTGTATAAGCGGATCACAATCCAACGGGCCTCATTCAACCCCGAGTTCGCTGCCGATTCGTTCGCGGTCTCGAGTGCGGCAAGGGAGGCATACTTCACGTCCATTGCGACGCGGCCGATGCACGAAGGCGTTCAGATCGACTCGACCTCGTTGGTCACCCCGTCTCTGGCCGAGATTCAGAGTTTTGGCACTGCATCGGGGGCGGTACGCACCGGCGCCGGTTGGCTGCTCCTTGGAGTCGGCCAGACGCCATTCAATTACACTCAGAGCCTGCAGGCTTTGAGGGACCTCGGCGTCGGTGTCATTGAAGCGGTGCTGGTGGGAACCGCCAATCCGGGGAATGGGGGCGTGCTGCAAGCGGTCGAGGCAGGTCTGCCGGTCTACGTCTCGCCTGCTTCGAAGGAATTCGTATCCCGCATCCTTCGGAACGGAGGCCACCCCGACGTATCCCTGATTATTGTGTCCGATACAGTCACGCTCGGGTCTGGTCCCGAGCGCGTGTTCCTTGAACCCCTGGACCTACCCAACGTGCCAGGCTCGCTGGTTCTTTTCCAGCCACAGTCAGGGTGGTTGTTCATCCCTGATGCCCGAACGCCCCTAGACATTCGAGTCGCCCGACGTCACGCGGACGGTCGAGGCTGGACGGTCCGTGCGATCGGCACCCAACGGAACCCCTACCAACTGCTCGAGCAGTGACTACTCCGCCCGCCCCATCCAGCCCTACCGCATCCTATTCATACCGGAGTGCCGTGATCGGATCCACCTTGCTTGCCCGCCTCGCAGGGAAGTATGCGGCGCCGAACGCCACCAGGCCTAACAACGCCAGGGAGAGCGAGAACACCACCGGGTCGCTGCCCTGGAGGCCGTACAGGAGGGAGCCGAGTGCGCGGCCGAGGGCGAGGGCGGCGAGGAGGCCGGCGACGCCACCGACACCCAGCATCCAGGCCACCTGGCGGATGACTAGCCCCCGCACCTGCCAGGGGTTGGCGCCGAGCGACATCCTGACGCCGATCTCCCGGGTGCGTTGTTGCACGCTGTAGGCGAGAACACCGTATAGCCCCACCGCCGCCAGCAGCGTCGCCAGGGCGGCAAAGGCCGTCGAGAGGATGCTGATCATTCGATCGAGGAACACGTTCTCGCGAATCTGCTGCGGCATCGTCTTGAGCTCCTCGATCGGCACCGACGGCGCGATCTTCTTCAGAAGCGGGCGGATCTCGCGCACAAGCTGCTCCGGTGGGAGTGCCGTCCGGACGTAGTAACTGAGGAAACTCACATCGCCGTCCTGCTGCCAGGGAGTGTAGAAGAGCGGCGGTATCTCGTTCTTCACGTCTGAGTACTTGGCGTCCTGGATGAGCCCCACGATCTGTGTGTCGAGGGTATCCGAGCTGCGGTAGGACATGAACTTCCCGACGGCATCGTCCCCGAGCTCAAACTTCTTGGCGAATGTCTGGTTGACAATGGCCACGCGCCCCGACCCCTGCCCGTCCGCGGCGGTGAACTCCCGCCCCGAGAGCAGCGTGATTCCCAGGCTGCGGAAGTAGCCTGGGCCCACCTCGTTGAACCGGGAGTTGTTGTCCACGTCCGGCCCCTCCGGGAAGCCCTGTACGTGAACGCTGGTCCCCCAATTGCTCCCGGCGAGGAGCGGAACCATGGAGCTCGTCACGGCGGTCACCCCCGGAAGCTGGGCCAGTTCGTCGGCCACCCGGGTATACAGTTGGGCGGCCCGAGTGCTGTCGTAGCCGCTCCGTTGCGGGGAGATGCTGAATGTCACGACGTCGTCCACCTTCAAGCCCAAGTCGACATGGGCGACGTTGATCAGACTCTTGAGGAACAACCCCGCCGAGATCAGGAGGCCCGAGGCGAGGGCAATCTGAAGCGTCACCAGCGCGGCGCGGAATCGGCCGGCCTGCTGGTGGCCGGAGATCTGTCCCGAGGCCGAGCGGATGGCAGTGATGAGGTCCGAGCGCGTGCTGTGCAAGGCCGGGAAGAGCCCGAATAGGAGCCCGGTCCCGACCGCCACCGCGCCCGCGAAAAGCACCACCGCCGGTTGGAGCTGGAACGTGAGCGTGCTCGCCGACTGTGGTGGGAGGAGGGCGCCGAGGGCCTTGAGGGTGGCGTACGCGACGACCAGGCTCGCCACCCCACCCATCAGGGCCAGGACCACGGCCTCGGTGAGAAGCTGTGCCATGAGCCGTCCGCGGCCCGAGCCCAACGCCAGCCGGACTCCCATCTCCAGCGAGCGGCTCGCGCCTCGCGCCAGGAGGAGGTTGGCGATGTTGGCGCATGCGATCAGGAGCACGACCCCCGTGACCCCGAGCAGCATGAGGAGAGGTGCCTTGGCCTCCCGGTGGACGGAGCTCTGCCCTCGATACCCCGGCGTCACGCCGACTTCCTTGGCACGGAAGCGCGCCATCGTCTGCTCGCTCATCCCCTCCTGGAGCGGCGCTTCCACGTCGTTGATGATGGGACGGTACACCGCGTTGAGGCCCGCCGTGGCTTGCTCCAGCGTGACATCCGGTTTGAGCCGTCCAAAGACGTAGGCCCAGTAGTTCTGCCGATTGTCGAGTCCGCCCCGGCCCTCCATGTCTCGCCGGATCGTGATCGGCACGAACACCAACGGCCGGCCGCCGAGTGTCGTGCCCTCGAACCGCTGCGGTGCCACGCCGACGATCGTGAGCATCCGGCCGTTGACCTCGATCGATTGCCCAACCACGCCAGGGTTGGAGCCATAGTGGGTCCGCCAGAAGTTGTCGGACAGGACCGCGACGTATCCCTCCCCGACCGTTTCAGCGTCCTCCGGACCAAGAAGCCGCCCCACGGAAGGGTTGAGGCCCAGGGTCGGGAAGTAGGATCCCGAGACCAGCATCCCCTCGCCCGTCATCGGCGCGCCGTTCACGGTGAGATTCGCCCCGAAGAGACGGTGGGCCGCCAGGCCGGTGAGGACCGCCTGCCGTTCCTGGAGGTCCTTGAACATCCGATAACTGAAGACCTCCTCGCAGTTGCCCGCCTGGTTGCACGACGTGGACCCGGGCTTGGGACCCGGCGCCGTGAGGTTCACGAGCCGATCGGCCTCCGGGACCGGGAGCGGCGTAAGGAGGATCTGGTCGAACATCGAGAAGATCGCCCCGTTGGCCCCGATTCCGAGAGCCAGGGAGAGGACCGCCACGAAGGTGACGAACGGCGTGCGGAACAGGGTGCGGAAGGCGAATCGAATGTGGCGCATCGGGCTGCTCTGGGTATTGAGAACCGGGCTGCGGGTAGTCCGCTACGGGGACATGACGGGAAATCGTCCACCGCGTTTCATCTTGGACAGTGCCCGATGCCTGAGGGGGGCTCGGGCCGTCTTGACGAGCCGATTAATTGCCTATATTGTAGTCAATAATGTCCCCCTCCCTCCTTGGCTCCCTGGAGCAACTCGTCCTCCTCGCCGTCCTCCGCCTCGGCGAGGAGGCCTATTCGATGGGCGTCATCCGTGAGCTGGAGACCGAGGCGTCCTTCCGGATTTCGCGCGGGGCGCTGTACACCACCCTGGACCGGCTCGAGAAGAAGGGCCTCCTCCAGTCACGGTTGGGAGACCCGCTGCCGGAGCGGGGCGGCCGCGCGCGCCGCTACTTCACGGTGACCGTCAGGGGGAAAGCCGAGCTCAAGGTCGCCCGCGACGCACTCGCCTCCCTGTGGGCGGGTGTCGAGTCCTCGGCGCTGGAGCGCTGAACCATGCCGACATCTCGCCCGGCCCCGCCGGCCTTGGCCGTTCGCCTGCTCCGCATGGCGGTCCGCGATGAGCGCGCGGCCGAGGCCATCCTGGGGGACCTCCACGAGGAGTACATCGGGCGGGCCGGGCCGCGCCGCCGAGTGGCGGCAGGCCTCTGGTATTGGGCCAGCGCCCTCATGATTGCGCTCCGCTATCTCCTTCACCGTAGCCCGCCCGTCACGCCGCCACGGCGGGCCTGGCCCGGCGCGGGGGATCTCCGGGTGGCGTTGCGCTCCCTCTCCCGCGCGCCCGTGTTCGCCATCACGGCGGCCCTCACGCTCGGGATCGGCGTCGGCGGCACGGTGGCGATGTTCAGCGTGGTCAACGGGGTGATGCTGCAACCCCTCCCCTACGCCGATCCCGGGGCGTTGCTTGCGGTGTGGCAGACCGCGCCGGGGATCGACGCCGATCGCTTCCCCCTTTCCCCGGCCACCTACTTCACCTGGCGTCAGGAGCACCACGCGGTCGAGGCCGTCGCGATCTGGAAGTACCGGCGCTTCACCGTCGACATGCTGGCGGCGGATCCGGAACTGGTGGATGGTTGGCTCCTCACGGAGGAGGCCTTCGGTGTGCTGAGGGTGGAGCCGCGGATCGGCCGGGGGTTCGTGGCGGAGGACATGCGTCCGGGAGGGCCGCTCACGGTGGTGCTGGCGGACGGGTACTGGCGGCGGCGGTTCGGCGCCGATCCCGGCGTCGTGGGGAGGCACCTCGCCATCAACGGCGACGATGCCACGATCATCGGCGTCCTTCCGCGGAGGTTCCACGCTCCGGAAGGACCGGAGCCGTCCGTATTTGTCCCGGCGCGCTTCTCGCCGGACGACATCTACGTCGGGTACTACTCCTTCAACGGCCTGGCGCGGCTCGCGCCCAAGGCCACCATCGCCGACGCGGAGCGGGAGGCGGTCGCGGTCATCCCGCGCGCGATCGATGCCTACGGTGGGACGACCGCGGCGCGCGCCGCGGAGATGCAACTGAGCACACTCGTGACGCCGCTCAAGGAGGAAATCATCGGCGACACCGGCAGGATTATTTGGATTCTGTTCGGCACGGTGTCTCTCGTCCTTGTCATCGCCTGCGCCAACGTCGCCACGCTCGTCCTGGCCCGGGCCGAAGGTCGCCACCGGGAGATCGCCGTCCGCCGGGCCCTTGGTGCCACCGGCCCTCGTATCGCCGGCCATTACCTCGCCGAGGGGCTGGCGCTGGGTGCCGTCGGTGGCGGGCTGGGGTTGGTGGCGGCCGTCGCGGCCCTCGGATACCTGCGGCGACGCGCGCCCGCGGGCCTTCCACGCATCGACGCCATCGGGATCGATCCGTCCGTCCTGGGGTTTGCGTTTGTCGTGACCCTCGGAGCTGCGGCCGTCTTCAGCCTGGTCCCTGCCCTCGCTGGACGGGCCGACCTGTTGACGCCGCTCAAGGAGAGCGCGCCATCGGTGGGGGCCGGCCGACGCCGCCTGCGCGGACGAAACGTCTTGGTGTCTCTCGAGATCGCTCTGGCCGTCGTGTTGCTGGTCGCCGCGGGACTCATGATTCGGACCGTGGGATATCTCCGCAGCATTGACCCCGGCTTCCGTGATCCGGAGACCGTGCTGACCGGACGACTCTATGTCCCGCCGTTCGTCGTCCAGGAGCCGGAGCGGGTCGCGCAGATCCAACGCGCCCTCCTTGGCCGGTTGGCGGCGATCCCCGGGGTCGAAGCGGCCGGCGCCGCCACCGCGGTCGGGACGGAGAATTGGGTGTGGGTGAACAGTGTCCACGTCCGTGAGCGACTCCGGCCGGAGGAGGCCGCCCAGCCGATGCGACGACTCGTGTGGATCGCCGGCGCCTTCCTGGAGGCGATGGAGACACGGCTTCTGGCCGGCCGGACGTTCGACGATGGGGAGATGGAGGGTGGGCGCCCGGTGGCGTTGGTGTCCGCAGGGTTCGCTGCGGAATTTTGGGACGATCCCGCGAAGGCCATCGGCTCGCACGTCGCCCTCCGACGCGACGGGTCGTGGCAGGAGATCGTCGGTGTCGTCGAGGATGTCCGGGCGGCCGGTCTCGATGCGGCCGCGCCGGCGATGGTCTACTTCCCGGCCTTCAGCCGCACCCTGTTCGGGGAGCCGTGGGTGCAGCGGGATCTCCGATTCGTAGTCAAGTCGGCATCGCGCGACCCATCGACCCTGGGTCCGACACTCCGGGAGGTGGGGCGCACCGCGGCGCCCGGTGTCCCCCTGACCGACATTCGGACCGCCGCGGACATCGTCTCGGCCTCGATGGCCCGTACGACGTTCATCACGACCATGCTCACCGTGGCCGGGGCCCTGGCGCTGTTCCTCGGCGGCATCGGCGTCTATGGGGTCATCGCCTATCTCGTGGCGCTACGCACGCGCGAGCTGGGCCTCCGCCTGGCCCTCGGGGCCACCACGCGTGACGTCGGATGGCTGATGCTCAGGCACGGTGGGGCCCTGGCCATCGGCGGCGTCGTTGCGGGTCTCGCCGTCTCGGCCGCCGCCACCCGGGTGTTGCGGGCGGTCCTGGTCGGCGTCCAACCGCTCGATCCCGCCACCTATCTCGCCGTCGCGGGCGGGCTCCTGGCCTGCGCCTTCCTCGCCAGCGCCATCCCTGCCGTGCGGGCAGCCCGCGTGGACCCGGCCGCGACGCTCCGCGCCGAGTAGCACCCCCGACCCCGCGGTCTCCTCCCGCCGTCCGGCA
>Ga0210123_1000700_pt1 | contig 19718 bp, 18 predicted proteins | sample Muzzi_PWB_D2_FD_185535 | JGI IMG/M metagenome (GOLD analysis project Ga0210123, IMG submission 185535) | Wetland microbial communities from San Francisco Bay, California, USA, that impact long-term carbon sequestration - Muzzi_PWB_D2 (SPAdes) | ecosystem: Environmental > Aquatic > Marine >... | reverse complement strand
CGGATGAAGTGCAGCAAAAACGCCGTTCGCAAAACTTCGACCGGCTCTAAATCCACGACGATATCGTTCCTGTGCGATGCAAAAATTGTAACCCGGCACGCAACCTCCGATCAAGACAATAACTTTTACATCATAAATTCAACAAGATAACTTGTCGGTACGCTGTTTGCATTATAGTATCGTTTGTCCCGGCCATTTCAACTGGCTTCGCCTTCCGCGGACCTTGCCCTGATCTCACGTTTTCTCCCATCTTACGCCATTGCTTCAGATTCGCAGCACCAATACGCCTGGGTTTTGCTTGAAATCGGTTTGTTTTCCATGCCCAGCCGTACGCCTGAGGGGCCATGATCGGCCCCGGGGTTTGTACGGGTGCGCATCGGACATCCATCCGGCGCTGTGGCGCGTTGCGCAGTGTCCCACATCAACCAAGGAGGTATGAGATGAAGAAAACGATTTTTCTGGCTATCGTGTTCGCTATGGTGTTCGGCTTGGCGGCTCAGGGTTGGGCCGCAGAAAGCGCCACCCGCGAGGAGGTTATTTCAAAATGCCATGCTGCCGCCCAATTGGTCAAAGACCAGGGCATCGATGCCGCCATCAAGGTCATCGGGGACAAGAGCGGTCCTTTTGTATGGAAGGACACTTATGTCTTTCTGATGGATCTGGACGGCAAGATGCTGGCCCATCCCATCAAGCCGGAATTGACCCAGAAGGACAACCTCATTCAGGTCAAGGATACGGCCGGCAAGCCGTTGTTCCTGGAGTTCGTGGAACTGGCCAACGCCAAGGGCATGGGCTGGGTGAACTATATGTGGCCCAAACCCGGGCAGGATAAACCGGCCGCCAAGAGCAGCTATATTTTCCGCGTCCAGGGCACCCAGTATTTTGTGGGCGCCGGTATTTATGAATAGTTAAGATCAGCTAGGAGGGCTATTGCTGTTTCAGGGCCGGGTGGGGGCATGGCCTTCACCTGGCCCTGTTGCATTATAGCCTTGGCGGATTTGCGGATCAGCGTCCACCCACCGCCGATGGCCAGACATAGTAAAATCCGGCTTGGGGGATGCCGATGAACTGGGTGAGGGAGGGCATGCCGGCGTTCCACCCGCCGGCCCCGTTCTGCACCATGGGGTTGTAAATATTGTCCTCTTCGGACTCCTCGCGCCGAAAAGTCACCACTTTGGCATCCGCCGGCAGTCCGGCCAGGGATCTGGCTTTGGCGACGGCATCCTTGAGGTAGCCGATCTCGTCCACCAGACCCATTTTTTTGGCTTCTGGCCCCAGGTAAATCCGGGCTGTGGCGACATCCTGCATCTGCTGGGCGCTGAGCTTGCGGTGCTTGCGGACCAAGCCGTAGAAACGCTCCGCCATCTGGTCGGTGAGTTGCTGAAAAATGGCATCATCGGCATCGTTGGGCGCCCGGAAAGGCGATCCCATGTCTTTATGCGCGCCGGATTTGCTCACGTTCACGGCGAAACCGAACTTCTCCATGAAGCCGTCCACCCCCGGCCGCATGAAGATCACCCCCACCGAGCCGGTCACCGTGGTGGGATGGGCCATGATCCAGTCCGCCGGCAGGGAGAGATAATAGCCACCGGAGGCCGCCACATTCATCATGGCCACAACGAGTTTCACCCCGGTGCGCTCTTTGTAACTGTTGATTTCGTGGTAAAGAATGTCGCTGGCGGTGACCGGGCCGCCCGGCGAGTTGACTTTCAGCAGCACGGCCTTGATCATGGGATCTTTCTCCGCCTTCTGCAGAAAGGTGACTAATTCCTGCACCATGCCGGGCCGGCTGCGCAGCAGTTTCTCTTTGGGCTGGTCGGAGATGGGGCCTTCGATGGAAAGCACCAGCACCTTTTGTTCGCCGGTGCCCTCCAGAACCACTTCCTTCAGCGGTCCGGCTTGGGGAAAGAGGTTGATTTGGGGCAGCGAACACCCCATCAATAACGACAAGGCCGCTATCATTGTGAGCCACAAACGTATTTTCATTGAACTTTCCTCCAGGGTTGGTTTCTGAATTCGTTTTTAAACATAAGCATGTTCTGACGTTGGTACACCCATGCACAGTTCTCAATGGGCCTGCGCCCAGTTGGGCCCCCAGGCCACATTGACTTTCAGCGGCACCCGCAGGTCCCAGACACCTTCCATCACCTGTGGGGCCAGCACACGGATAGCTTCCAGTTCTTCCCCGGGCACTTCAAAAACAATTTCATCATGCACCGAGAGCAGCATTTTGGTCCCCAGTTTCTCGGCCCGCAGGGTTTGTTCCATATGAATCATGGCCACCTTGATCAGGTCGGCGGCGGTGCCTTGAATAGGGGTATTGATGGCGGTGCGCTCGGCGAATTGGCGCACGTTGGCGTTTCGGCTGGCAATGTCCGGCAGCAGCCGCAGACGCCCCAGCAGGGTGGCGGTACGCTGGGTTTCGCGGGCCTGTTGAATGGACCGTTCCATGTACTGCTTGACCCCGCTGTAACGTTCAAAATAGGAATCGATATAGGTCTGGGCCATTTTGGGGCTGATGCCCAACTCGCGCGACAACCCATAGGCGCTCATGCCGTACATGATCCCGAAATTGATGGCCTTGGCCTGGCGCCGCAGTTCATCGGAGACCTCTTCCGGCGGAACATGGAACACCTCGCTGGCGGTGCGGCGGTGAATATCCTCATTCTGCATGAACGATTCAATCAAAATGGCATCTTGGGCATAATGGGCCAGAATGCGCAGTTCGATTTGCGAATAGTCGGCCGACAGCAGGGTGCAACCCGGCCGCGCCACAAAGGCCTTGCGAATCTCGCGCCCCTCTTCGGTGCGGATGGGGATGTTCTGCAGGTTGGGGTCCGAGCTGCTCAGGCGTCCGGTGGCGGCCACGGTCTGGTTGAAGGAGGTGTGAATGCGGCCGGTCCTTTCGTCCACCTGGTCCAGCAGGGCATCGACGTAGGTGGACTTCAGCTTGGCCAATGACCGGTGGCGCAGAATAAAGGCCGGCAGTTCATGGTCGTTGGCCAGGCGGGTCAATACTTCCACATCGGTGGAATAGCCGGTTTTCTTCTTGGTTTTTTTCACCACGGGCAGTTGCAGCTTTTCAAACAGAATATGGCCCAGCTGCTGGGAAGATTGGATATTGAAGGTTTCCCCGGCCAGCGCGTAGATCTCTTCCTTGAGCTGCCGAAGCTGACTGTCAAAGGATTTGGAGAGTTCGTAAAGCTTGTCCAGATCCAGGCGCACGCCGGTCATCTCCATCTCCATGAGCACGGCCACCAGGGGCATCTCCACTTCTTCCATCAGGCCCATCAGGCCCAGCGCTTCCAATTGGGGCCGCAGCACGTCATAGGCCCGCAAGGTGATATCGGCATCCTCGCTGGCATAGGGCACGGCCTGCTCCAGGGTGACCTGGTCGAAGGTGAGCGCATTCTTGCCCTTGCCGGCGACGTCGCTGAAAGCGATGTTTTTATGGCCCAGGAAATCCAGGGCGATCTGGTCCAGGTTATGGGCCCGCTTCGAAGGATTGATCAGATAGGAGGCCAGCATGGTGTCGAAGGCCACGCCGCGCAGGTCGGCGCCATGCCGCCGGAATACGGTCCAGTCGTACTTGATGTTCTGCCCGATCTTTTCTATTTTTTCGTTTTCCAGAATGGGCCTCAGCGTTTCCAATACCTCGGTCAGCTTGAGCTGCTCGGGTGCGCCCATATAGCGGTGGGCACACGGAACGTAAAACGCCTCATGGGGTTCCAGGGCCACGGAGATACCTACCATGACCGCCTCCATGGGGTTCTGGGAGGTGGTCTCCGTATCGATGGCAAAGCGCGCGCATTTTTCCAGTCGTGCGGTCAGGGCGGCCAGTTCTTCATGGGTGAGCACCGCCTGGTAATTGGCCGGCGGTTCGGCTTCGCCCTGCTGAAATTCCTGCTGCAGTTGAAGAAATTCAAGCTCCTGAAAAAGCGCGCCCAGCAAGGTTTGATCCGGGGGCTCGACTTCCAGCCGGTCGGCCGAAAATTCCACCGGGGCCTGGGTATCGATGGTCACCAGCTGGCGGCTTAACAGCGCCTGTGCTTTGTGCGCCAACAGCTTCTCGCGCTGTTTCTGGCTGCCCAGGGCATCGATCCGGTCATAGAGGGCATCCATGCTGCCGTAGTCCTGCACCAGTTTCAGGGCGGTTTTGGGACCCACCCCCGGCACGCCGGGCACATTGTCGGCGCTGTCGCCGGAAAACCCCATCATATCGATAATCTGGGACGGATGCAGATTGAAATCGGACCGCACTGAGGCACAATCGATGACCTTGTCCTTCATGGGGTCCCAGATGGTGGCCTTTTCGGTGACCAGTTGCACGAAATCCTTGTCCCCGGTGACCATGACGACCTTGAAACCGGCCCCTTCCGCCATGCGGGCGTAGGTGCCGATGAGATCGTCGGCCTCGTAGCCGGACATTTCGACAACCGGGATGTTGAAACCGGCGGTTACCTTTTTGATGTAGGGCAGTTGGGAAACCAGTTCGTCCGGCATGGGCGGTCGATTGGCCTTGTACTCCGCATACATTTCGTGGCGAAAGGTGGGCCCTTTGGCGTCAAAGAACATGCCCACGTAACGGGGCGCACGCTCCTGCATCAGCTTGATCAGCATGCGGGTAAAGCCGAAAACGGCATTGGTGGGCATTCCTTTGGAGTTGGTCAGACCCCGCACGGCATGAAAGGCCCGATAGACATAAGCGCTGCCGTCGATGAGGTAGATGGTGGGCGTCTCGTCGGCTGCACCTTGGGGGTTGTCGGCGGTGGTCATGGGATCATGAATTCCTGGTTTGCGGTTTCCGGTTGATGGTTTGAGAATATCCTGGGCTCAAGGTCACGGCACCAAAGCCGGTGTTCATTTTCTTACTGTGGAAGGGTGCTGATCCTGCCCGAACCATGAAGGCTGCATGCGCCGCCAGAAGGCCGGCCTGCTTGACAGCAGCAATCGACTGCTTTAAGGTTTTCACCGCTGCTAGGCGGCGATCGCGATCGGACCTGTCGTATCACGGATAAACACAAACGACAAGATGCCGCAACGCATGCCCCGGGGCCATGGCATGTATTCAGGCTAATATCTGCTGCCAGGTGCGGATGCCCCGAACCCGAATATGTGTTCGCCAAACCAGGAATCCAAGATCCCATGACCGATGCGCCCGAACCGGCCCGCAGAAAATACAAACGCCGCAACGCGGTTCAGCAATGCCACTGTTGCGGGCAGACGTTCCCCTTTTGCTGGCAATGCCGCTGCGGTTTCAGCATCTGCCAGGCCTGCATGCACGAAAATGTGTGGGGCATGTCGTGCAACGGCATCACCTGGCAATGCCCCGATTGCGGCGGCCAGAACGGGTTCGGCAATCAATAGAACCATCGCAGCCGCTGCAGTTGACGGATCGCTACCTGCGCGGGCGTTAAGCGGGTTTCTCGAGATTGTTGATGAACTTTCTGAACCAGGGCGGGTTGAATACGATCACATACGCCAGCAACACGGCCGTCAAAGGCAGGAAAAAAGCCGCCAGGTCAACCACCAGAATGCCGGCCGCCAGCAGCACCCGTTGTGTCATTCCCATTGCCGTCACCTTTCTCCGGACATTCTGAATCCGAGCGCCTGATTATCCCAGTTTCCCAATCGGAATTCAATACGATTGACAGTTCAAGCCCTGTCGGCTATTTCTATCAGGGTGCCGGTGTTGGCTATACGTCTGATTTCGATCACTGGACAACAGCCCCATCTCAATGCATCCTGCCAAAATTATTAAGGTATACAAGTCATGACGTTGGACCGGCGTCATGGACGCTTGCGAACTGTAACGATGCTGCAATACTGAACGGGATAGCGGTGCCGATGAACACAACAAAAGATCCAGGATCGGGGCCAACGGCTGCACAACTCGCCTTATGGTTGGCCAAGCATACCAAAAGCGCATACCAGATCGCGGCCGCTGTGGGAGAGGAAGCCTTTGAGCTGATCGTCGCCCTGCTGGTGCTGATCATGGTTGAACGCGCCTACGGCCAGCAGGGATTGGGCGTATACGCCTATCTGACGGCATGTTTGTATGCCGCCCGCTATATGACCAATTACGGCGTATCGCGCTATGTGGAGCACCAGGTGGCCGTGGTGGCGGATGCCGCCCGGCAGCGGGAACTGATAACCCACGGGGTGCAAGCCATTGCGATCACGGCCCTGGCGGGAGCGATCCTGCTGCTGGCCACCGCCGGGTTCGACAGCTCCCATACCCGTATTCAGGAACGCGTCGCGGCCTACGTGATCATTGCGCTGAACTTGCCTTTGGCCAACCTGAACCACTTGAAGCTCTCCATTCTACACGGCCGGGGGGACCACGGCGGCGCGGTCCGGCTGCGCATGCTGCGGTATGGGCTGATCCTGGCGGGAATATTTCTCTTCACCCGCATCGGCGTGCTGCCGTCATACCTGCTGTTGGTCTATCTGCTGGCCGACATCCTGACGGGCCTGAGCGCCCGGCGGCATCTCAAACTGCCGCCCTTGCATGCGGCCTTGCGGCAGCCCGCATCCGTTTTGCAGACCTTGAAACAGGGTCAGGCCTACTTGTTTACCGACAATGCCCTGGATCTGATGCTCAATATCGATCTGTTCGTGCTGGGCCTGTTCGTGACCGCCTGGGATCTGGGGGTCTACGCCGAAGCTGCGGTGCTGGTTCGTTTTTTCCTGATTGTTCCCGCCGGTATCAAGCCCATTTTACGCCGTTTTTACAGCGTCACGGCCGCACACAACCACACCTTGCGGCTGTCGGGACTGATGGGACGCAACAGCGCCATCTTATTCAGCCTGCATGCTGGATTGGCCTTGCTCATCGCGCTGCACTTTTCAACGGTGCTGGATCTTTTTTTCGATACCCGGCTGGCCGCCGGACGATCTTTTCACATCTTCACTATCTTTGTTCCGGGGCTTATTTTTTACGGCCCATTCTCCGCCCAGGAGCCCGTATACGAAGCCCTCGGCCAGGAGGAGGACCTGAAGCGGCTCACCCTGACCGTGGCGGCGGTCAATTTCTGTTTGACCATATACCTGGTGCCCGCCGCCGGTTTGTTCGGCGCGGCGGCCGCCACCATGGTGACCATGGTGGTTTACACCGGGCTATTTGGACGCCGATTGGCCGTTGCCAGGCATCTGGACAAAACCACCTTCCTGATCTCCGGCCTGGGGGTTTACTTGATCTATATGCTGTTCAAGTGGCTGGCCTGGAGCCCGGTCCTGACCATCTGGATGGGACCGCTGATCATGGGCGTGCTTTTCTACGCCTGCGGCCTGTTCGGCGTCCAGCCCCAGAGCGACGCGGCCGGAGAAGTTGTTAGCGACATTCCATGACGGACGATGGCAAGCGTCCGACGGGGAATACTGTTTAGAGACCTATTTACCTATTGAAAGGAGACTGCAACCATGGCTGAACAACCAACGGATTTAAACGTGGCCCGCATGAAGCCAAAGCCGCGCTTCAAGATCCCCAAGATAAAACTGAAATTGTCGCGCGGGATCAAGCTGGCGGTCCTCATCCTCGGCATCATCGTGCTGACCTACAACCTCTTGCTGGTCTACGTGCATCCCAATGAATACGGCATCAAGGTGGTCAAGATCGGCATCAACCGCGGCGTGCAGAAAAAAGTCTACACGGCCGGCCTGCATCTGGTGATCCCCGGAATGCATCAGCTTCACCGCATGCCCCGCGATATTCAAGTGCTGGAACTGACCAACTTCCCCAAGACCGCGGCCAATGATGCGCGCAAAGACCGGGCCGCCCACATTCAAACATCGGACGGATTTTTTGTCGATGTGGATGTTTCCATCCTCTACCGCATCGAGGACCCCTACCTGGTCTTCACTAAAATCGGTCCCGGCTCGCTTTTCGAAGACAACGGCATCATTCCCAAGGCCGAACCGGCGCTCAAGGAGACCCTGGGCAAGCTGACCACCGAAGATTTCTACAACAGTCCCATGCGCGTGCAGAAGACCAAAGAGGCCCGCGTACGGCTCAACGAAGAGCTGAACAACAAAGGCATCCTGGTTGAACAGGTGCTGGTGCGCTATTTCCGCTACAGCCAGGAGATTCAGAAAAACATCGAGGAGAAAAAACTCAAGGATCAACTGGTCTTTACCAACCAGGCCGCCGCCCGCGCCGCCACCGAAGAAGCCCAGCTGAAGAAGATCGTTCAGGAGGGCCGCGTTTTCGTGGAGGTGGAGATGGAAAAAGGCCGGGCCTATGTCACCCGTAAGTTGGCGGAAAAGGACCTCTACGTGCGCACCAAGAAAGCCGAAGCCAATCTGCTGGTCAAACTGGCCGATGCCGAAAAAGTCCGACTCAAAAACGAAGCGTTAAAGGGCGTGGGTTCTGAGCGCATGGTGGGCTTGAGGATGGCCGATGTTTACAAAGGACTGGATTTGATCATACTTCCCAGCGACGGCAGCGCCGGCGTCAATCCCCTGGATCTGGACAACGCCTTGCGGCTGTTCGATGTCCGCAAAGGAGGTACCCGATGAAACGCATGATATTGATTCTGCTCACCCTGGTCTATTTAGGCAGTCTGACCGGATGTTTTTTCTACAGCACGGACTCCACCGAGGTGGGCGTGCGCACCAAAAAATGGACCCTCTGGGGCGACAAAGGAGTGGAAGACAAGGCCTATGCGCCGGGATCGACCTACATCTTCATGCCCTTTATCAACGATTGGAACACCTTTGACACCAAACTCCAAAACCTGGAGATGGTCTATGAGCACGGCCGCGGCGACCGCCGCAGCCGGGACGACCTGCTGCTTAAAACCATCGACGGCAACGACATCAGCCTGGATGTGATCATCGCCTATCGCATCGATGCGGGCAAAGCGCCTTATATCCTGCAGCATGTGGCCGACAACAACCGCACCCTGCGGGATAAAATAGTACGCACAGTGGCACGCTCCAAACCCCGGGACATATTCGGCGAGCTGACCACCGAAGAGTTCTACGTGGCCGATAAACGCGAACTGCAATCCCAGCGTGCAAAGGAAGTATTGCAGGAGATCCTCGGACCGCTGGGCATTGTGGTGGAGAAGGTCCTGACCAAGGATTATCGCTTTAACAAAGAATACCAGAAAGCCATTGAGGACAAAAAGGTCGCCGATCAGCAGGTCCAGAAAAACCGCTCGGCCCAGCACGCCGCCCTGGAAGAGTACAAACGCAAGCTGGAGGAAGCCAAGGGCGAAGTGAACAAAATGATCGCTGATGCCGACGGCACCTACCGCAAGGCCAAAATCGAAGCCGATGTCTACTATGAAAAGCAGAAACTTCTGGCGGAAGCCATCAAGGCCGAAGGTGTGGCCGAGGCCAAAGGCATTCAGGAGATGAACAAAGCGCTGGCCGGGTCCGGCGGCGAAGCCTTCGTCAAGCTGCGCATCGCCGAGGCCATGCAGGGCAAACACATCATGCTGCTGCCGGTATCCGAAGGCGGCATGAACCTGAAAACCACGGACATCAATCAACTGATCAACACCTTGGGGGTCAAGGCCATGGCCGGCAAGCAATAGCGCATGAGGTTATGGCCACTCATAAAACCGGGTGCTTATGCAGGGTGGCCCTCGGGGCCACCCTTGTGGTAATATGATTTCCTGGTGTGGAAATAAATCTGCATATCGGGCCTGCCGGGTTGCACCGTCCCCGGCAACAAGGAGGAAAATGTATGTACCTGCCGAAAATTTATGAGCAATTCTGCAAGGAGTACCCGGATGTGTTTGCCCAGTACAAAAAATTGGGCGTCGCCTGCCGCGAGGCCGGTCCGCTGGATGAGAAATCCCAGAACCTGATCAAACTGGGCATCGCCATGGGGGTCAATTCTCGCGGCGGTGTCATGTCCAGCACTCGCAAGGCCATGAACTCCGGCGCTACCCGGGAAGAGGTCGTGCATGCGGTGATGCTGGGCATGACCAGCACGGGATTTCCCAACATGATGGCCGCCCTGTCCTGGGTGGAAGAGGTCATATCTCAGAAATAGCTATCCATTTGTTGTACCCGGTTTCTGAAAACCTTACGCACACTTGTGTTGCTTAGACCGCCGGTGAGTCGAGGGGCTTGGGCCACAGGACACGCCAGGCGGTTCAAATGTCTAACAGTGCTTCAATTTGCTGCAGGCTTTCGATGTGCATATCGGCCGACAGGTCCGGATTGCGGTAGGCAATGAAAGGCACGGCGGCGGCCTGGGCGGCCTGGGCATCCAGCAGGGAATCGCCGATGTACACCATCTGGCGCGGGTCGATGCCGAAATGCCCCATAATACGGACCAGCTGTTCCGGATGGGGTTTGGGATAGGATACATCCGAAGCCGTGATCACCAGATCGAACTGCCCTTCGAGATCATGCTCGGTCAACACCCGATCCATGGTATCGGTCCGGTTGGTGGCAATTGCGGTTTTATAGCCGGGCTTAAGCTTGGTCAGCAGCGGTTTGAGGGTGGGTTCGATGACCATATAGCCGATGAGCGAGACATAGCTCATCTCCTGGCGGTACTGCCGGGCCACAGCGAGCAGGTCGGAATCGCGGATCAGAAAAGCCAGCGACTCATCGACGGTATGCATGTGGGCGTAGGCAAACTGCTCGGCGCTCATATCCGGCAGCCCGACATGCGCCAGGACCTGGTTATAATAAGCGTGATTGGCCTGGGATGAATCGAACATCACCCCGTCGCAGTCAAAGGCCACCACGTCGATATCGCGGGAATCGATCACTTCGTTTTTGGTTCGCTCCCTTTCGACGGGTTATATATGCGCGCGTATACCGGGATTTTCAGCGACGGCTTGTGCTTGCTGTCAGTCTTGATAATGATGGCGTCCCGGTAGTCGCCGGCATCCTTCTTGGTATTTTCGACCGATAATACGTAACCCTCTTTGCCTGCCCCTTTGCCCTTGGGTTTAAGCGTGTACCGCAGGTACTTGCCATCCTGGGCTTTGATGTCCAGGATGGTGAAGGGGTACCCTGTCCTTGGAATGATTTGAACATTCCGGCTGAGGGGTTCACCCGCGTTTCCGAAAAGCCGCACATAGCCGGGAGCGACGCTCATATAGCCTTTGACCTTGCCGCTCACCACCAGCTTGACTCGTGCTTTGGCAGGATCGTTGGTGAAGACGGTGAACCCTTTGTGCAGGGTGCTCCCGCCGCGATCCTTGGTGCCGACCACGACGCTGATATTTTCCCTGCCGCCGGCAGGAATGTGCCCCGGATTCGAGGCCACGGAGCACCCTCAGTCGGGTCGGATGTTCTTAACCACCAGAGGGGCATTGCCTTGGTTCTCGACGACAAAATCGTGTTTGACCTCGTTGCCCTCGAAAACTTCGCCAAAGGAATAGCTCAATTCTGGAAAAACCGCACGGGGAGCGGTGCGGGCGGATGATTGCGCTTGGGTCGACACCTGAATGTCACCCGGCGCTCCCGGCTGGCCGGCATGGGTGAAGCCCACCGTGCATATGGCCGACAAAGCCAGGTAAGCCGCAATGGATCCCAAACGTGACATAATATCTCCTTTTGGCTGTTTCCGTCTAATGCAATAGAAGCTATCTCAAAAAAGTCTTTTGGATCGGTATCCTTTTTTGAGATAGCTTCTAATCAAGTACCTGTTTATAAATCCGATGGCATTAGATGTCAATTCGATGGCCATGGGCAAGCTGAGGTCCGGCCCCCCGTCTGCCCGTTGATCGGCAAACCCGGCCCCGAGTACCTTGGCGGTCCATTCCAACGGCGCTTACATCAAAAATTGGGGATCCACATCCACGCTCACGCCGACACCCTCCTTCTTGGCCACGGCTTCGGCCCCCAGCAGCAGCTCATGCGCAAAGCGATGCAACGGTTTCACCTGTGGAGACTTGATCAATAGCTGCCACCGGTATTGGCCGGCGATGCGGGACAGGGGGGCTTCGATGGGCCCCATCAGCGCCACGCAGGCATAGTCCGGACGGGACTGCTGCAGCCGGCGGCTTCGGCGCCCCAGGTGTTGGACATGCTCTGTGGTACGGGCCTTGTCCTTGCCTTGGATACGGATTTGGATCATGCGGGAAAACGGCGGATATCCCAGGGTCTTGCGAAATTCGATTTCCTGTCTGTAGAACGCCCCGAAATCCTGGTTGCGGGCTGCCTGGATGCTGAAATGGTAAGGGTTGTAAGTCTGCAGGATGACTTTCCCCGGGGAGGTGCCACGGCCGGCACGGCCGGCCACCTGGGCCAGCAGTTGAAAGGTTCTTTCACCGGCCCTGAAATCCGGCATGCTCAGGGACAGGTCCGCGCAAATAATCCCGACCAGGGTAATATGGGGGTAGTCATGTCCTTTGGCCACCATCTGGGTGCCCACCAGGATGTCAATTTTGCGCTCCCGCAAAGCCTTCAGGATGCGAACCGTCGCCCCTTTGCGACGGGTGGTATCCCGGTCCATGCGGGCGACCCTGGCCTGGGGAAAAAGCGCTTGTATCTTGCTTTCCACCTTCTCCGTGCCCAAACCCAAATGTTTGATCTGGAATGAACCGCAATGGCTGCATCGGCTGGCGGCCGCGCGGCTGAAACCGCAATAATGGCATTTATAAGCGTTGCTGTGCTGATGAAAGGTCAGGGATATATCGCAGCGATCGCACCGCAACGGCTCGCCGCAGTTGGCGCAAACCAGTATATTGGCGAATCCGCGCCGGTTCAAAAACAGCAGCACCTGCTCTTTGCGCGCCAGGCAGGCTTGCATGTCTTCAATCAGCTGCGGTGTGATAAACCGCCGCAGCCCCCGCTCCTCTTTCAACTGGGTCAGATCCTGCACCATGATATCCGGCAGGGACCGCTGATCGATGCGTTCATGCAACTGAACCAGTTCATATTTGCCAAGCTGGGCATTGTAGGCCGACTGGATTGAAGGCGTGGCCGATCCGATTACCGCCACGGCCTGGTCCATCTGTGCCCGCACCACGGCCAGGTCTCTGGCATGATAGCGCAAAGCCCCTTCCTGCTTGTAGGAATCGTCGTGTTCCTCGTCCACGACAACCAGACCGATGCGATGGAAGGGCGCAAACACGGCGGATCGCGCACCGATGGCGATACGGGCATCGCCGCCGGCAATGCGCAGCCATTGATCATACCTTTCGCCACTGGAGAGCCCGGAATGCAGCAGTGCGATTTGATCTCCAAAACGGGCCCGGAAAGCCCGTTCAATCTGGGAAATCAGGGCGATCTCAGGCACCAATACCAGTACCGCCATCTCCTTTTGAAGCGCTTCGGCGGCCAGATGGAGATATACTTCTGTTTTGCCGCTGCCGGTAACACCCGAAAGCAGAAAGGTCTGATAACCCTGCCCCAGGGCGCCCTCCATCTTCTCCACCGCGGCGTTCTGCTCCCGGTTCAGTTCAGGCGGCTGGTCCGGGGCTATGGGGCCCCCCAAAGGGTCTCTGAACACGGTGCGCAGCTCGATCACCGCCTGACCATCCCGCACCATGGCGCGCACCAAGCCGGCTGCGGTTGGAATATGGATTTTCAATTCCGTCAGGGAGAGCGCCCCCTGTGCATCCAGAAGCGAAAGGATGGCCCTGCGTTGCGCCGAGAGCGACACGCCGGCCCGATCAAAAGGTGCGGCCCTGACGAAACGCTGGGTTTTGGCCTGTGTTTGTTGGCCTTGCAGCATCCGGTGCTGGGTCACCCACCCTTTGGCGACCCATCCGTTTAACTTTGAACGGGCAAGTGTGCCTCGAGATATTTTCCGCAGCGCAGAAAATTTGCATGGGGGCCCGTCCAAATGCGCTAAAAGGCGGTGGGTGGCGTCGTCCAGCCGGTTTTTGGTCAGCACGCGGCGCCCCGGATCGGACAGTTGATACTGGGTGAGTTCGGCGACGGTCAAACCGCTTGGTAACGCCGCCTGGATCACTTCTCCCAAGGGATGCAGATAGTAGTCCGCCACCCATCGAAAGAACGGAATCATGGCATCGGGAAATAGAGGCGCCTCATCCAATACAGCTTCTATTGATTTGACGCGCGACAATTCAGGCGCCTGCGCGGCAGGGCCCAAAACGTAGCCGGTGAGCCGACGGCGGCCAAAAGGCACCAAGACCCGCTTGCCCGCCTCGGCGGCTTCACATAGTGACGACGGTACTCGGTAGGTAAAGGCATGGTGCACCGGCATGGGGATGGCCACATCGAGCAGGACATTCTCCGTCCCATTGGTATTTTGAGGCAGGCTTGCCAATTGTCGACAACCTTTTCGATTAGGCTTGCGGGAGCGACCGACACGATGATTTGAAAAAGCCGGGGGAGTTAAAACCCGTCGAATCATTGAGATATTGCAACAATTCCGCTAACCTGATATAAAGATCAGAAATTACTAAATGTTTGGCGCTCGGCAACCGATACCCCCCTTGTGGGAACTTTCTGAATGTTGATGAATGGACATTGCATTGGCGCCCCAAACAAAGATGCGCCCAATTAAAAAGGAGGATCAATGCATAAAGTACTCAAACGCATAGCTGTTGTTTTTATCGTTTTATCCTTGCTGGTGCTGCCTTTGGGTGCCATGGCCGCGGACAACCTGAATCAGCCCAAGGAGAAATCCGCGGGAGCTATGGCTGCCGACACCCTGGCATTGAGACCATTGGGATTTGTATCCTTGGTTACCGGCTTTACTCTCTTCGTTATCTCCTCACCTTTTTCCGCCGCCGGTGGAAATATCGGCGAAGCTTGGGATGCCATGGTCACAAAACCCGCCAAGTTCACCTTTGCCAGACCATTGGGAGATTTCTAGCCCATCTGCGTTGCTCATCATTACAAATATGGGCTGAAATTCGCAACCACAGAAAAGGGGATATGGAAACCATATCCCCTTTTCTGTGGCCCGCTGCTTTGCCCATCAGAATGCATGGGCACCGCCTAAGCCATCCCTCATCGATCCTCCATGGGCACATAGCAGCACTTCTGCGGCCCGATATAGACCTGACGGGGCCTGCCGATACGCCATTGTGGATCGTCCATGCTCTCTTTCCATTGGGCGATCCAACCCGGCAGCCGACCAATGGCAAACATCACGGTGAACATGTTGGTGGGTATACCGATGGCTCGCAGCACCACCCCGCTGTAGAAATCCACGTTGGGATACAAATTGTGGTCCACAAAATAGGCATCCGTGACGGCGGCCTGTTCCAGCTCTTTGGCAATATCCAACAGCGGATCTTCGATTTTCAATGCCGCCAGGAGTTGATCGCACATCTTTTTCATGATCACGGCCCGCGGATCGTAGGTTTTATAAACGCGATGGCCAAAGCCCATCAAGCGGAACGGGTCGTTGCGATCTTTGGCCCGTTCGAGAAATTTGCGGTAACCGCCGCCTTCTTCGTGAATACGGGTCAGCATCTCCACCACCGCCTGGTTGGCGCCGCCGTGCAAGGGACCCCACAACGCGGACATCCCGGCGGAAATGGCGGCATACAGATTGGTACGGGCACTGCCCACCAGACGCACGGCCGAAGTGGAGCAATTCTGCTCATGGTCCGCATGCAGGATCCAAAACACCTCCAAGGCTCTTACGACTTCCCGTTTGAGCCGATACGGCTTAACCGGTGTATCGAACATCATGTTGAGAAAATTCTCGCAATAGGCCAAATCGGGCCGCGGGTAAACCGTGGTGTGCCCGCGGGATATTTTGTAGGACATGGCTGCCATGGTCCGTATTTTGGCCAGCAGCCGTGTCACCGTAATATTGATCTCCTCTTCCGAAATCTGCAGTTCCGGATAGAAACTGCGCAAAGCATTCACCATGGCGGACAGGATTCCCATGGGGTGCGAAGCCCGGGGAAAATTCTGATAGAAGGTTTTCATGTCTTCATGCACCAACGAGTTGTCATTGAGCATGACTGAAAATTTCCTGAGTTCCTTTTCATTGGGCAGCCGCCCGTTGATCAGCAAATAAGCGGTCTCCTTGAAAGTGGACTTTTCAGCCAACTCATCCACCGGAATGCCGTGGTAGCGCAAAATTCCCTTCTCGCCGTCCATATAGGTGATGCTGCTCTGGCAAGAACCGGTATTGGCATAGCCGGGATCCAGCGTAATGAAGCCCGTCTCTGCCCGCAGGCTGGTAATGTCAATGGATTTTTCGCCTTCGGAGCCGATAACCACGGGTAATTGAAAGGTTTCTCCATTGTAGGTCAGCGTAACAAAATTATCCATGTGCAAATCCTTACTGTTCGCTCGTCTGCCCCTCTCAGGTTTGTGTATTTTTTGGGTTTTGCAGAGGCTCTGATTCGGTGAGGCAAAAACGAATTGCCGAAATAAGCTGAATCATATACAAAATTAATTGCACAAGGTCAACAGATGGCATGAAAGCAATCAGGGTTGACGCATGTTGGATTTTAATTTTTGGACGACATCGGCTGCATGCGATCACCCTAACACAGCAACACGGTGAGGAAGCATGGATTTTCGGGCAAACCTGATCAAGAAGATTCAAATCAATGCGCTGGCTCATAATGTGCTGCGTTCGATCAATCCCGCCGACAGCGGCCAGCGTGTCGATCGCGAGGCCATGCGGCAACTATTGGATATGGGCGGCTATGACCCACGGAAGGAACGCGATCTGGACTTCTATATCTTGGAAGACGGTTCGATCCTGGTGCTGGACAACGAACTCAAAATCTACAAGACCACCATCGAGGATGTCGCCCTGCGCAAGAGCCCAACGGTCAAGGAGATGGTGTCCATTCGCAACGCCATCAAAATCCTGAATGACAAAGATGTGGTGGTCAGCCGTAAAGGCGATACGGTTCAACGGGTGCAAAAAGAGCTGATCGACCATCTGGACCTGGCCTATACCCCGGACGATATTGCCGCCATGGCCAAGGATGGAATGGATGCCTTGAAAAACAGCTATACCGATGGGGTTGTTGAAATTTTGAGCCTTTTTGCCGAGTTGCTGGGCTACAAAAAGGCCCCCAAAGCTTTCCAGATCGCCCATCACCAAATCTGGGGCAAATCGGTCCAATCCCAAACCGGCGAGGTGCGCTTCGGACCGGCGGTACTTTTCGGCCTTATGCACAACAGCCTGAAAATGTGCAATAAAGCGGTCATCAGCGCCGACAGGGAAAGTTTGCATCATTTTCATCAAATCGCCAAGGGTGAGAGAGATGCCGACCTTTCGGGCAACGAGGTGCTGGAGGCGCTCCAAAAGGCTGTTTTGAGCCAACCCCAGGATTCGGCAAGGTAGGATGCAGACCTCATGGAACAAAGGATTACCTTCGATTGCAAAGGACTTGAATTGGAAGGCCTATGGACGGCGGGGTCATCAACGAGCGCGTCCATAATCACCCACCCCCACCCGTTGTATGGGGGCGACATGCACAATGCGGTGGTGGCAGCTATCGCCATGGCCTACCATAACAAAGGCTGGAGCACACTGCGCTTTAATTTTCGCGGCACGGGCGGCAGCGGGGGCCGCCTTGATAACGGCAACGGCGAACAAAACGATATTGACGCAGCCGTCGATTACCTTGCAACTGAGGGTGTCCAGGAGATCGAACTGACCGGATATTCATTTGGGGCCTGGGTCCTGGCCTGCCGGGCCCAGGGCAACGGCGGACAAGATCATCCGTTGCGATTTGTAGCGCCGCCGGTGGGCTTCATGGATTTCAGCGCCATCGGCCGACTCCAGCCCCTCAGGCAGGTCATCGTGGGGACCGATGATGCCTTCGCACCGCTCAACCAGGTTAAATCTTTGCTGCTGTACTGGAACCCTGCGGCCGATCTCCATGTCATCCAAACGGCCGACCATTTCTTTGGCAACCATATGGACGCCCTTCAAAAAACCATCGAAACCGCCCTCGCCGCAAAATAATTCTAAAGTTCCGCCCATGAGCGTCGATAGACATAACGAGACATTTAACCGAAGGCCCGATTGGCATGAGCGCGATTCAATACACCAACAATATCGGACAGCTACGCTATCAAAGCAATCTTAACTGTGATGGCGGCAAATCTTCAAGCAGCAACCAGCAGCCGGTGCCTGTGCTGCCCGCAGACCGCGTTTCGCTGTCAAAAGAAGCGCTGGCGCAAAACGGCGGCCAAGCTGCCGCTGGGGGTCTCTTTCCAGATAACCGGGACCTGAGTGCGGAAGAAAGGCAAGCTGTCAATGATCTGAGATCGCGCGATACCGAAGTCAAAGCCCATGAAGCTGCGCATATGGCGGCCGGCGGCGGTATCGTGCAAGGCGGCGCAAGCTATCAGTACCAGAGCGGACCCGACGGCAAAATGTACGCCGTGGGCGGGGAGGTGCAAATCGACGTTTCACCGGAAAACACGCCTGAAGCCACCATCCGCAAAATGCAACAAATCCGTCAGGCCGCCCTGGCGCCTTCCCAGCCCTCAGGCACCGATCGGGCGGTGGCGGCCCAGGCGTCTCAAATAGAAGCCCAGGCACGGGTTGAAAAACTTGAAAAAGCCGCAGAAAATCAAGAAGATCAGGCCCGGGATGTCTTGCCGGCCGACCCAACCCGGGCGCATCGCCCCCAAGACGCCTCCCCTGCCAAGGGATCCCGTATCGATTTCATGGTCTAAGGGTTCGCGCAGAAATAACCGTTCAAGCCTTGACGGCCCATCCCATCGTTTCTAAAATAGGCCCATCGTCACCCCACTGATTGATGCAGTCTGCCCGGATCTCCGTTTATAAAAATCTATAAGCCAACCGCTCTGGTTGAGGAGGTATCGAATGACAAGTGGCATGCGCAAAAAAGGCCTCATTGCTGTGGCGTCCTTCTGCGTTTTGTTGGCCCTGCTGTGGTTTGTGGTCGTGGACCAGGTGGTCAAATGGGTCATCGTGTCCGAAGGCTCCAAGGCGGTGGGCGCCAAGGTCGATGTGGCCGGCGCCGATTTGTCACTTTTCCCTGCGGGCATCGAGGTTTCGGGATTGGCCGTCACCGATCCGGACAGCCCCATGAAGAATGCCGTGGCCGTTCGGCGCATTTCCTCGGACATCGAGCTGCGGCCGTTGATCCACAGCAAGGTCATCATCAACAACCTGAGGATGGAAGGTATTCGGCTCAATACGCCCCGTAAAACCTCCGGTGCGCTGCCGCAATCCGCGCAAGCGGCTTCCGGCAAGGAAATCGCGCTTCCGCCCTGGCTGCGCCAGATGTGCACAACGGGTCAGGATTTACAATTCTCCATACCGAACGTTGCCGATATCCTGGCCAAAGAGCAGCTCCAGGCGCTTGAACTGGCCAAGGAGTTGGGCGGCCGCGTCGATGAGGCCAAAACTCAATGGCAGCAACGCCTGAACGAATTGCCCGCCCAAAAGGATTTCGAGGCCTATCAAACACGACTGGACAAGCTTAAAACCTCGGGTAGCGGACTGGCCGCCATCATGGGGTCGGCCACTGAACTCGACTCGCTGCAGTCCGATTTGCGGAAAGATCTGGACCGCCTCAAACAAGCCCAAATCGGATTTCAAAAAGAGCTGCAAGACTTGGAGCGCCAATCCAAGCAGTTAGCCAAATCCCCTTTGGAAGATGTTCAGCGCCTGAAAGCAAAGTACGTTTTATCTCCAGAAGGCGCAGCAAATCTCAGCCGTATGCTCTTCGGCCCCAAGGTATGCGCCTGGTGGCAAAAAGGCTACCGCTGGTATGCGAAACTCAAACCCTACCTGAGCAGTGCCCCGGAAAAGAACGGCCGACAGGGTAAACCGCCGCAAAAAGTTGAGACCAAGGAGCGCGGGG
>Ga0210123_1000699_pt1 | contig 19742 bp, 14 predicted proteins | sample Muzzi_PWB_D2_FD_185535 | JGI IMG/M metagenome (GOLD analysis project Ga0210123, IMG submission 185535) | Wetland microbial communities from San Francisco Bay, California, USA, that impact long-term carbon sequestration - Muzzi_PWB_D2 (SPAdes) | ecosystem: Environmental > Aquatic > Marine >... | reverse complement strand
GATGACGAACCGGAGGTCGGCCAGCCCGTTCCGCGTCCAGAGCGCCTGCTCGACCATGCAGGTCGTGCCCCGCCACGGCTGGCCGGCCCGCGAGAGCGCCGCGAACGACCGCTGGCCCGGTAGCCGCGCGGTGGCCTCGGCGAGACGGTCCGCGTCGGGTGCCGATGGCGGCCTCCATACACGCGCCACGCGCAGCGGCCCGGCGTCGCCCACGAAGTACTCGTAGCGGCGTCCGGTCGCCTGGAACCGGGGATGGAAGTCGGGACGGGCGACCCGAAGGTGCCGCAGCGCGACGTCGGCGGGCAACATCGAATCGAGCGAGCGCCCGAGCTCGACCGCGTTCCAAAACGATGGAACGTCGAACGCGATCTCCTGGCCAGCCGCGTGCACGCCGGTATCCGTGCGACCGGCGCCGATCACCCGCATGGGGCCGTCGAACAGCCGGGAGAGCCGGGACTCCAGAACGCCCTGCACGGTCCGCTGCTCGGGCTGGATCTGATAGCCGTGGAAGGCCGCGCCGTCATACTCGACGGTAGCGCGATAGCGGACGGTTTCGGCGGGCGTGGATGGCGGCACGCCTGCAAGCTATCGGGCTCGGTCCGTCCGGTCGAACGGCAGTAGACCCGCGTGCGTCTGAAACCAGCGCGTCCGACTCAGTAGCGTCAGTAGCGGCGGATGACTCCGACGACGATACCCTGGATGCGCACCCGGTCGGCCCGATAGCGAAGCGGCTCGAGCGCAGCGTTGGCCGGTTGCAGGCGAACCATCCCGCCGGATTCCCGGTAGAACCGCTTTACGGTGGCGCCCTCGTCGTCAATCAACGCGATCACCATCTCACCGTCGTGCGCGGTCATCCGCGACTGCACGATGACATAGTCGCCATCCCGGATCTGCTCCTCGATCATCGAGTCGCCCCGGACACGCAGGACGTAGTGCGATCCCGTGGACCCGGCGATCAGGTCCTCGGGCACCGGAATCGTCTCGGTGTCCTCGACGGCCTCGATCGGCTCGCCGGCGGCGACGAGACCGAGCAGCGGCAGCTCGACAGCGGCCAGGCGCATCTCGGTGCGCGCCAGCTCGATCGAACGGCTCTCGTTGTAGTTCTTCCGGATGTAGCCCTTCGACTCGAGGTTCGAGAGGTGCTCATGCACGGTGGCAAGGGACCGGTACTGGAAGAACGACGCGATCTCCTCGAAGCTCGGAGAATAGCCGTGCTCGTCGAGGAAGCTCTCGATGAAGTCGAGGATTTCCTTCTGTCGTCGCGTGAGCGCCATTGTACCTCTCCACGTCTGAACCCGGGTACCGTAGCCGACGCGGGAAGGGCGACCCGACGCGCCCGACCCGAAGGGATACCGAAGCAATCTTACCCGAACAGCCGCCGAACCGCAACGGCGTTGCCGGTCCGCCGCACACGCGGATCCCGCCGGCCTACGTTGCCGCCCCGGCCATCGTCCGTATGTTCCGCGCCATGACCAAGACAGCCTACCGATGGGCCACGGCCCGCGTTCTCTTCGCCGGATTGATGTGCCTGGTTCCAGCGCGAGTCGGACTCCACGCGCAGGTGGCGGAGCGGGTCTCCCCGCAGGTGCGGTCCGCGGTCGCGGCGCTGTCGCCCGGCCAGAAGTTGCCGGTGATCGTGGAGTTCGAGGCCGGGCCCGAGCCGGCGCCGGCCGGCCCGGACAATGGAGAGATCGTGGAGCGCCTCCGGTCGCGGGCGACACTCGCGCTGCGGGGCCTCGACAATGTCCCCGCTGACGAGACGGTCCGCGTGACCGAACGGTTCTGGGTCGTGCCCGCCGCCGCGGTCGAAGTCACGGCCGCCGGGCTCGATCGGCTGACCGCGACGCCCGGCGTGCGCCGCGTCGTGTCCGATGAGCCGTTGTCGGTGGCCCTCGAGCCGCGATCGTCCTCTTTCGCGCCGCCCACCTACACGTCCGACGCCATGCGGACGATCGGGGCGGACGCGGTCTGGGATGGCGGAAACACGGGCGCCGGTACGGTGATCGCCTTCTTCGACTCCGGCGTGGACGCGGCGAACGCGATGGTGAGCCGCCGCTGGCGCGGAAATCGCACCTCGATTCGCTCGTCCTGGTTCGATCCGTTTCGCCGCTCGTCGGAACCGCAGGACCTCATCGGGCACGGCACCCAGGTGGCCGTGGCCGCCGTGGGCGCGCTGGAGGCCGGCGACGTGCTCGAGCTGGCCGACGGTTCGACCCTGGTCGCGGCCTCGAACCTCGACGTGGTCACGGGGCCCGCGCCCGAGGCTGAGTGGATCGCGGCCCGCGTGTTCGACAACTTCGGTAACGGCGTCTATACCCGTCGGTCCGTGCTCCTCCAGGCGTTCCAGTGGGCGCTCGATCCGGACGGCAACGCCGGGACGGACGACGCGCCCGACGTGATCAACAACTCGTGGGGCATCCTCCCGACCGAGGACTTCGATCTCTGCACAGACGTGCTGTACGATGCGATCGACGCGGCCGAAGCGGCAGGCATCGCAGTGCTGTTTTCGGCGGGTAACTCCGGTCCGGGAGCCGGCACGATCGCGTTTCCGGCAGCGCGGGACGATGCACAGCTGCGCAATTTCGCGGTCGGCGCCAGCAGCGGCACAACCACGATCGCGGTGGCGAACTACAGCAGCCGGGGCCCGTCGCCCTGCGGTGGCGGGATCAAGCCCGAGATCATCGCTCCGGGCACGGTGCCGGAGGTGCGGGCGGCTGGCGATGGCCGGGCGCGGCTGACCGGGTTCACGGTCCAGGGCACTTCGTTTTCGACCGCGCAGGCGGCCGGCACGCTGGCGCTGCTTCGGCAGGCCCGGGGTGGGGCCGCACCGGAGACCCTGAAACAGCTACTCGTCGACAACACCGTGGACGTCGGAGTCGCCGGGCCGGACGACGACGCCGGCTACGGACTGTTGGACGTGCCGGCCGCGCTCGGCGCGGCCGGCGCCCAGCTCCGCCCGCGCCTCCAGGTTGCCGGCGCGACGTCCGGGGACGCTGGGCTGATCGTGCTCTTGCGGAACCGCGGCGGGGCAGCCTGGTCGGGAGGTGCAGTGCGGGTGGAGCGCGTGGCGGCCGGCGGCCGGCCTCCCGCCTCGGCCCGCCTCCCGGCGATCGCGGCCGGCAACGAGATCGCCGCCCGGCTCGCCTGGTCGGGGACGCCGCCCGCGGACGGCGTGTCGATCCGGGTCACCGTGACGGGCGAGGCGGGGGAAACCGTTCTCTCGCGCGTCGTGCTGGCGGGACCGCCGGACGACTTCGGGGGTTTCGTGCTGACGGCGGGAGACCTGGCGGCCGGCGCGAACGACTTCGGTCGCCTCGGCCGGATCGCCGCGACCCAAGGCTTCCAGTGGCAGAGCACGGAGCTCCTGCCCGCCGCAGGGCTCGCCGTGGCGGCCGGGGGCCGGGTGTCCGACGCCTTCTATGTATCGACCCTCGGCCGTCTCGACCTGAAGACGTTCGGTCCGGCGGTGGAAACGGACTGGGCGCCGCAGCGGTTGCTCACCGACGCGCAGGCGACCGAGGCCGACGTCCGGTTCGACGATCTCGAGGCGCTGCTGCCGGTGGGCCTGGAGGTAACGGGCCACTACGAGGCGTCGGACGTCGGCGGCGTGGGCGCGCTCGGGCTGGTCCTGACGGTGCGTAATCGCAGCGGCCAGGCCTACGGCGACGTCACGGCGGGCCTGCTGGCCGACTGGGACCTCGCCGGCGGGGAGCACGTCCGCTGGGCTCCCGGGATCGCAGCGCTAATCACCGAGCCGATCACGGCCGGCGGTCCGATCACGTTCGTGGCGTCCGACACGACGGTGCGCGCGAGCGTCGAGTTGCCGCTGGGCACCCCCGGCACGGGCAGCTTCTACCAGGTGGACAGCGGCGTGCTGGCCGACTCGCTGGTCGACGACACCAAGCTCGACCTGTTGCAGGGCGGCTCGGCCGCTTCGCTCCCTGGGGCGGGAACGGCTACCGACAACGCGGCCCTGCTCGGGGTCGGTCCGTTCGCCGTCGCGGCCGGCGCAGCGGTGACGGTGCGCTTCTGGCTCCTGGCGGCGCCCGACGAGACGAGCGCGGCGACGCGTCTGGCCGAACTGCGGGCGGAGGCGGTGCCGCCGCCGTCCGGGGACGGTGACGAGTTCGCGGCGTTGGCGCCCTATCCGAACCCGCTGCGGATCGGGCAGGGGATCGTTCGCTTTCCGTATACCGTGCCCGATGCGCTGCTCGACAGCGGCGGCGACGTGGCTCTCGAGATCTACGACCTCGCGGGCCGGCGCCTGGTTCGCCAGGCGGCGTCACTGGCGCCGGGCGGCACGTTGCCGCAGTTGACGTGGGATGGACGCCTGGGTGGCGGGACAGAGGCGGCCGGCGGCATGTACATGTACGTGATCCGTCTCGGTGACCGGACGGTGTCCGGACGGGTCCTCATCCAACGGTAGGGGCTTCCCTCAGTCCTCCTCCGCCATGTTCGCCACGCGGCGCGCGTCCGGTTCCACGAAGACCGTCTGCGTGCGCTCCGGCACGACGGCGCCCGGTGGCGCCTTTCTCGGCTTTCGCACGTATTTCCGCCGCGTCCAGGCGACCGGCACCACGGTGCTGCCGCGCGCCCGGCTGAGCACGGCGGCGACGAGGGCCGCTTCGGCGATATCGGCTTCGGGCGGGTTTTGATCCTTCCGGCCCCAGCGCAGCACGACGTGGGAGCCGGGCGCCTCGCGTACGTGCATCCAGATGTCGTCCGGCGCCGAGTGGCCGAAGGTCAGTTCGTCGTTCGCCTTCGCCGACCGGCCCGCCCGGATCTCGCGGCCGCCAGACGTGCGGTACACGCGGTACGGGAGCCGCTCGGCCTCCCCGCCCCGCCCGCCGGAACCACTGCCACCGCCCAGTACCCGACGCCTTCCGCCCGCCAGCTTCCAGAGCCGCTCGTCGGGCCCCTCGGCCGCGAGGCGCTCCAGGGCCTCATCCAGGGCCACGAGTCGGCGCTCGGCCTGCGCGATCCGGCCCGGGAGCTGCTTCGCCGCCCGCTCCTGGCGCTTCGCTCGATCGTAGTAGGCCTCCGCGTTGCCGACCGCGTCGAGCGTCGGATCGAGCGCCACCGTCACGGTCTCACCCGTGAAGCTCTCGAGCCGGGTCTCCGACGCGCCGGCCGGCACGTCGGCCTTCCGGGCCAGCAGCAGGTGGCCGAGCTGGCGGAGGTCGTCCGGCTCCCCCGTCGTCTCGTCCACCTCCGCCTGCAGCGCCCGGATCTTTTTCGCGCTCCGCTCGCGCCGTTCCTCGAGTGCCTCGCGGAGCGCCGTGGTCTCGGGAGGCTCGGCTGCGGCCTGCAGCGCCCCGGAGATGCGCTCCGAGCCCTCGGCCCACGTGGCGAGCGCGTCCAGTACCGAGCCGGCTCGCTTTGCGCCGGGCCGAGCGAGCGACGTCACGTAGGGGCGCATGGCGTCGCCGCTCGTCCCGGGCAGCATCCAGCCCTCCGGCGGGTGGCGCAGGGCGGCGTCCCGGAGACGGAGGTAGCGGATATGGCAACGTTCCGCGGCGTCGGCGTCTACAAAGTCCCCGGTCAATACGTCCCCCAGCACCGCCGCCTCGTTGCTCGCGCTCAGCCAGGCGACGTGGCGTCGAGCGCGTCCGCCGTCCGGCTCCGCCAGCTCACGCAGCGTCGAGGTCCACGTGTCGAGGTCGGGCGTCTCGTCTACGGTGACCCATCGCCGATCCGAACTGGCGGGTCGCCAGGCGTCCCCGGGCGCGACGGGATCGCGGCCCAGGTCGGTGACCAGCACGGATCGCACCGAGCCCCCCACGACGTGCAAGGCGTTCCAACGGTTCGTGACCAGGTCGAAGACCAGGCGCTCGTCGCCGCCTTCCGGACCCGCGAGCGCCAGGAAGAGTTGTCGGGTGTCGGCAGGAGAGTCGATGCGGATGACGCGCCGGGGCCCGTCCAGCAAGCCACGGTCGCGGCCGCCGCGCCAACGTCCGGTGTCCGCCGGGCGCCCCGGCCCTCTCGCCGCATCGAGGAGCGGCATCAGCACGCCCTCCCGTGGATGGAGCAGCCACACCCACATCTCGTCGCCCAGGCCGACCATCACGCTGCGCGCGGCCCGGTCGAACCGCACACTTTCGAGCCGGCGACCCGACCAGCGGGCGTCGAGCTCGCGGGCCAGAGCGGCGATGAAGACCGAGTCGAAGATCAGGGGCATTGCCGACTTTCCGTCGCGGGTGGCCGTTGCATCGGCTTCGAGTGTCCGTATTGTAGCCGACATGCGAGGCATCCAACCACCTGCGGCCCACGTGCCGTGCATCCGGTGATCGAAGCGGCCGGTCGGCGCGGCGAGCTTCCGTCGTGGGTGCAACTCACCGAGAAGCGGCGCGCCCATGTCGAGCGCGTGGCCGGCCTGATGTTGGAGTGGGCCCAGGCGCTGGGGCTGTCCGAGGAGGAACGAACTCGCTGGGAGGCCGCCGGCCGGTTGCACGATGCCCTCAAGGACGCCCCCACCGGGGAGCTGCGTGATCTGGTGGGCGAGGAACAATGGCCGGAGCCGTTGCTGCATGCGCCGGCGGCGGCCGGCTGCCTGCTTCGCGACGGGGTGGACGACGAGGAGTTATTGCTCGCGGTCGCCTACCATTCGGTCGGTCACCCGGCGTTTGCGGACCTGGGCGAGCACCTCTACCTGGCCGACTATCTCGAGCCCGGCCGGTCGGACACACCCGAGCGCCGGGAATTGCGCGAGGCGATGCCGGCGGAGCGTGGCCGGGTGCTGCCGCGGGTGATCCGGCGGCGCCTGGAGCGTGAGCTGGCGGCCGGCCACACGATACTGCCCGAGGCGATCGGTTTCTGGAATCGCGTGGTCGCGCCATGAAGGATCGCCTGCACACCGGCCTCGTCGTAGCGGTGCTCCTGCTCGTTGGGGCGCTACTCGGCTCGGTGCTGCTCGAATGGGGCAACCGGCGCGGCGACTCCGTGGCGACGAACGCCGTGCCTCGATCGAGCGACGTGGCGACGGCCGTCGATGAGTACCGCGTCAGCCTCGAGGTGCTCAACGGGGTGGGGGACCAGGGCGCCGCGGAGCTCATGAGCGGACATCTGCGCGACATGGGATTCGACGTGAAGACCTTCGGCAACGCCCGCGAGCGCGGACATCCGAAGACCGTGTTGCTCGATCGCTCGGAGCGCGAAGGCGCGGCGCAGGCGATCTCGGATGCGTTGGGCGGTGTCCCGGTGGCGGTCGAGCCGGCTCCCGAGCTCTATCTCGACGCCACCCTCATTCTCGGTGAGGACTGGCGAGAGGTTCTCGAGCGCAGTCACGGCGGCGCGCCCTCCCGCTGACAAGGGGTGGCTCGGTCCCGTTGGGTCAGACCGCCGAGCCCTTCGGCTCCCGCTCCAGCCGCAGTTGTCCGCACGCTGCGGCGATGTCGCGGCCCCGCGGCGTGCGCACCGCCGACGGCACTCCCGCTGTCTGGAGCACGTCGAGGAAGCGCGAGATCGCGCCGCCGCCGCTCGGCGCCCAATCCCGTCCCGGGATCGGGTTCCACGGGATGAGGTTTACGAATGCCAGCCGGTCGCCGATCAACTCGACCAGCAATTCGGCCGTCTCCGGGGCGTCGTTCAGCCCCGCGATCAGCGTGTACTCCAATGAGATCCGGCGTCCCTTCTCCGCTTGATATTCGTCGATCGCGTCGAACAGCTCGGGGATCGGCCAACGCCGCTCGATCGGCACCAGTTGCTCACGCATCTCGTGGGTCGGGGCATGCAGAGACACGGCGAGGCGGAAGGGTTCGGGGCGGGCCGCCAGCCGCCGAATTCCCGGAACCACACCGACCGTGGACACCGTGATCCGCCGGGCGCTGAGCCCGAAACCACCGTGGAGAATCGTCAGCGAGTCGAACACCGGGTCCTGGTTGGCGAAGGGCTCGCCCATGCCCATGTAGACCACGTTCCCGATCCCGCGATCGTACGCTTCCACGGCTACCCGGTCAGCGTCGCGGAACTGGGCGACGATCTCCGCCGGGCTCAGCTGGCGACGGAACCCGAAGTCGCCGGTCGCGCAGAAGGTGCATCCGAGCGCACAGCCGACCTGCGAAGACAGGCACAGGGTCACGCGTCCGGGGGTGGGGATGAGCACCGATTCGACCTCCTGACCGTCCCGTAGCCGCCACAGGTGCTTGATCGTTCCGTCCGAGGATCGAGCCTCGAAGGACGGCTTCATCGGCGACAGCGAGAACTCGTCCGCGAGCGCTTCCCGCAACTCCCGCGGCAGATCCGTCATCTCATCGAATGCGCGGGCGCGACGATCGTAGATCCAGCCGAGAACCTGGTCGATTCGGTACGAGGGCTCGCCGGCCGTCGCGAAGGTGCGCGCCAGGGCGGCCCGCGCCACGGCGGGCACGAGACCGAGGAGGTCGGCAGGGCGCAGGTCATGGGACTGGTCGGCGGAACTCATGTCGTTTCTCGGGGTCGATTCGGATCGGTTTCGGGTTGCTGAGGGCGGGAACCTCGGACATATCCCGACCCGTTCGGGGCGCGACGGGCGCCCCGAACGGCTAAACTATGGTGCGGACAAGATACGCATCGAACGGGCGCGGCGAACCCGCGGCGCTCCTCTCCACGAGGGAATTCAAGCGGGGGATGACGATCGATACGACGAATTCGGGGGTCACGGAGTACCGGGACATCGGGTGCGGTGAGCTGCGCCGCAAGCACGCCGGGCGCACTCTGCGCCTGGCCGGCTGGGTGCATCGTCGCCGGGATCTCGGCGGCGTCCTCTTCGTGCATCTGCGTGACCGTTCGGGTCTCGCCCAGCTCTCCTTCGGCCCGGACTGGACCGGAGAAGAAGCGGCCGAGGTCGCCTCCCACCTGTCGCCCGAGGACGTCGTCCAGGTCAGCGGAAAGGTCGTCGAGCGGCCATCCGACGCGATCAACGAGGACATGGCGACCGGCGAGGTCGAGGTCCTCGTATCGGAGATCCGGAAGCTGTCCGGGTCGGATTCGCTCCCAATTCTCGTCGCCGTGCCGCCCGAAGAGCAGTTGCCGTCGGAAGAGCTTCGACTGAAGCACCGCATCCTCGACCTCCGTCGTCCCGAGATGCAGCAGAACTTCATCGTGCGACACCGGGCGACACAGGCGGCTCGCAAGGCGCTTTCCGACCGGGGCTTCCTGGAGATCGAGACGCCGTTTCTCACCCGCCGGACGCCCGAGGGGGCGCGCGACTACCTGGTGCCGAGCCGTATCCACCGGGGGGAGTTCTACGCGCTTCCGCAGTCGCCGCAGCTCTACAAGCAGTTGCTGATGGTGGCCGGGTTCGACCGCTACTTCCAGATTGCGCGCTGCCTGCGCGATGAGGACTTGCGGGCCGACCGCCAGCCGGAGTTCACGCAGATCGATGCCGAGATGAGCTTCGTCGGCGAAGAGGACGTCTATGCGACCTGCGAGTGCATGCTCACCCGGATCTACGATGAGGCGATCGGCGCCGATCTCGAGACGCCGTTCCCGCGAATGACGTGGGCGGAGGCGGTGGAGCGCTACGGTACCGACAAACCCGATCTGCGGATCCCGTGGACGCTGGCCGACATGACGGAAGAGCTCACGGGCATCGGCTTCGGCATCTTCGATTCCGTGGCGAGCGACGGCGGTCGAGTGCGCGGCGTCGTCGTTCCAGGGGGAGCGGGGCTCAGTCGCAAGCAGCTGGACGGCCTCGACAAGGTGGCGCGGGACGCGGGCGCGAAGGGGGCCCTGTGGATCAAGCGCACCGACGAGGGCTGGAGCGGCCCCGTAGCGAAGATCCTGGGCGACGGTGCCGGCGATACCGTCGCCGCCGCGCACGAGATCGCCCCGGGCGACCTGGCGCTCCTCGTGGCCGGACCGGACCGCGAGTCGGGGCCGGCGCTGGACGCGCTCCGCCGTGCGGCGGCCGCCGAACTGGAGGCCGTCGACCTCGAGTCGCCGCGCTGGCTCTGGGTCACCGACTTTCCGCTGTTCGAGGAGGATCCCGAGACCGGCCGGCCCGCGCCGATGCACCACGCGTTCACGATGCCGAAGGACGTGACCCCCGACGCCCTCAAGGCCGATCCGTACACCGTCGGCTCCCGGGCCTACGATCTCGTGCTGAACGGCACCGAGCTGCTGAGCGGCAGCATCCGCTGCCACGACGCGGCGCTCCAGCGCGCCATCCTCTCGGTGATCGGGATGGACGACGAGGAGATCGACGCGCGCTTCGGGTTCCTGCTGGAGGCGTTTCGGTATGGCGTTCCGCCGCATGGGGGTTTCGCCCTCGGACTCGACCGGCTCGTTGCGATGATGGTCGGCGCGTCGTCCATTCGTGAGGTGATCGCGTTTCCGAAGACCACGGCGGCGCGCGGCCTGATGGAGGGCGCGCCCTCGGCCATGGATCCGCAGCTGCTGGCCGAGCTGGGGTTGAGGCCGGCATGACGGAGGCCACGAACGTGCAGCGCGAGGTCCCGGCTGACGGGGCCGATGAGTTGTTGCTCGCCGGGGTCAACGACATCCACCTGAAGACCCTGGCCCGTCTGGCCGACGTGCGCGTGATTCTGCGCCGCGACCGTCTCATTCTGAGCGGTCCGGCCGAGGGCGTCGAGCGCGGTGTTTCCGTCGCCCGTCGCATGGTCCGCCTCGCTCGCCTCGAGCGGCCGTTCTCGGCCGCCGACGTGGAGCGGTTCTATCTGGAAGCGAGCCGCGCACCCGCCGAGGCCGGCGGTCCCGCGTCCGACGCGGCGGAGGAGGAAGGCGTCGCGCTACCGGGCGCGAAGAAGGTAATCCGGCCGAAGTCGGATGGGCAGGGGCGGTATCTCAAAGCGATCCGCGAGAACGATATCGTGGTCGGCATCGGCCCGGCCGGCACCGGCAAGACGTACGTCGCCGTCGCGATGGCCGTAGACGCCCTCGTGCGGAAGCGAGTCCGCAAGATCATCCTCACCAGGCCGGCCGTCGAAGCTGGAGAAGCCCTGGGTTTCCTGCCCGGAGACATCCGCGAGAAGGTCGACCCGTATCTTCGGCCCCTGTACGACGCGCTCGAGGACATGCTTCCCCCCGACCGCGTGCGGAAGGCGATCGAGGAGCACGTGATCGAGATTGCGCCGCTGGCCTATATGCGCGGCCGGACGCTGTCCGACGCGTTTCTGATTCTCGACGAGGCCCAGAACGCGACGACCGCGCAGATGAAGATGTTCCTGACTCGCCTGGGCCTGAACTCCCGGACGGTCATCACGGGCGACAAGACGCAGATCGATCTCGCCGCCCCGGAGGACTCGGGGCTGCTCGAGATCGAGGGAATCCTGCAGGACGTCGAGGGAATCGAGTTCGTGTATCTCGACGAAGCGGACGTCGTGAGGCATCGGCTCGTAAAGGACATCATTCGCGCCTACGCGAAGAGCACAGAGGACCGCGCGAAGGCCGACAGGGGACCACGATGAGCGCCGCCCGCTTCCACGAGAGCTGGCGAGACCTGGGCCACGCCGTGAATCGCGAGCCGGAGGAGAATTGGCGGGCCCAGTCCGCGCATCACGGGGTTCGGATCGTGATCGTCCTCCTGCTCGCTCTCGGTCTGCCGCTGCTGTTTCCCGGCCAGGAAGGGCCGGAGCAGAACCGCCTCGAGCCCGGGATGGTCGCGCCGGCCGACGTGATCGCCTCGTTCGATCTTCCCGTCCCCAAGCCACCAGAGCAGATGGAGCGCGAGCGGTCCGTCGCCGAACGAGCCGTCCTGCCGATCTTCCAGCTCGATCGCACGGCGGCGGACTCGTCCGAGGCCCGCGTGACCGCGTTCCTCGAAGCCCTGGGGAGGGCGCTGGCGACGTCAGAGGATCCGCAGAACGCGGCGGTCGAGCAGGTGCTCGCCGGCTTCGACGTCTCGCTCGGGCCGGCCCAGCTTGCTTATCTCGATCAGCCCCAGAACCGCCGCGAGGTCAGACAGACCCTGTCGCGCGCGTTCCGTGAGCTGCTGCCCGGGGGCGTCGTCTCTGCCCAGGCGATCAGCGACTTCGATCAAGAGCGGGTCGTGGTTCGCAACGGAGAGGATCGCACCGCCCGGCGTGATTCGCTGACGACGGTGGGCGACTACGCGGAGGATGCGTTCGCCTATGCGCCTTCTTCGGTGCAGGGATTCCGGGCGTTCCAGAGCCTGCTGCTAGCCTTCACCATGCCCAGCCTGCGGCCCGACGAGGCGGCCTGGATGAGCGAGCGCCAGCTGGCGCGGGCGCAGGTGGACTCCACGGTCGGGATGATCGTGCAGAACGAGCGGATCGTTACGGCGCACGAACGCGTCACCCAGTCACAGTACGACCGGCTTCAGGCCTACAACGCCGAGCTCTCCCTTCGGCGGGGCAGCCTGATCAACCGTGGCGGTCACCTCGCAGGCCGGGCGCTGTTCACGGCCCTCTTACTGGTCCTGGTCGGCGGAACGCTGTTCCTCTTCCGGCCCTTCGCCTACCGCGAGATCCGGCACTTTCTCATCGTCATCGGCCTGGTGGCGACCAGTGTGGCCGGCGCCGCCCTGGTCGAGCAGCTGAGTCTGCCGTCGCAGCTCGTGCCGATCGTGGTCGTGGCGCTGGCGATCGGGGCGGTGTACGACGGGATGTTGGCGCTCGTGGCCGTACTGGCCTCGACGCTGCTGCTCATGGGGCTCGCCACCCTTGCGCCCCTGTACGATACGGTGACCCTTGCGCTCGGCGGGGCGGTGGCGGCCCTCGGCGTGCGGGGTGTGCGCCGCCGGCGCCAGAGCTGGGCGCTGATCGCCGGGATCACGGCCGCCTACCTGGTGGGCGGCCTTGCCCTGACGCTGCTCGGAGGCTTCTCGTTCGGGTCGCTGCTCGAGGCGCTCATGTGGGGCTTTGTCGGCGCCACGCTCTACACGGTCCTCACGCTCGGCGGACTGGTGCCGCTGCTGGAGAAGATCACCGGGATCAGCACAGCTCAGACATTACTCGAACTGTCTGATCTCAACGCACCACTTCTAAGAGAGTTATCGCTCAAAGCGCCGGGCACATACGCACACTCGATCAACATCGCGAACCTGGCCGAGGCGGCCTGCGAAGCGATCGGGGCCGATTCGTTACTGGTGAGGGCGGGAAGCTACTACCACGACATCGGCAAGATGGTCAACCCGCAGTACTTCGTGGAGAATCAGCCCAAGGGCCGGAATCCCCACGACCGCTTGCCGCCGCTGCGCAGCGCGGCGATCATTCGCGACCACGTGCGCGACGGGGTCCGGCTGGCCGTCGAGCATCGCCTGCCGCCGATGATCCACGACTTCATCCGCGAGCATCACGGCACGGGGCTGATCCGCTTCTTCTACGACAAGGCGGTTGAGGAGGCAGAGGAGGAGGCGGGCGACGTGAATCCCGGCGACTTCGCCTATCTGGGTCCGAAGCCGCAGACGCGTGAGACGGCCATCCTCATGCTGGCCGACGGCATCGAATCGGCGACCCGCGTGCTGGGCGACCCCACCCCCGAGCGGATTCGCGCCACGATCGAGGCGATCGTCGACGCGCGGTTCGCGGAGGGCCAGCTCGACCAGTGTCCGCTGACCCTGCGCGAGATCGACCGGAGCAAGGCGGCTTTTGCGCGGGTGCTAATCGGCATGTATCACCGGCGGATTGACTATCCGTCGGGCGTGCGATCCCGGGAGGAGGGCGAGGAGAGCGCCGGTCCCGCGGAGTCGAAGTCTCCCGCGACGGGCACTCCCCGACTGCGCCGCCGGTCGGAGCGTGTCGGCTCGGAGGACCAGCTAGAGGCGGCGCTCGAGGCGGTGGACGCGGCGGTGGACGCGGCGGATCCCGAGGCATCGGTGCGTGCTGCCGACGAGTGACCCGGCGGACGACGCCACGATCCTGATCGACGGGCTCGAGGCGTTCGGGCTCCCCGATCTTCGGTCCCACGTCGCCACGGCGGTCCGGGCCGCCCTCACGGGGCAGACGCTCACGTCGCCGGAGGAGGCCGAGCTGTCGATCACCTTCTTGGCCGATGATGGCATTGCCCGGCTGAATGCGGAGTGGTTGGGACGTGAAGGGCCCACGGACGTCATCTCCTTCGGACTTGGCGAGCGACCACTCGTGGCGGACATCTACATCTCGGTCGAAACCGCGCGCCGGCACGCCAGGGAGTACGGGATCGCGTCGCGCGAGGAGCTTCTGCGGCTCGTCGTGCATGGCGTTCTGCATGCTGCCGGGTATGACCATCCCGACGACGAGAGCCGAGTCGAGTCGGAGATGTTCGACCTCCAGGAGAGGCTTCTCGAACGGTTGCTTGGGGACCAGCCGGAAACCTAGTCTGTACGGTTCGCGAAGCACGCGGAGGCACCTCAGCGGAAACGCCGTCGATGCGCAACACGCTCCACAGATTGCGGCGCTACCTCATCACGGGACTGATCGTCATCGCGCCGATCGGCGTGACGGTGTTCGTGCTGTCGTGGCTCTTCCAGCGCCTCGACCCGATTCTCGGTCGGTTTCTGCCCGAGATCGCCGGGCGCCAGATTCCCGGGCTGGGCCTGGCGGCCCTCGTGCTGATCCTGGTCGTCGTGGGGTGGTTCTCGCAACGAGCTATCGGACGGCGCGCTTTGCTGACGTGGAACCGCTTGCTGGAGCGGGTTCCGTTCGCCCGGCGCGTCCACTCGGCGTCGTCCCAGATTTTCAGTTCGGTGCTGGAGCGCGACAAGCTCTTCCAGCACTGCGCCCTCATCGAGTTCCCGCAGCCCGGCTCGTGGGCTCTCGTGTTCGAGACCGCCGGCGCTCCCGAGGAGATCCAGACGTACGTCGGTGAGCCGGCGGTCAGCGTGTTCCTGCCCACGGCTCCGAATCCGACATCCGGCTATCTGCTGATCCTGCCAAGATCGCGCGTCCGTCGATTGCGGATGTCCGTCGAGGACGGGCTCAAGCTCGTGCTCTCGGCCGGCGTTGCGCGTCCCGGCCAGCCGGTGGGGGCGCGATGAGCGAGACGAGAGATCTGAGGCTGGAAGAGCTGCACACGCTGCTGGCCGGCGACGACGTGACGGTCGACGAACGGCTGAAGGAGCTCCACGCCAGCGACATCGCCGACCTTATCGAGGGCCTCGAGGACGACGAGAGGCTGCAGCTCCTGCGTCGCCTTCCCCCCGAGATCGCGGCCGATGCCCTGTCGGAGATGGAGGAAGTCGAGGGGCCGGCCCAGCTGCTCTTGCAGCTCGATCCGGGACACATCGCGGCCATCGTCGAGGAAATGGCCGACGACGACGCGGCCGACATCATCGGCGAGTTGGAACCGCACCAGCAGGCCGAGGTCCTCTCCACCGTCTCGGTGCCCGACGCGGCGCAGATCGAGGAGCTGCTCCACTATCCGGAGGACTCGGCCGGCGGGATCATGACCCGCGACGTCCTGGCCATTCGGTCGGAGATGACCGCGAGCCAGGCGATCGCAGAGATTCGCCGGCAGGCCAAGGGCGATATCGACTTCTACACGATCTTCGTCGTCGGCGCCGATCGGCGGCTGGCCGGGGTCCTGGCGCTCCAGGACCTGGTCGTGTCCGATCCGGATACGCCGATTGCCGAGCTCACCGAGGACCCGCCCGCCGTCGTGCCCGTATCCATGGACCAGGAAGACGTGGGCCGCATCCTGTCGCGCTACAACATCGCGTCGATCGGCGTAGTGGACGCCCTGGGCCGACTGGTCGGCCGCGTGACTTTCGATGACATTATCGACGTGTTCGAAGCGGAGACGACCGAGGACATCCTTCGGTTCGCCGCCGTGTCCGACGAGGAGCGTGTGCGTGGGTCGACGGGTGAGGCGGTGCGAAGCCGCCTTCCATGGCTTCTCGTAAACCTGCTCACCGCCGCGCTCGCCGCCTCGGTGGTCTGGTTCTTCCAGGACACGATCGCCGGTCTCGTGACCCTCGCCGTGGTGATGCCGATCATTGCCGGGATGGGCGGAAACGCCGGAACGCAGGCGCTGGCCGTGACGATCCGGCGCATCGCGCTGGCGGACGAGACCCTGCGCAGCCGCTGGTCCGTCCTCGGCAAGGAGCTGCTCGTCGGTCTGATCAACGGCGCTGTGCTCGGGTTCGTAGCGGCGCTGGCGGGCATTGTCATCGAGGGCCGGGCGTTGTTCGGCCTCGTCGTGCTGATGGCGATGTGGGGCAACCTGGTGGTGGCGTGTTTTGCGGGTGCTTTCATCCCGATCTTTCTGGAGAGCGTCGGCGTTGACCCCGCGGTAGCCTCGAGCGTGTTCGTCACCACGCTCACCGACCTGTGCGGCTTCTTCTTACTGCTTGGTCTCGCCACGGTGATGCTGACGTGAAGCGAGGTGGGACGACGGGACTGATCGTGGGGCTCGCCGTCGTGCTCTCGGGGTGCGGCGGCGAACCGGCCGGACCGGGCACGCTCGGGCTCCTGACCGTTCTCGGCGGCGATAATCAGACCGCCCCGATCAACGCGTTGCTCCCGCAGCCGCTCACCGTGCAGGCCAGCGATCACGGAGAGCCGCTCGCCAGCCGCACGATCCGCTGGCAGGTCGTTGCGCCCCCCGGCTCGGGCGCTCTCCTGGCCGACTCGACTTCCACGACCGGCGCCGATGGGGTTGCCTCGATGACCCTGGTGCTTGGCTCCGTCGAGGGGACGTATTTGGTGCGAGCCGTGACAGACGGAGGCGCCGTCGAGTTCACGGCGACTGCCGAGCCCGTGGCGCGGACGCTGCAGATCGGGTCGGGCGCCGGACAGGTGGGGATGACGGGAACGACGCTTCCGCGACCGTTGGTCGTTGCGCTCACATCGGACGGCGCCCCGGCGTCCGACGTCCAGATCGCGTACGAAGTCGTGGCCGGCGACGCATCCGTGGCTCCGGTCGCTCTGCTGACCGACGCGGCCGGCCGGGCGTCCACGACGCTCACGCTCGGTGAGCGGAACGGGCGCGTGCGCGTACGGGCGTCCGCCGGTGAGGCCACGGCGGAGTTCGACGCCTGGACCTGCGGGGGAGACACCGCGGTCGGCTACGTGTCGCTGGCCGTGTCGGCGGACACGATGATCACGGGTGAAGACCTCGGCTGCGTGCAGTTCGGGCCGGAGGGAACGGGTGCGACGTACGAGGCCGTGCTCGTGTCGACCGATCCGACCCTCGCCTTCCATGGCGTCGAGATGTTCGTCCGCGGCGGCGCGGCCCCCGCGACGACGGCCCAGGCGCCGCGGTCCCTCGACGCGCCGTCCGCACGGCGACGGGGAACGTCGATGCACGCGGGAATCCGTTCGCCGGGTTCCCGGCTCGGCCCGCAGTACGCTCTCGACCGGGAGCTACGCGAGCTGGAAGCCCCCCTGCGGCCCGTGATCCGACAGCGAGCCCGGCAGCCCGGATTCGCGCTCGCCGCCGTTCCGGGCGAGGGGGACACGCTCACGTATCAGTTCGTCTGCGGGTCGAGCCTGTTTCGACGCCGCGAGGTGACCGGCGTAGTGCTGGCGATCGGAGACAAGGGCATCATCGTCGAGGACACTGCCGTCGCCGACCATTTCACCGGGGCGGAGGCCGCCGAGATCGCGGCGAATTTCGACGACCTCATCTTTGCGACGGATACGACGTACTTCGGGTCTCCGGCCGATATCGACGGTAACGGACGCGTCATCCTCCTGTTCACCGCGGCAGTCAACGAGCTCGCCGACGCGAACCCGGGCGGGTACGACGACGGCATCGTGGCCGGCTTCTTCTGCCCGATCGATCTCGGCTTCAACCGCGGAAATTCCGCGGAGATGTTCTATCTGGTCGCCCCGGACCCGACGGGGGAGTTCACGGACGCCGCCGACGCCGGCCTGGACAAGGAAGAGGTGCTGAGCTTCGTCAACGGGACCGTGGCCCACGAGTTCCAGCACCTGGTGAACGCCCAGACCGGATCGGGCGGCGCGTTCGACGTATGGCTGAACGAGGGACTGTCGCACCTGGCCGAGGAAGTGGTGGGGCATGCGGCCACCGGCTTCGAGCCCGGATCCGACCTCACCCTGTCCAACTACGACGCGGTGCCCCAAGGGATAGACCTGTTCAACACGTATCACGTGGGCAACTGGTTCAACCTCCACGAATACCTCGAGGCTCCTTCGGATACGGCCGGGCTGGTAATGACCACCGACCCTCCGGGCAGCCAGACTTTCCGTCTGCGCGGAGCGGCCTGGAGCTTCCTGCGGTACCTCCTCGACCGATTCGAGACAAAGGCCGGCGAGCCCGTCGCCACGCGAGCGCTGATTCGCGACGGCTCGGCCGATTCGCGGGATGCCGTCGAGAATGTGTTCGGCCGACCGTTCGGCGAGCTGGTCGACGACTGGACGGCGATGCTGATGCTGGACGACCGCAATCCGCTGGCGCCCCGACCCGATCTCACGCTGTCGTCGTACCGGCTCCGCCAGATGTACGAGGAGCTCGGCGCGCGTTCCACGTCGTTCCCGGCGGGCGCCTTCCCGCTCCCCTATGCCGAGGAGCGTCTCGACGGCGACAGTGATTTCGCACTCGACCTGTATTCCTACGCCCCGGGCTATCTGCGCTTCGAGGCGCCCGCCGGCTCCGGGGGCACGGGCATCCGCCTCGGTGTGCCCGCGTCGGCCACGGACCTGGCGCCCACGGCGGATCTTCGGCTCAGAATCGTGCGGATCCGATGACCTCTCCCGACCTGCCCACCGATCTGCTGGAGCGGTTCGACGCGGGCCAGCCCCGGGCCCTCGCCCGGGCGATCACTCTGGTGGAGAACCAGCGCCCCGGCTTCGAGGGCCTGCTGCATGCACTTCACGGCCGACTCGGCCGGGCGCGGCGCATCGGGATCACGGGACCGCCCGGCGCCGGCAAGTCGACCCTCACGGCCGCGCTGGCCCGACGCTTCCGTGACGCGGGCGAGACGGTGGGCGTGATCGCGGTCGATCCCAGCTCTCCGTTCACGGGGGGCGCGCTGCTCGGCGATCGCATTCGGATGGACGATCTCGCAACCGAGCCCGACATCTTCATCCGATCCATGGCCAGCCGCGGCTCGCACGGCGGCCTGTCGGCCACGACCCGGGAGGCGACCGACCTCATGGACGCCTTCGGGTTCGACCGGGTACTGCTCGAGACGGTAGGCGTGGGCCAGTCGGAGCTCGAGATCGCCTCCCAGGCCGACACCACCGTAGTCGTCCTCGTGCCGGAGTCAGGCGACGGGATTCAGGCGATGAAGGCCGGGCTGATGGAGGTGGCGGACCTGTTCGTCGTGAACAAGTCCGACCGGCCCGGCGCGGAGCGCCTCCGCAAGGAGCTCCGGATGGTGAAGCATCTGCGCGAGACGGCGCCGGGCGAGGACTGGGATCCGCCGGTTTTGATGACCGTGGCGTCCGGAGGGGAGGGGATCGCCGCCCTGGCGGAATCTTTGGACGAGCACGCCCGGCACCTGGCCGACAGCGGCGCCCTGTCCGAGCGACGCCACGCCGCAACGCTGGAACACACTCGCATGGTCCTCGAGCGCACGATGAACCGGCGGGCGGCGGCGGCCTGGGTCCGCGTACTGTCCGAGGAGGGAGACCCGCTGGCCGGCGGGGAGTCGCCATACGAGGTCGCCCGGCGGATCGCCGCCCACCTCTGCCCACCCGACGCGGACACCCCGGCGAACGGAGGCGGCTGAACGTATATTGCACGGAATCGAACTTGAATTCGTGCAAGGACATGCCATGCGTCAGATAGTGGACGAAAGGCCGGACTCGGTCGCTGAGCTGCGCGCCGAGGTCGAGCGGCGGCGCCGAGAGCTCGAATACGTCGAGGCGGCGCTGCGCCGATGGGAGGAAGCGGCGGGG
>Ga0210123_1000698_pt1 | contig 19757 bp, 16 predicted proteins | sample Muzzi_PWB_D2_FD_185535 | JGI IMG/M metagenome (GOLD analysis project Ga0210123, IMG submission 185535) | Wetland microbial communities from San Francisco Bay, California, USA, that impact long-term carbon sequestration - Muzzi_PWB_D2 (SPAdes) | ecosystem: Environmental > Aquatic > Marine >... | reverse complement strand
GCGGAGATGGCGATGCGCGACCTCGGCATCCGGGTCGCGCCGGGCAGCGGCGTCGCCGCGGCGCAGGAGCACTACCGCGCTACCGCCCGCCCCGTCGACATGAGCCGCGCCGCCACCGCGGCGATGTAAGGCGGCAGCCACCGAATCCGGGCCCGGCGGGCGACCGCCGGGCCTTTTCGCACGTGACGGAGCCGATATGAGCAAGCCCAAGGTGATCGTGACGCGCCGCTGGCCCGAGGCGGTCGAGCAGCGCCTGACCGAACTTTTCGACGCCGAGCTCAACGGCGACGACACGCCGCTGTCGCAGGACCAGCTCAAGGCCGCGTTCGCCTCGGCCGACGCGGTGTTTCCGACGGTGTCCGACCGCATCGACGCGGCGGTGCTGTCGGCCGAGCCGATGACGGCGCGCCTGCTCGGCAACTACGGCGTCGGCTTCAACCACATCGACCTCGAAGCGGCCAAGAGCCGCGGCCTGGTGGTGACCAACACGCCCGAGGTGCTGACCGACGCGACCGCGGACCTGGCGATGACGCTGCTGTTCATGGTGGCGCGCCGCGCTGGCGAGGGCGAGCGCCACCTGCGCAACGGCGCATGGACCGGCTGGCGGCCGACCCACATGATGGGCACGCAGATCACCGGCAAGACCCTGGGCATCATCGGCATGGGCCGCATCGGCCGGGCCGTCGCCGCCCGCGGCCATGGCGGCTTCGGCATGCGGGTGGTCTTCTTAGACGAGTACCCGCCGGACGCCGAAACCTGCAAGGCGCTGGGCGCCGAGCGGCGCGACACCATCGAGCAGGTGCTGGCGGAGGCCGATTTCGTCTCGCTGCACTGCCCCGGAGGCGGCGCCAACCGGCACCTGATGAACGCGGCGCGCTTCAAGGCCATGAAGCGGGGCGCCTTCCTGATCAATACCGCGCGCGGCGACGTGGTCGACGAGGCGGCGCTGGTCGAGGCGCTGGCGGCCGGCACCATCGCCGGCGCGGGCCTCGACGTCTACGAACGGGAGCCCAAGGTGACGCCGGCGCTGACCAAGATGGAGAACGTGGTGCTGCTGCCGCACCTCGGCAGCGCGACGCTCGAGACGCGCGTCGCCATGGGCATGCGCGTGGTCGAGAACGCCGAAGCCTTCTTCGCCGGCAAGACGCCGCCGGACCGCGTCGCCTGAAGCGGTCAGGCGAGGGGCTGCATCCGGACCTCGAAGTCCGGCGACACCACGACCATGGTGTTGGGCGGGACCAGGGTCCAATCCTCGCGTTCCTCCGTGAGCGGCTCCGAGGCAACGATCACCGCCTCGACCTGGCCGTCCGCCGCGAGCATACGGTAGCGGCCCTCGACGTTCTCGAAGCGCTCGCCCGAGGATACGTAGAGGGTTTCCGGATGCCCGTCGGAACCGCTGGCATAGCGCGTGGCCACCACGTGCCGGCCATCCGTGACCGCGAAGTTGTACCGCGAGGGCTCGTTCGCCCCGGCCTCCTGGGTCCAGCCGTTGAGCCGGTCGATCGTATCGACCATGGCCGCGGTCAGATCGTCGACGGTATATTCTTCGCCGCGCGGCAGCATGCGGTCGAGAAAGACGGCGAAGGCGTGCTCCGAATCCGTCGTCCCCTCGATGGCGTCGTAGGTCGCATCGCTTAGCGACTCGCGCAGCCGCCGCTTGACCCTGCGGAAGTCGGCGATCGCGCCGTTGTGCATCCACAGGAAGCGGCCGTAGCGGAACGGATGGCAGTTGGCCTCGCTGACCATGAGGCCCGGCGAGGCGGCGCGCACGTGCGCGAAGATGCAGCCGGAGCGAATCTTATCGGCCAGGCGAAAGAGGTTGCGGTCGCTCCAGGCCGGGCGCGTGCTGGTGAAGACGCAGGGTAACTCGTCGATTTCCGGCATGTACCAGCCGGCCCCGAATCCGTCGCCGTTAAGCGGCTCCTCGCGCTCGCGCGCCTGATAGCTCTGCCGGATCAGCGATTGTTCGGACCGCGTCAGCAGGTCCGACATGAACATGGCCCGGCCGTGATAGATCAAGAAGCGGCACATGCGCCCCCCTCAGGTTGCAACGCAAGGGGATCCCCGCCACGGGCGGTGGCCGGTCCCGTCGACTCGCAGTTTACTCCCCTCGGGCGCCGCCGCCCAATATCGTCGCAAGGTGCACGACGTGCCGACAGAACGGCGTTTTGCACCGGCCGGGACATCGGCTAACGTCGCCTGAGCGACCCGCCGGATCGGCCCGCAGAGACAGTTCATGAGCGTCTACGAAAAGTACGACACGACCAGCGCGCACTACGACGCGACCCGCGTGCCGGTCGGCAGCGAGATCGTGCTCGGCTGTTTGGCGCGTCACGCGAAGCCGCTCGGCGAGCTTCATGTCCTCGACGCGGGATGCGGCACCGGCGCCTACGCCCAGGCGATCGTCGGCGCGGTCGGCCGCATCGAGGCGGTCGACCTGAGTGCCGGCATGCTGGCGCAGGCCCGCGCCAAGCTGGCCGCGCAGGCCGCCGCCGGGCGCATCGCATTCCAGCGCGCCCCGGTCACCGCCCTGCCCTTCGCCGACGCGACCTTCGATGCCGTCATGATCAACCAGGTGCTGCATCACCTGGACACCGCCGGCGACAGGGGCTTTCCCGTCCTGCGCCGTGCGGTCGCGGAACTGGCGCGGGTGTTGAAGCCGGGCGGCATCCTGGTCTGCAACCATTGCGGCCAGCATCAGCTGCGCGACGGCTATTGGTACAGCGCCCTGGTGCCGCGCGCCGCGGCCGCCTTCCGCGCCCGATTCATCCCGCTGGAGACCTTGGGCGAAGCCCTGATCGAAGCGGGCTTGACCCTCCGCGGCCGCTTCGCACCGCTCGACGACGTTTGCCAGGGACCGGCCTACTTCGACGGACGCGGGCCCTTCGACCCGGCCTGGCGGGCCGGCGATTCGCTCTGGGCGCTCGCCTCGGCGGACGAGCTGAACGCCGCGCTGGCACGCCTGCGAGCGCTCGACGCCGAGGGCCGGCTCGCCGACTTCGTCGCGACGCAGGATGCCCGCCGGGCGGAGATCGGCCAGATCACCTTTCTCTGCGCAACCCGACTCTAGCGCCGTCGTGGGACCCGGCGGCAGGCCCGCTCCGGCGCTTCGCCGCGGCCGCGGGCGCGGCGGCGCAGCAGGACGGCACGCCGCCGCCGGCGAGTGCCCCGCGGCCCCGGCCGCCGTTCGCGGAGACGCTGCGCTGCGACCCGCTGGGCCGCCTCGGCGCTGTTGCCGGGCGGCGGCACGACGCGGCACCAGATGTCGCGCTTGGCGAAGGCCGCGCACAGCCGGTGCGCCTTGGCGCGGCTGAGCGGCCCGCCTTCGATGCGGAAATAGACGCCGCGCTCCGGCCCGAGGTCGGCCCGCTCGACGCTTAGGCTCAAGCCGCGCAGCAGTTTGGGGTAGATCCGCTGCAGGCGGTGCCACTCCTCCTCGGCCTTGGCCGGGTCGCGGATCGAGGTCAGGTGGATGCGGTAGGCTCCGGTGGGTTCCGCGGTGGGCACCGCGGGCGCCGCCTCTGGCTTGGGCTTGGGCGCTGGCGGTGGGGCGGCCGGACGGACGGTCGGCGGCGCGGCGGAAATCTCCGGCGCCTTGACGACGGCGCACCAGGCGCCGCGGGCGGCGATCTCGGTGCAGAGACGTTCCGCTCCGGATTTGGTGAGCGGCCCGGCGTGGATCCGGTAGTAGATCCCGCGGTCCTTCAGATCGACCCGGGTGACGCTCAACGACAGGCCGGCCAGCAGGTCGGGATAGATGCGCTGCAGGCGGTGCCATTCCTGCTCGGCCTTGGCCGGATCGCGGATCGACGTGATGTGGACGAGATAGGCGGGTTCGGTACCCGGTATTTTGATCGGCGGAGGCGCTTTCTTGGGCGGCGCCTCCCTTTCCTGTGCTTCGGCTAGGGCCGCCAGGCGCCGCCGCGCGTTCCGCACCTCGGGGTTGTCCGGGCCCAGGGTCGGCTGCCAGCGGTCGAGGATGCGGCGGTAGAGCGTCGCCGCCGCGCCCGGCCGGCCGGTCTCTTCGTAGATCTTCGCCAGGGCGCCGACGGTATGGGCCGCATGGGCCTGCAGGTCGACGAGGCGGCGCTCCTGGATATCGAGCGAGCGGAGCAGCAATGGCTCCGCGTCCACGAAGTTGCGCCGCTGGGCGTAGCTGTCGGCGAGGTCGTTCAACAGCGGCACGAGTTCCGGGCTGTCGGGGCCGTACTCCTGCTCCGCCATTTCCAGGGCCATCAGGAAATACGGCAGGGCCTGCTCGGGCTTCGACAGCTTGGACAGCATGCGGCCGCGGTCCTGATACGCCTTGAGCAGGTCGGTTTGTGCCGAGAGCGTGCCCGCCCCAACGAAGAGAAGCCCCAAAATCGAGAAGAGCAGCCGCCGACTCATCGGTCGGCACTTTAGCGACGGGCCCGGAGTCGCACCTAACGCGGAAACGCGCGCGGCGGCCGATTCGCCCGAGTCGCGACCCGAGTCGCGGTCCGAATCGGCCCCGGTCCTATGATTCGGGTTGGGCTCTCGCCTCCCCCGAGTCGGCCGCCTCTCGGCCCGGGCCGCGCTAGACGAACTTCTTGAACAGCCGGCTCGCGTCGAACAGGGATTCGAGCTCGCGCATCCGATCCCGCGTCGTGCCCCAGGTAACCGACTGGACGGCCTCGATCATCGCCTCGACGACGAACAGCGTCACGACCGAGGTGTCCCAGGCGGACGGCACCTCGATGTGCATGTTGAAGGTGTGCTGCGCCAGCTTGGAGACGGGCGAGCCCCACTGGTCTGTGAGCAGGATGATCGCCACGCCGCGCGAACGCGCCATCTCCGCAAGCTTGAAGATGGCATGCTCGTAGCGCCGGATGTCGAACATAACGAGCACGTCGCCATCCTTCATGTTCAGGACGTAGTGGGGCCAGGCATTGGAGTTCGACGCGACGAGCGTGACGTCGTCGCGGATCACCTGCATATGGGTGAAGAAGTAATCCGCCAGCGCCCGCGTGATCCGTCCGCCGACCAGGTGGACCGACCTCTTCTGGTCCGCCAGGAGGGCGCAGGCCGCATCGAAATCCGCCGGGTCGATCTGCGTCAGGGTCTGGCGCATATTCGATATGACCGCATCGGCGAAGCGGTTCAGGATATGGGCCTCCGGGGCATTGGAGGCCCAGTGCTCGTGTTTGGCGATCGGGTCGGAAAGCGCCGCTTCCAGTTCCTGGTGCAGGCGTGCCTGAAACTCCGGGAACCCCTTAAAGCCGAGCTTCTTGACCGTCCGCACAACCGTCGGCGTCGATACCCTGGCGTTGTCGGCCACCGTCGTGATGCTGCCCAGCCCGGAGACCGGATAATTTTCCAGGAGCGAGTTCGCGAGCTGCCGCTCGGCCCGGGTCAGACCGGCGAACCGGGAACGGATCGCTTCGGAAACCGTCTCTGCGCCGTCGCTCATGAATCGTGCCAACTCCACCCGCCGTTCGCCGGATCTTGCCCCGAGCAGGATCCGGTCCGCCGCGTTTTGATATTTTTATGTCAGCCGGCATCATTCTGAAAGGAATCTTTCAGGAAATTGTTGACCGGCCGGCACCGGCTGAAATACCCTTTTTCCTGAAACAACTAATCAGGGCGCCGGCCGCGAAGGCGTTGCGGGTCGCAGCAACCGTCGCGATCCGGGGCCCGAAAAGGGGGCAAACAGAAGCTATGGCCGCGGAGCCCGAAGCGACCCGGTCGATCCTGGGATCGTTTGGCGGCGCGCGTGCCCGCGTCGCCGATCAGCGGCGCGACGGCCGCCGTGCCGACACTTCAATGTCAAATTATACCATTCACAACGGGCGCTCACTGGGGCGCGCGATCGAAGCACTCGCTTCGAGTCTACCGTAACCTGGTTCAGTTTCCGGCGCGCCCTGCGAGGTTTTAACCTTCGGATACCGAACAGAAACTGGTGAAGGAGCGATCGCGAACAGACAGACAGCACAATCGAGTCGGGGCGCGGTATCGCGCATCGAGGAGGGCCGGCCTTCGGGCCCGGTGGTCGACGACCTTGGGGCCTGCGGCCGGAACGGTGGAAGTCGCTCCCTTCTGCGCTTTACATCGCCGACGATGCGCTCCTAGGATTTCCGACGGGACCTGCGGGGCGCGTAATTCGGGCTCAGCTTGAAATTTAAACCGCAAGACAAGAACGGGAGGGAGGCAAGATGTCAGGTAAAATGAAGCGACGCGATTTCCTCAAGAAGGCGAGCGTCGGGGCCGTCGCCGGTGTGGCGGCGACAACCGTCAGTGCGCCTTACGTAAAGGCACAGACCCCGATCAAATGGCGCCTGCAGACCTACGCCGGCGTGGCCCTGGCCGAACACGTCATCAAGCCGTCGATCGAGGCGTTCAACAAGGCGGCGAACGGCGAGATGGTGATCGAGCTCTATACCGCCGATCAGCTGGTTCCCACGGGCGAGCTGTTCAGGGCGATGCAGCGCGGGACGATCGACGCGGTCCAGAGCGACGAAGATTCGATGGCGGCCCCGGTCGACGTCTCATTGTTCGGCGGCTATTTCCCCTTCGGGCTGCGCTACAGCCTGGACGTTCCCGTGCTGTTTCACCAGTACGGGCTCAAGGAGATTTGGGAAGAGGCCTACAGCGAGGTGGAGAACGTCACCTGGCTGAGCGCCGGTTCCTGGGATCCCTGCCACTTCAATACGGTGAAGCCGATCCGCAGCCTCGACGATCTCAAGGGGTTGCGCGTCTATACCTTCCCGACGGCGGGCAAGTTCCTGGCGCGCTTCGGCGTGGTTCCCGTGAACATTGCCTATGAAGACGCCGAGGTGGCGGTGCAGACCGGCGAGTTGGACGGCATCGCCTGGTCGGGCATCACCGAGGACTACACGGTGGGCTGGGCCAACGTCACCAACTACTTCCTCACCAACAACATCTCCGGCGCCTGGATCGGCTCGTACTTCGCCAACACCGAGCGGTGGAACGAAGTGCCCGAGCATCTGAAGACGCTGTTCCAGCTGTGCATGGACAGCTCCCATTACCACAGGCAGTACTGGTATTGGGGCGGCGAGGCGCATCTGCGCGTCAAGGGCGACAAGCTGAAGCTCACCACCATCCCGGATGCCGAATGGCAAAAGGTCGAAGACGAGGCGTTCAAGTTCTGGGACGAGATCGCCGCCGAGAGCCCGAGAAGCGCCAAGATCGTGAATATCCTCAAGGAATACAACGCGACCATGAGGAAGGCCGGCCCGCCGTACCGCTGCACCTGAGCGCACGCGCATAGGCCGGTGCGGCCTGACGACGTGTGGCGGCTGCCGATAGCGATCGGCAGCCGCTGCCACGTCGGGTCGCCGAGCAGAGGGCGGAGGCGGGGCGAAGCCGCGATCTCGGACACGCGGTTTCGACCCGGTCCGACCGGCGACGCTAGCGCTTTTCTGTCCGGTAGGGCATAACCTGTCCGTCGCGCTGAAGCGGGAGAGGCGCGGCTCAGAGTGGCGGTATCGGGACTCGGTTTGAGGACCGCAGTCCTTTAGCAATCCGACCGAGCTGACAGACAAGGTGGGGGACGGTGCCTAAATCGATCAAGATCTTCGTGCGCTACGTCGATGCCGTGAATCGCGTGGTCGGCCGCATCACGATGTACGGCATCTTCGCCATGATGGGTCTGCTCCTCTATTCGTCGATAACGAAGACGTTCTTCATTCCGCCGCTGTGGACCCTGGAAATGGCCCAGTTTGCCATGGCGGCCTACTACATGCTGGGCGGCGCCTATTCCATGCAGCTCGAAAGTCACGTACGCATGGACCTTCTCTATGGCCGCTGGTCGCCCAGGGGCCGGGGATTCGCCGATTCCATTACCTCCTTCTGCCTCGTCGTCTATCTGATCTTTTTGCTCTACGGCGCGTGCTCCAGTACCAGCTACGCACTGCAGTACAATGAGGAAAGCTTCTCGTCGTGGGCTCCGCCCATGGCGCCGATCAAGATCATCATGACTCTTGGCATCATCTTGATGCTGTTGCAGTCCATAGCGGCCTTCTTCAAGGACCTGGCCAGGGTGAAGGGGCTGTCTCTGACGGAGGAGACTTCGTCATGAGCTACGAGGCGATCGCCATCCTGATGTTCTCGTCCATGATGCTGCTGCTGCTGACCGGGCAGCGAGTGTTCGGGGCGATCGGCTTCGTTGCCGTCGCTGCGGCGTTCTTCCTTTGGGGCGACGGCGGCTCCGAAATGGGCTTCAGCGCCGCCATGAAGCTGATGAAGTGGTATCCGCTGCTGACCCTGCCGCTGTTCATCTACATGGGGTACATGCTGTCGGAATCGCGCATCGCCGACGACCTTTACAAGATGTTCCATGTCTGGTCCGGGCCGGTGCCGGGCGGCCTCGCCATCGGGACCATCGGCCTGATGGTCGTGATCTCGGCCATGAACGGCCTGAGCGTCGCCGGCATGGCGATCGGTGCGACGATTGCATTGCCCGAACTGCTGCGGCGCGGCTACGACAAGGTGATGGTGACCGGCGTCATCCAGGCAGGCAGTTCCTTGGGCATCCTGGTGCCGCCGAGCGTGGTTCTCGTCCTCTACGGGATGATCGCCCGGCAGCCGGTCGGCCAGCTTTGGCTGGCGGGCGTGCTTCCCGGTCTGCTGATGGCCAGCCTGTTCATTGTCTACATCGCCGTCCGCTGCAAGATCCAGCCGAACCTCGGCCCGGTGCTGCCGCGGGAGGAACGCCAGGTGAGTTGGGGCGAAAAGTTCCGCCTGCTGAGGGCCGGGATCGTTCCGCTCTTCATCTTCTTTTCCATGACCGGCCTGTTTCTCATGGGGTTCACGAACCTGACCGAGAGTTCGGCCGTGGGCGCGCTGGCGGCGACAGTCGCCGCATTGGCCAAGGGGCGGCTCACCGCTCAGGTGATGGAAGAGACGATCCGCAAGACGCTGAGCGTGAGCTGCATGTTCATGTGGATCATCCTTGCGGCGCTCGCCTTCGGCGCCGTCTTCGACGGGCTGGGCGCGGTCAAGGCGCTCGAGTCGTTCTTTCTCGAGAGGCTGGCGCTGACCCCATGGGAAGTCCTCATCATGATGCAGCTCTCCTACATCCTGATGGGCATGTTCCTCGACGACACGGCCATGCTGGTGATCGTCGCGCCGCTCTACGTTCCCCTGGTCGGCTCGCTCGGCTTCGACCTCGTGTGGTATGGCGTGCTTTACACGATCACCTGCCAGATCGCCTACATGACGCCGCCCTTCGGCTACAACCTGTTCCTCATGCGGGCGATGGCGCCGCCGGAGATAACGCTCGGGGACATCTATCGATCGATCGTGCCCTTCGTGCTGGTGATGTGCACCGGCCTGGCGCTGGTCATAGCGTTCCCGCAGATCGCCCTCTGGCTGCCCGGCCTTCATTACGGTCGGTAGGAGCGAATAAGCTGCGGCAGCCCATGCCCAAGGAAAATCGCAAGGGGTTTCGAGCGAAGCAGAAACACACAGCGTCATTGTGACCGAGAAAGAATTGAGTCATGAGCGCACCACTCGATTTGGAAACGTTGAAGCGCCTGGTGAAGGAGGGCGAGGTCGACACCGTTCTCGTCACTTTCCCCGACATGCAGGGGCGCCTGATGGGCAAGCGCGTGACCGGCCATTTTTTCCTCGACAGCGTGATCGAGGAGACGCATGCCTGCGACTACCTGCTCACGGTCGACATGGATATGGAGCCGGTGCCCGGCTTCAAGGCGGCCTCCTGGGCGAAGGGCTATGGCGACTTCACGATGAAGCCGGACATGAACACGCTGCGCCGGACCGGCTGGCTCGACGGCACCGTCCTGGTCGTGGCCGACCTCTGCGACCACGACGGCAATCTGCTGCCGCACGCGCCGCGCAGCATCCTCAAGCGCCAGTTGGCCCGCTTGGCAGAGCGCGGCTGGTCGGCCCACATGGCCTCGGAGCTCGAGTTCTACGTGCTCGACGAAAGCTACGAATCGGCGCGCGAGAAGCGCTATCGCGACCTCAGGCATTCCGGCTGGTACATCGAGGACTACCACATCTTCCAGACCACCAAGGAGGAAGGCCTGATCCGTGCCATCCGCAACCACATGGAGGCCGCCGGGATCCCGGTGGAGGTCTCCAAGGGCGAGTGGGGCCCGGGCCAGGAGGAGATCAACTTCCGCTACGCCGAGGCGCTGGAGATGGCCGACCGCCACGTGATCTACAAGAACGGGGCCAAGGAGATCGCTTTCCTGCAGGGCAAGGCCGTCAGCTTCATGGCCAAACCGGCGCACGACCTCGCGGGCAGCTCCTGCCACATCCACTGCTCGATCTGGGACAAGGCGGGGCGCGAGGCGCTGTTCGCCGACCCGGACGATCCGCTCGGCATGTCGAAGCTGTTCAAGCACTTCGTGGCCGGGCTGCTGGCCAACGCCCCGGACATGACCTATTTCCTGGCGCCCTTCGTCAATTCCTACAAGCGCTTCCAGTCCGGCTCCTTCGCCCCGACCAAGGCGGGCTGGAGCCTGGACAACCGCACCGCCGGGTTCCGCATGGTCGGCCACGGCAAGGGCGCGCGGATCGAGTGCCGCATTGCCGGCGCCGACGCCAACCCCTATCTTGCCTATGCGGCCCTGATCGCCGCGGGGCTGGACGGCATCGACCGCGAGCTCGAGCTCGCCCCGCCCTACGAGGGCAACGTCTACGAAGCGCGCCGCGTCCCCGACGTTGCCAAGACCCTGCGCGACGCTCTTGCCAACTTGAAAAAATCCAAGATGCTTCGCGCGGCGTTCGGCGACGACGTCGTCGAGCACTATCACCATGCCGGCACTTGGGAACAGGCCGAGTTCGACCGCCGAGTGACCGACTGGGAGCTCTTGCGCTATTTCGAGCGGGCCTGACGGAAAGCGGCCCGACTCGCCCCGGCCCTGGCCGGCCGGACCGGCGCGCCGCGGCGCCCGGCCCCAAGATCAACGAGAGGATGGTCCGATCATGAGCGAGAAACTGACCTGCATCACGCCGGTTGACGGCACTGTCTACGTCGAGCGGCCGCTCGCCACGGCGGCCGAGACCGAGGCGGCGCTCGCGCGCGCCCGCAAGGCCCAGGCGGAGTGGCGGCACGTATCCGTCAACGACCGCGGGCGCTGTCTGAGCCGCGCGGTCGATGCCTTCGTCGCCAAGGGCGCGGAGATCGCCGAGGAGATCTCGTGGCAGATGGGCCGGCCGGTCGCCCATTCGCCGAGCGAGATCGGCGGATTCGAGGAACGCGCCCGCTACATGATCGATGCCGCGCCCGCCGCCCTCGCCGACATCGCGGCCGATCTGAAGCCGGGCTTCACCCGCTTCATCCGGCGCGACCCGCTGGGCGTCGTCTTCGTCGTGGCGCCCTGGAACTATCCCTATCTGACGGCGGTCAACTCGGTGGTGCCGGCGCTGATGGCCGGCAACGCGGTGATCCTCAAGCATTCGCACCAGACGCCGCTCTGCGCCGAGCGCTTCGCCGAGGCCTTCGCGGCGGCCGGCCTGCCCGAGGGCGTGTTTCAGGTTCTCCATTTGAGCCATTCGACGACCGCCGACCTGATATCGCACGACGGAATCGACTTCGTCGCCTTCACCGGCTCGGTGCCCGGCGGGCACGCGGTGCAGGAGGCGGCGGCCAACCGCTTCATCGGCGCCGGCCTGGAGCTCGGCGGCAAGGACCCGGCCTACGTGCGCGCCGACGTCAACCTCGACCACGCGATCGAGAACGTGGTCGACGGCGCCTTCTTCAATGCCGGCCAGTCGTGCTGCGGCATCGAGCGGGTCTATGTCCACGAGTCGGTGTTCGACACCTTCGTCGAGGGCGCGGCCGCGCTGGTCGGCCGATACCGGCTCGGCAATCCGCTGGACAAGGAGACGACCCTCGGCCCCATGGTGCGCACCAAGGCGGCCGATTTCGTGCGCGATCAGATTCGCGAGGCGGTCGCCGCCGGCGCGCGCGCCCTGGTCGATCCCAAGACCTTCCCGGCCGACAAGGAGGGCACGCCCTACCTGGCTCCGCAGGTCCTGATCGACGTGGATCATTCCATGCGCGTGATGAGCGAGGAGACCTTCGGTCCCGTCGTCGGCATCATGAAGGTCGCCTCGGACGAGGAGGCGATCCGGCTGATGAACGACAGCGCCTACGGCCTGACCGCGTCGATCTGGACGACGGACGAAGCGGCCGCCATCGCGGTCGGCGAGCGGGTCGAAACCGGCACCTGGTTCATGAACCGCTGCGACTACCTCGACCCGGCGCTGGCCTGGACCGGGGTCAAGGACTCCGGGCGCGGCTGCACCCTGAGCCGGGTCGGCTACGAGCAGCTCACGCGGCCGAAGTCGTTCCACCTGCGCACGGCCGTCTGACGCGAGCGGACCCGCATGGCGATCGAGACCTGGGGCGCCTTCCTGCTGGTCTGGGCACTGGCCTCGGCCGCGCCGGGGCCGAACGCCGCCTACGCGGTCGGCGTGTCGCTCGATCAGCGCCTGCCGGCCGCCCTGATGGCGGCGCTCGGCTTCGGCCTGGCCGGCGTGGTTCACGTGACCGTGGCGGCGACCGGCTTGGGCTCGCTGCTGCTCGCCTCCGCCGAGCTGTTTCACGTCCTGAAATGGCTCGGCGTCGTCTACCTCCTGTGGCTCGGGCTGCGCCGGCTCCGCCCGGGCGCGGCGGGCACAACCGCGAGACCGGAGAGGCTCCCCAAGACCGGCCGGGCCATCCTGCGGCGGGCCTGCCTGGTCTCGCTCAGCAACCCGAAGTCGATCCTCGCCTACATGGCGATCCTGCCGCAGTTCGTCGATCCGGCGGCACCGGTCGGCCGCCAGCTCGCCATCCTCGGCGCGACCGCGGTGGCCTGGTCGGTGCTGAACTACGCGGCCTACGTCCTGGCCGCGCATCGTCTCAAGACATGGTTTCTCGGCCGTGCCGGCCGGACGGGCCTGCGCCGCGTCGCGGCGATGGCCTACCTGTCCGGGGCGGCCGTCCTGGCGGCCAGCGAACGCCAAGCCTAGACCCCAGGTCTAGACCCCAGGCCTAGACCCCTCGTCCCACCCCAAGCAATGGTGACACGCCGATGACTCCCGATCCCAAGACCCTCAAGGGCAATTGGAACTACCCCACCGCCATGCGCTTCGGCCCCGGCCGCATCGCCGAGCTGCCCGATGCCTGCCGCGCGCTCGGCATGAAGCGGCCGCTGCTGGTGACCGATCCCGGCCTGGCCAAGCTGCCGATGATCCGGGACGCCATCGCCGCCAACGAGGCGGCCGGCCTGCCGACCGGGCTGTTCAGCGATGTGCGGCCCAACCCGGTCGGCAAGAACATCGACGACGGCGTGACGGCGTACCGCGACGGCAAGCACGACGGCGTGATCGCCTGGGGCGGCGGCAGCGGCCTCGACGCCGGCAAGGTGATCGCCTTTATGTCGGGCCAGACGCGCCCGGTGTGGGACTTCGAGGACCGCGGCGACAACTGGCTGCGCGCCGACGAAGCGGGCATCGCCCCGATCGTCGCGGTGCCGACCACCGCGGGCACCGGCTCCGAGGTCGGCCGCGCCGGCGTGGTGCTGGACGAGGCGAGCCACGTCAAGAAGATCATCTTCCACCCCCGCGTCCTGCCGTCGATCGTGATCTCCGACCCGGAGCTGACCGTCGGCCTGCCGCCGCACATCACCGCCGCGACCGGCATGGACGCCCTGGCGCACTGCCTGGAGGCCTATTGCGCGCCGAGCTATCACCCCATGGCCGACGGCATCGCGGTCGAGGGCATGCGGCTCATCAAGGATTGGCTGCCCAAGGCGGTCGCCGACGGCACTGACCTGGCGGCGCGCGCCAACATGCTGGCCGCGGCGAGCATGGGAGCGACCGCGTTCCAGAAGGGCCTGGGCGCGATCCATGCGCTGAGCCACCCGGTCGGCGCGCTCTACGACACCCATCACGGCCTGACCAACGCCGTCTTCATGCCCTATGTGCTGGCCTTCAACCGCAAGGCCGTCGAGGAGCGGCTGGCCCGCCTGGCGGCCTACCTCGGCCTGCCCGACCCGTCGTTCGACGCCGTCATGAAATGGGTCATGCAGCTGCGCGACGACTTCAAGGTGCCGCACACTTTGAGGGACCTCGGCGTCGGCGACGACCGCCTCGACGAGCTCTCTGAGATGGCCGCGGAGGACCCGAGCGCCGGCGGCAACCCGATCCCGATCGGCGTGCCCGAGCTCAAGGCGATGTTCGTCGCCTCGCTCGAGGGCCGCGTCTCTTAGGAGCTCTTCCATTCAGGTGGCATCGCCGGCCCGCTCCGTTCAGGATCGGGAGGCGATGCCGCCGAGCCACACCCTGATCCGGCGCCCGGGGCACTGGGTTTCTGTCGCCCTGCCGATGCTGGCGCTGGCCGTGCTGTCGGCCTGCGCGCCGGCGCGCGGGCTGCAGGCGTGGCGGCTGCTCGACGACCTCGCCGCCGGCCCGGCCGGGGACGCGGCCGGCTCCACGCGCACCATCGTCGACTACCGCGTCGGGGACCGCACCTATCTCGGCGACCTATACCGACCGACCGACGGCGCCCAGGCGGCGTTGGTGCTGGTGCCGGGGGCGGCGCCCGAGGGCAAGGACGACCCGCGCCTCGTGGCCACGGCCCGCGCCTTGGCCCGGGCCCGCTTCGCCGTCCTGGTGCCCGACTTCGCCAACCTGCGCGCGCTGACCGTCGAGGCGGCCGATACCGGGCGGATTGCCGACGCGGCGCGCTATCTGCTGCAGGCGAAACCCGCCGGCGCGGACCGGCCGCTCGGGCTGGGGGCGATCTCCTACGCCGCCGGGCCGGCCCTACTCGCAGCGCTCGAGCCCGACCTGCGCGACCGCATCGCGGTCGTCGTCACGGTCGGCGGCTACTACGACATCGCGGCGGTGGTCACCTTCTTCACCACCGGGGCCTACCGCGAGAATCCCGAGTCTCCGTGGCAGTACGGCACGCCGAACGCCTACGGCAAATGGGTCTTCGTGCGGGCCAACGCCAGGCGGCTCGACGACGCGCGCGACCGCCGGCTGCTGCGCGCCCTGGCGCAGCGCAAGCTGGACGATCTCGCGGCGCCGATCGGCGATCTCGTCGGGCGTCTTGGACCGCAGGGACGTGCGGTGATGGCCCTGCTCGACAACCGCGATCCCTCGGCCGTGCCCACCCGGATCGCCGCCCTGCCCGCCGCGATCCGCCGCGAAATGGCGGCGCTCGACCCGTCGCGCCACGACCTGCGCGCGCTGCAGGCCACTCTCATTCTGCTGCACGGCCGCGATGACCGAATCATCCCCTATACCGAGAGCCTGGCGCTGGCCCACGCCGCGCCGCCGGGGGGCGCCTGCCTGACCGTGGTCGACAACCTCGCGCACGTCGACCTGGAGCCGCCCGGCCTGCTCGACCGGCTTCGGCTGTGGCGCGCGGCCTACCGCCTGCTGACGCTGCGCGACGCCGCGCCGCCCCATTGAGCCCCGGGCGGGATGATCCGGCTCACCGCCTTGGCGACCGCGCGACACAATATTGCCCGGCTGGCCGGCATCCGGTCGCGATGCGTCCCGATCGCCCCAGAAAAGTCAAGATTCGGTCTTTTTGATTCCGCTCAACGTCTTGTTATTAAAAATGAATTACCGTCGTGCCATATGAATTGGTGGCCGGCTTCCCGGCCCTCGGCAGGGCAGCCGCATCGCAGATTTCATTTGTGGGATGGCCCGCCATGACCCTGTTCTCGCACCCCGAATTCCGCGACCACGAGCAGGTCGCGTTTTGCCGCGACCCCGCGGCCGGCCTCAGCGCCATCATCGCCATTCACGACACCCGGCGCGGCCCGGCCTTGGGCGGCTGCCGCCTCTGGGCCTATGCCGACGAATCCGAGGCGCTGACCGACGTGCTGCGCCTGTCGCGCGGCATGAGCTACAAGTCGGCGCTCGCCGGGCTGCCGCTCGGCGGCGGCAAGGCGGTGATCCTGGCCGAGCGGGAGATCGCCGATCGCGAGGCGCTGTTCCTCGCCATGGGCCGCTTCGTCGACGGCCTGGGCGGGCGCTACATCACCGCCGAGGACGTCGGCGTCTCGGTCGAGGACGTCGAGACCATGGCCCGCGTCACGCCGCACGTGGTCGGCACCCGCGCGGGCGGCGCCGGCGACCCCTCGCCGGCGACGGCCTACGGCGTGCTGATGGGCATCCGCGCGGCGGCCGCCGAGCGGCTCGGCCGCGATTCGCTCGCCGGCCTGCGCATTGCCGTCCAGGGCCTCGGGCACGTCGGGCTGCATCTCTGCCGCATGCTGCACGAGGCCGGCGCCGCACTGGTCGTCAGCGACATCGACGCCAGCGCGGTCGCCCGCGCGATGCGCCAGTTCGGCGCCGAGGCGGTCGCGCCGGACGCCGTCTTCGACGCCGACTGCGAGGTCTTCGCGCCCTGCGCGCTGGGCGCGGTGCTCGACGACGCGACGATCCCGCGCCTCAGGGCCAAGATCGTCGCCGGCTCGGCCAACAACCAGCTCGCCGAGGCGCGCCACGGCGAGGCCTTGCGCCGGCGCGACATCCTCTATGCGCCGGACTACGTGATCAACGCCGGCGGCGTGATCGCCGTCAGCCACGAGGGCCCGAAGTTCGACAAGGCCGCGGTCACCCGCGATGTCGCGCGCATCCACGACACCCTGCGCGAGATCTTCCGCCGCGCCGCGGCCGAGGGCATCCCGACCTCGGCGGCCGCCGACCGCCTGGCCGAGGAGCGCCTGCGCGAACCGCTCGCCGCCGTCGCCGCGGCGTAAGGGCCGACGGCGGGGCCGCACGCCCCCCTCAATGGAAATCGCGTGACGGGTAGAGGCGCCGCACGGCTGGCGCCGCGCGGGCCCGGCATCCGGCGCCGCACGCAACAGCCTGCCCTTGGCGCTTCGGCTCGATGAGTATGCCGGCGACGCCGGCCGCGGCGTTCCGCGGCCGGCGTCTCGGTCTCGTCACCCGGCCGGTGGGCTCAATAGCCGCCGCGCTTGCTCGGCTGCACGACGAGCTTGGTGACCAGATAATACACCACGCCCCCGACGACCGCCGTCGGCAGCGACGCGGTCAGGTACTCGTAGGGCGAATTGCTCACGTAGGTCAGCGGGTTGAGCAGATAGATATAGGTGAAGAACCCGGCCGCCATGGCGGCGATCGCGGCCGGATTGAACCCGCCCCAGAAGCCGTACGCGCTGTCCGGCGAAGGATCGTAGAGCGCACGGATGCTGACCCGTTGCCGGCGCAGCAGGAAATAATCGGTGATCTGAATCGCCACCAGCGGCGCGAAGAAGACGCCGATGAACGCGAGGAAGCTGCCGAAGCTGTTGAAGAACAGATCCGGCAGAACGATCCCGACGACCGCCACTGGCGCCAATGCGATCAGCAACGTCATGCGCCAGGACGCACGGCCCATTATGGGGATGTGCTTGAGCCCGACGGCCGAGGCGTAGACACCGATGACCGCGGTTCCGAAGTTGGCGGCAATGACGAACAGCAGGGCCACCGCGCCGCTGACCGGTCCACCGAGCTGGGTCAGCCACATGGAGGGATCTGAAGTCTGGAGCACGAGGATCGCCGCCAGGCCGATGACGCTCAACAGCGGCACCGGAAGCCCCATGCCGAGCATCGCCGGCAGGGTCGCGGTGTGAGCATTGGGCGCCTCGCGCACCATGGCCCCGATATAGGGCCACCATGACAAGAGGCTGACGATGCCGATCTCGACGCCTGTCGTGTAGTCCCACAGCAGGCTGCCCGACGCATAAGCCGGCTTGGCTGCGGCAAGCGCCTGGCTCTCCTCGGTCAACAGAAGGTAGATCATCCACAGTCCGACGCCCACGATGAAGAAGAACAGGATCTTGGAGACCCGCTCCACGCCGGTCGCGCCCCCGAGCAGGATGAGGTAGACGATGACGCAGGCAACTGCCGTTGCCACCGGCACGATAATGGAGCCGGACCCCTCGGTGGCGACGCCGATGGTGTTCAGGAACTCGGTCACCGATTTCGCGAAGAAGATCAGCAGCAGCGAGTTCCAGCCGATGATGGAGACGTACTGTAGAAAGACATTGATGATCCAGCCGCGGTTGCCGAACTGCGGCTTCGACGCGGCGATGGAATCGATGCCGTAACGCGTGGCCGTCGGGACCACCGCCAGGGTGACCAGAAGCATACCGATCATGCTTCCGGCGGTCATCGCGGCGAAGCCCATTTTCAGATCGAGGTAGTAGCCGACATATTCGCCGATGATGTAGCACCAGGTCGCCGAGGCGGCGACCAGCAGGACGATCCAGAGTTCTCGTTGACCCCAGCTGCGCTCGGATTTGAGGAGCGGCCACGCGCTTTCGTCGATCGTGTCGTAGGATTGCTTGACTTGCTCACTCATGACGGCCATCCCCAAATCAGCAGAATCCCGGGGCCGATCACCCCGAGAAGCATCAACCAGACCCAGTCCATAGCGGTGAATCCGCTTCCCTGATTGGCCGGATCTTCAAGTTCCTTGATCCTTCGTTCCAATTCAGGTGGCAATGTCGTTTCGCTCATAACCGTGCCCTCCCTTGTCCATGCTGCGTTCGGGGCGCCGATTTCAGCTCGACGTACCCGGGTAAGCCTCCCGATCCGCGTAGGGGAACCACCAGAAATCCTGCGGATTGGCGGCCGGATCGATCATTGCGAGCTTGGTATGCCGGAAGGTATCCAGGCCTTCCGCCCCGAGCTGCCGCCCGATTCCAGACATCTTGCGACCGCCGAACGGCCCGGCATCGTTGTCGAGCAACGGCGCATTCACCCAAACCATGCCGGCAACGATCTCGCGCACCGCACGGGCCGTCTCGTTCAGGTCTGTGGTGTATACGGTCGCCCCCAATCCGTAGCGCGAGCGGTTCGCCAATTCGACCGCCTCGTCGAAACTGCCGACGCGGCAGATCGGCGCCGCCGGCCCGAAGCTTTCGGCGTTCATGATGTCCATGTCCGGCGTCACGTCGGTAAGCACGGTCGGCTCGTAGAACCAGCCCTTGTTGAAGTCCGCCGGCCGCTTGCCGCCACAGACAACCTTGGCCCCCTGTTCCGCCGCCCGCGCGATGACGCCCTCGAAGCGCTCCCGCTCCTTCCTGGTGACCATCGGGCCGACATCGACCTTCTCCAGCCCGTTCCCGATCCGCAGGTTCCGTGCCTCATTGACGAGCTTGTCGACGAAGCGGTCGTGGATCGCCTCATGTACGTAGAACCGCTCGGCGGAGGTACAAACCTGCCCGCAGTTCAAATACGCCCCGAACGCTGCGCCGCGGACAGCGATGTCGAGCGGCGCCGACGGCATGACGATGAATGGATCGTTGCCCGACGCTTCGATGAGATGCGGCTTGAAGTGTTCGGCGCAAGCCTTGGCGACGATTTGCCCGGTCTCGACACCGCCCGTGAAGGCAACCATATGGGTATCGCCGCTCGCTACCAGGCGTTGTCCGACGCGCCCGCCACCGGTCACGCACTGCACCAGGCCGCGTGGTAGCGACGAGAAGCACTCCATGAACTTGAGCGTCGTCAAGGACGCCGATTCCGACGGCTTGACGATGACCGCGTTTCCCGCCGCCAGGGCGGCCGCCGCTTCCCAGCAGAACAGGACCAGCGGATAATTGAACGGTACGATGATGGCGACGACGCCCATCGGTTCCTTGACCGTGAAATGGAACTGGTGATCGGTCGCAGGACCGACGACGCGCCCGCAGTCGTGGCGCCCGACCTCGGCGTAGTAATCCATTGCCGTGGCCGACCATTCGATCTCGTCCGCCGTTTCCTTGTAGGGCTTGCCCATTTCCCGG
>Ga0210123_1000697_pt1 | contig 19758 bp, 19 predicted proteins | sample Muzzi_PWB_D2_FD_185535 | JGI IMG/M metagenome (GOLD analysis project Ga0210123, IMG submission 185535) | Wetland microbial communities from San Francisco Bay, California, USA, that impact long-term carbon sequestration - Muzzi_PWB_D2 (SPAdes) | ecosystem: Environmental > Aquatic > Marine >... | reverse complement strand
TTCGACCGACTCGGTGTTCCCCGACTTTCATGACCTCAACTTCTCGAACCGCCCGGTGCGGACCCGCATGCCGGGTGGTGTGGGAGGGGCTCGGTCAGGTAGCCTGACCGCCCCTATCCCGATTTACCAAGGGGTACGAAAGTATCCCGACATTCTGGCCTGCGTCCCCGCCCCCTTTTAAGGGGGGCGGGACAGGGTGGGAGTAGTGTTATTAAACTTTTTTACTAATGGGGAGACAAGGTAAGCGATGTCGTCTTACCTTGTTCCTCATTGTATGAAGTACATTGCTCCTCCCCCGTTAAATTGTATTGAGGCTCAGTAAAATAGAATTTCTTCTCCCTGCGGGATCTGGCCAATGTACAGGGATGTATACGTGTCGCGGGAGGCACGACTACAGGGATGCAGGAGGTAGAGCAATGCAGGAGCAATTGCCGAGGAAGCCGGGAGCGACCAGGTTGACGGGGCAACAATGGAAATACAGGTTTATGCACAGGCATGACGTCTCATTGGCAAGGCATAGCCGGGTAGCGGTGTGGCTCATCCTGCTGCTGTGCCTGACGGCCTGCGCAGGGCGTCACTATGAACAACCCTTCGCCATCCACCGGGATGCGCACAGTGGCGGCAGCATCGTTGCCTTTAACCAGGCGGGTGATGTGCTGGCCTCGGGTGGCTGGGAGGGCGCGCTACAGCTTTGGCGGCTGCCGGGTGGCCAGGCCCTGATCCGTTGGCCGGCGCATGCGGGCTCGGTAAACGGGATTGTCTTTATCGAGGATGACCGGCAACTGGTGACGGCCGGTTATGACGGGATGCTGGTGAAGTGGTCGCTCGATGGTGCGGTCATTAAACGCATCGAGACACCGGCGCCGATCATGCACATGGTGGCCGAGCGCACGCGTGGGCGGCTGATCACCGGTCACTATGACGGCTCGGTACGCATCTGGAGCCTGCCGGGCCTTGACTTGATAAGCGAACGGGCCCTGCACCCGGCTTCCCTGAAGGTGGTGGCGATAGATGCCGGTTCACAGCGTTATGCCTCGGCGGACAGCGCTGGCAACGTGTATGTCTGGAGTGAGAGCGGCCCCGTAAAAGCGCTGGAATCACCGCCTGCAGATGCCTGGGCGCTGGCATTTTCTCCGGACGGGCAATGGTTGCTGGGCGGCAGCTGGTTTCGCCTGTACCGCTGGAACCTGCAGGACGGGACGCTGCTGACCCTGCCCACGGAACATCACGGAATCATCAAGTCGATTCAGTTCACGCCGAACGGCAGCGAGCTGGCAAGCATCAGCCGTCAGACGGACAGTTCCGTGTATTTTCTTGACCCGGTCAGCGGCGCGACTCTGCGCCGATTTGGTCAGCATGACCTGTGCGGTGCCTATATCTCGGTGTCTCCGGACGGACATTACCTGGCAACCACCAGTGATGATGCGAGTGTGCGCATCTGGGATTTGACCGGATCTAAAAAATAGAGGTGGTAAAGCGCGACTGCAGGTAACCGTCTGGTCGAATGAATTCGACCCTACAATCTGACTGAGTAGGGCCGAATTCATTCGGCCAGCAACACTCAATCAGGTTATTTTCTTGACCCCGTCTTCCGTGCCCAGTAACAGCACATCCGCCGGTCTTTGGGCAAACAGGCCAACGGTTACAACGCCGGGAATGTTGTTCAATTCCTGCTCCAGTTTCACCGGTTCCATGATTTCCATATTGTGCACGTCAAGAATGATATTGCCGTTGTCGGTGGAAAAGCCTTCACGGTAGACCGGTTGTCCGCCGCGTTTTACCAGTTCGCGGGCAACCATGCTGCGTGCCATCGGGATGACTTCGATGGGGAGCGGGAAGGCGCCGAGAATATCAACCAGCTTGCTGCCATCGGCGATGCAGACAAACTTGCGGGCGCAGGCCGCGACAATCTTTTCGCGGGTCAGGGCGCCGCCGCCGCCCTTGATCAGGTGCAGGTGGTGGTTGGATTCATCCGCGCCATCAATATAGACCGATAAGCCATCCACGGAATTCAGGTCCAGCACGGGGATTCCGTGGGCGGCAAGCCGTTCGGCGCTGGCCCGTGAGCTGGCGACCGTGCCGTCAATCCTGCCCTTGATGCCGGCCAGGAAGTCGATAAAGTGATTTGCGGTAGAGCCGGTGCCGATACCGATGATGGTCCCGGGTTCCACGTATTCCAGTGCCGCTTCGGCGACCATCTTTTTCATTTCGTCCTGTGTCATTTTCTTACTCCGTAAGCGTAGATGACATGATAATACCCGCGCCACCCGTTGATGTCATGGTTCATGCCGTGTACCAGTACTGCTTCAATCTGAAAAAGTCAGAAATTAAATAAATCTGCTGCCCGGCTAAATATGATTCAGCAAACGTTGTTATTAGTTTGAAAGAGTGCCAGCCCGTATCTGGGCAATCCTGATTTGAACTGTTACTGTATCCGCCATGCTGAAACGTTACCTGAAGATGATCGAGAACTCCCGCGTCTACGAAGTGGCTCACGAGACCCCGCTGGTTGAGGCCGGGCGCCTGTCGCTGCGGCTCGATAACCGGATCTGGATGAAGCGTGAGGACCTGCAGCCGGTCTATTCGTTCAAGTTGCGCGGAGCCTATAACAAGATTTCCGGCCTGTCGGATGAGCAGCGCAAGTGCGGGGTGATTGCGGCTTCAGCCGGCAATCATGCGCAGGGTGTGGCGCTGTCGGCACACAGGCTGGGGGTAAAGGCGCTGATCGTGATGCCTGTCACAACGCCGTCTATCAAGGTTGAGTCCGTCAGGAATTTTGGTGCGCGCATCAAGCTGGCAGGTGACACCTATGATGACGCCTATATCTATGCGGCCGCACATGCACAAGAGACGGGGATGGTTTTTGTCCATCCCTATGATGATCCCGATGTCATCGCGGGGCAGGGTACGATTGGCCTGGAAATCCTGCGCGAACATTCCGGAGACCCGTATGCCATTTTCGTCCCCGTTGGCGGGGGTGGTCTGATTGCCGGGATTGCAGCAGCGGTCAAGTCGTTGCGGCCCGGGATAAAGATTATTGGCGTGGAGCCCGACGAGGCGCCCTGCATGTATGAGGCCTTGAAGCGCGGGCGGCGCGTAAAGCTCAAACAGGTCGGTATTTTTGCGGATGGTGTTGCCGTGCGCCAGGCGGGCAAGGAGCCTTTCCGGATTGCGCGGGAGCATGTCGATGAGGTCATTGTCGTCACTACCGATGAGTTGTGTGCGGCCATGAAGGACATCTATGACGATTGTCGTGCCATTGTCGAGCCTGCCGGGGCGCTTGCGATTGCGGGCATCAAGAAATATGTGAAGCAGCGCGGCGTGTCCGGGAAAAGCCTGGTTGCCATCAACAGCGGCGCAAACATCAACTTTGACCGCCTGCGTCATGTGTCGGAGCGGGCGGAGATCGGTGAACGACGTGAGGCCCTGCTGGGTGTCACCATTGCGGAAGAGCCCGGAAGTTTCAGGAGGTTCTGCCAGGCGATCGGGAAGCGGGGTATCACGGAATTCAACTACCGTTATTCCCAGGCACAGCAGGCGCATGTCTTTGCCGGTGTGAAGTTGCAGGATGGGGACCGCGAACGCCAGTTACTGGTAGAGAACCTGCGCGGGCAGGGCTACCCGGTTGAGGACCTGACTGACAGCGAAATTGCCAAGTTGCATATCCGTTACATGGTTGGCGGGCGGGTGCCGGGACTGAAGGATGAAGTCCTGTACCGGTTTCAGTTCCCGGAGCGCCCGGGTGCGCTGCTGGGTTTCCTCAGCTCGATTGGCAAACGCTGGAACATCAGCCTGTTTCATTACCGCAATCACGGCGCGGATTATGGACGCGTGCTGGTCGGTATCCAGGTGTCAAAGGAGAGTCGCAAGGAATTCCAGACCTTCCTGGATGAGCTGGGTTACCTTTCCTGGGAGGAAACGGACTGTACGGCGTACAAGTTGTTCCTTGGGGCCGTTTGACGCGGCGCTCGTCTTTCGCTCGTTTTTTATTTATTCGGGTTTCGCCCTGCCGGGGTGTGGTGCTTTTCTTCTTTTCTCTTGTAGGAGCGGATCTCATCCGCGACTGGTCTTTATTTTCCCTGGTGTTGTAGGAGCGCCTCGCAGGCGCGATGTTTATTTAGATGCGGGCTCTCGCGCCCGCCGGCGAGATACTTTTCTTTGCTCCGCCAAAGAAAAGTATCCAAAAGAAAGGCGGCCCGGAGGCTTGCCCGCTACGCGGGTCCCCTCGGTAACTGCTCCCTGCGTTACTCTACCTCCTGCATCCCTGCAGTCGTGCGCTTCTCGTGAAAACCGGCGCTTGCTCAACTCGCGCTCTCGCTACGCTCGACCGCTCAAACAGACGCAAGCTTCATCCGGTTTTCACTGCGATGCTCGGCTGCGCCTACGGGGGGTAGATCTACCCCTCCCGTAGCACTCACCGAGTACCGCAGCCAATCCGGGGAACAGGCGCGCACCCTGTTTGAGGTGATTTACGGGGCGGGTTTTTGCCCCGTAAATTGCCGAGTTGTGCGCGGCCCCCGGATTGGCGAGGAACGCAGGGGACCGGCGCAGCCGGTGAGTGCTCCGGGGGCCTTTCTCTTTGGGTACTTTCTCTTGGGCGAGCAAGAGAAAGTACCTCGCCGGCGGGCGCGAGAGCCCGCATCAACGGGAAAAACGAAAACCAATTGCGGATGAGATCCGCAGCTACAAGGGAAAATAAGAAGAAAAGTTCCTTGATCGTCAGGGCGAAACCTGGATATCGCGATTACTGGAGGCCAATGCAATCGGCAATAAAAAAGCCCGGGCTAACCAGCCCGGGCTTTTTTGTCGTTACAACGGCGTTCTGTAAGGAACCCCGGTTTATCCGACGGCTACATACGCCTAGTAGTAGCCTTCTTACGCGCTACGGCCTTTCTCTTCGGAGCAGCCTTCTTGCGCACTACGGCCTTTCTCTTCGGAGCAGCCTTCTTGCGTGTTACGGCTTTCTTCTTCGGAGCAGCCTTCTTACGCACTACGGCCTTTTTCTTCGGAGCAGCCTTCTTGCGTGTTACGGCTTTTTTCTTCGGAGCAGCCTTCTTGCGCACTACGGCCTTTTTCTTCGGAGCAGCCTTCTTACGCACTACGGCCTTTCTCTTCGGAGCGGCCTTCTTGCGTGTTACGGCTTTCTTCTTCGGAGCAGCCTTCTTGCGTGTTACGACTTTCTTCTTCGGAGCAGCCTTCTTGCGTGTTACGGCTTTCTTTGTTGCAGCCATACCATTACCTCCAGTGTATTAAATTGCCCAAGCTGAGTATAAACAAGAATATACAAAATACCAGTAGTTTCTAGTGGAAATGTTTTGCATGTTGTGTAGCGTTCAAAACGAAATAAAGTTTAATTTTATTACTGTGTGAGTGCTGCGAATTTCATTTTGTTGCGTGTAAAAAAATTACGCAGCCATGTTTTTTGCATGACACATTATCAATGCGGTTTAAAAATTCAGTTGTGCAATGTCGGTGAACGTTGCGGAAATTCTTCTGCATGTTTGCGCGAATGCATGGCTCAATTTGTGCTGCAATGTAATTGACGCAGACGTTGCCGTTTATGAAATTGTTTACAGGTGTTTTGCGTTTGCTGGTCAATAAACAGGCCATATTGCAAACAGGAAGAACGTATATATAGTTATATAAAACAGATAGATAGCATAGATATGCAGTGCGTTCTGAATACGCTGCGTGAAGTAATCCGACAGTATGAAGCGGGCATTACAAATGTGTCACTGCCTGGTGAAGGAAGGTTTTGTACGCAGGATTATGTCAGTGAATGCGTGTACGAAACGCGCTGTCCGGATCTTGTCATGCAAAGTGAATATTCAGTTTGTTGCACCGGGGAGGATTGCTCCGTCTCGCGTGCGTTTGCAGTGCCAGGCGTGCAATGAAGTGTTTGATGGTTGTGCCTGGCAGGTGTTCATATAGAGGTCGTTTTCTTTGAAGGTCTCACATTCGTGGTAATTAATTTTTTATTTATTTTTTCGTGAACCGCGCATTTGGAATAATTTTTTATGTGCGAACTGCATTCTGCATGAGATGCTCAGGCGTCCTGCGTACGTGTGATCAACACATGCAAAGGGTTGTTTGTGTTTAATGCGGTGGTTTGCTTTCGATGCCTTGCCAACGACCCGATGCCGGGAAGATCCGCTGCGGGTCGTTTTCATCCGGTCTTTATGTTCAATACGTGTTTTAATGTTGTTTTAAAGACACAGATGCCATGAGACGCCGTGTGACGCATGCAGTTGAGTGTTCGCAATAACGCGAATTATCCGGGTGTGCGATAGATCGTGGTTTCAGTAACGACTGCGTTCAGTGGGATATCCCAACTGTTCACAGTAATGGCGGCCTGTTTCTGGAACTCATAGGCAAGTCCAACAAGTTTTGGTTTGTACAGGGAGGTGCGCCTGCCAAGAAATGCAAAGCTGCGGTCATAGTAAGCACTTCCCATACCCAGGCGGTGTCCCTGCGTATCAAATGCAACGAGCGGTGTGAACACCAGGTCAAGGTCGCAGGGTTTGATTAATCGACGCCGTTCCGGTTCCTGGATGCCGTAGCGGTTGTAAACCAGGCGGTCTCCTGGATCGAATCGCGCAAACCACAGTTGCCTGTTCGAGAATGGCGCGATTACCGGGAGATACAGCCTTTTGCCCAGTTGCCAAAGCCGCTGCATCAGTGTGAACGGGTCAATTTCACCATCCGTTCCCAGGTAGGCGGCTATATGACGACTGTTAGTTGCAAAGCGGCCGGCACATACATGCTGCGCCAATTGTTCGGCGCAACGGCCTGCTTCAATAGGGCCGATAGCGCGCCGCTGACGGCGAATGATCTGGCGCAACTGGTTACGGCTGGGCATGGGCGGGTAGGGTGGAATGTAGGGTGGAACAGGCCCGGTCTGGCGGGTGTATCTATGTAAAGGAGGGCATCCTCCACTTGTGCCGGTGCGGCTACTGCCCTTGAACCAAAGGTTCAAGAGGGGGACGGCAGAGGTGCGACAGGCTTTCCACACATGGCGGACATGCACAAAGCACCAGGATTAGTCCCCTTAGATGGAAAATAGGCTCAAGGAGTCTCAGCCACTATCGAACACAGCAGGGGATGCCCGTTTCTAACTGGTCTTCAATGTATCTTGTCCTGACGGTACCCCGCAAGTGTTTTATCAATTCGGTTATTCAGATTTTTGATTCGGATACCGATGTTGCTTGACAGGCTGCCACCGGAGAGTGCTTCATGCGCGATATTCAGGCCGGCCATCACGGCAATGCGGTCAATGCCAACTACCTTTCCGGACGCGCGAATTTCGGTCATCCTGTCGTTGAGATGAACTGCCGATGCCTTGAGTGCATCCATTTCCTCCTCGGGACAGGAAACCAGGTATTCCTTGTCAAGGATGTACACCTTGAGGGCCTTTGGTTCACTGCTCATGTACTGGTCTCCATTGATTTGAGGCGTGTCACAATGGCTTCAACCCGGTTGCGTACCTGCTCGTGTCTTTCCAGCAGACCGGCACGCTCCGTGGCATTGGCTTCCTGCTGGGAACGCAGGGACTGGTTTTCCTGTGTCAGGCGCTTGATGATGTCCAGCAGGCCATCGATCTTCTCTTCAAGCTGGTCAAGTTCCTGGTCAACGAGTACGGGTGTGGTTTGATTTGTCATGGCGCCAATATAGTGCGGTTACCTGACAGGGTCAACGCCGCAATCAGTGCAAGGAACCCGTCGGGCCAGGATCGTGTGGCAGTGTCAGTATGCGATAATAAAGCATGACACTGGTATAAATGAATATACCCGGTTGCCGGGAGGAGAAAGCACCGTGCAGGAAACATCGACTTGCAGCTATTATGAACTGGAAGAAAAGCTGGATTCTGCCGCTGCCGCGAGTGGCGCTGCTGAAGCGCATGGTGTGTTGTGCGGTATTATTTGTACGGGTGGCAAGGTCTCGCGTGAGAGCTGGCTGGACCACTTGCTGGGTGAGGGCAACACCCTGAGCGCCGCGGCACAGGGTTGCAGTGAGTTGCTGGAAGGGCTGCAGGCTGAAATTTTACGCCAGTTCAATGATGATTTATTAAGGTTTGCTTTATTGCTGCCGGGCGATGACGCGTCGTTGCTGCAGCGAACGCAGGCGTTGAGTGGCTGGTGTGCCGGTTATCTGTACGGGCTTGCGTTGGGAGGCATGCGGGAGGATGCAGTGTTCCCCGGAGACCTGGGGGAAGTTATAAAGGATTTTTATGAAATCTCCAATGCCGATTTTGTTGCTGATCCAACTGACGAGGAAAACGAGGCCGCCTACATGGAGATTATGGAATATGTGCGCATGAGCGTGCTGTTGATGCATGAAGAACTGCAATCTGTCCCAACCTCAACACGCTTGCAGTAGCAGGAGCCCCGTATGATTACCGAGAAGGAGTTCGCCCGGCGCCGCAAGCAATTGATGCGCATGATGGGCAAGGGATCGATTGCCATCATTCCGACGTCAGCCGAGTGCCTGCGTAACCGGGACGTCGAGTTTCCATTCCGTGCGGACAGCGATTTTTACTATCTGACCGGCTTTCGCGAGCCGGATGCGGTGGCGGTACTCGCGCCGGGCCGCGCGCACGGTGAGTACCTGCTGTTTTGTCGTGAGCGTGAACCGGCGATTGAAACCTGGACGGGTCGCAGGGCGGGAACACAGGGCGCCGTTGAAACCTTCGGTGCCGATGATGCATTCCCGATCAGTGATATCGGCGACATCCTTCCCGGTATGCTGGAAAGCTGTGAGCGGGTGTACTACAGCATCGGTGCGCTCCCGGATTTCGACAAGCGTGTGCTCGACTGGGTCAGCCAGATTCGCCAGGGTTCACGGGCCGGGGTGCGGACCCCGGACGAGTTTGTTTCGCTTGAACACCTGTTGCATGACATGCGGCTCTACAAGAGCCGCTCGGAAATCCGGGTGATGCGTACCGCGGCCAGGGTTGCCTGTCGCGGGCACCTGCGTGCCATGCGGGTATGCAAGCCGGAAATGGCCGAATACGAGATCGAGGCAGAGTTGCTGCACGAATTCCGCCGGGCAGGCATGGTGCCGGCCTATCCCTGTATTGTCGGTAGCGGAGAGAACGGCTGCATCCTGCACTACACTGAAAACAAGGACCCAATGCACGATGGCGATCTGCTGTTGATCGATGCCGGTGCGGAATATGACTGTTATGCATCTGATGTGACGCGAACCTTTCCTGTGAACGGTCGTTTCAGTCTGGCGCAAAAGGCGCTTTACGAGGTGGTGCTGGCGGCGCAGGCGGCGGCCATCGGGCAGGTCAGGCCGGGTAGGCACTGGAATGAGCCGCATGCCGCGGCCGTAAAGGTACTGACCCGCGGGCTGATCAGGCTGGGTATTCTCAAGGGCAAACCGGCGGAACTCATCAAGAAGGAAGCCTATCGGCGTTTTTACATGCATCGGACCGGTCACTGGCTGGGTATGGATGTACACGATGTCGGTGATTACAAGGTCGGGGGTGAGTGGCGCGAACTGGAGCCTGGTATGGTGTTGACGGTTGAACCGGGTCTCTACATCGCACCGGGCAGCCGCGGTGTTGCAAAAAAATGGTGGGGCATCGGGATTCGCATCGAGGATGATGTGCTGGTAACCCGGGGCGAACCGGATGTCCTGACCGAAGCCGCGCCCAAAACGGTTGCCGATATTGAGGCGCTGATGGCAAAAGGACGCCCGGTTGCCTGAAAATAGTTAGTATGTGTACATAAACGTTGTAATTTCTCGCGCAAAGACGCAAAGACGCAAAGTGTTGAAAAATTGTTTTAAAGGTATCTTTAAGAATCCTTTCCTTGCGTGCTTTGCGTCTTTGCGCGAGTTTATTGATTGTGGATAGACACTGGATAGCGAACTGGAAGCGCATGCATGGCCTCATATGACGTAATTATTGTTGGTGGCGGCATGGTGGGCGCCAGCCTTGCCTGCGCCTTGAGCGGGCAGGGCCTGCGTATTGCCATCGTCGAGGCCGTGCAGCCCGGGGTGCGCGATGAACCCGGTTATGATGAGCGTGCCATTGCGCTGGCCTACGGGACAAAACGTATTTTCTGCGGCCTGCAGTTATGGGATGAACTGGCCGGTGACGCTACGCCGATTCACCGGATTCATGTGTCGGATCGCGGGCACTTTGGCATGACCCGGATGGACCGGTCTGAAGAGGGCTTGCCGGCCCTGGGTTATATCGTGCCGGCCCGGGTGATCGGGCAGGTGCTCAATGAGTCTGTTTCCCGCCGTGAGGATGTTGACTACCGCTGCCCGGCAAGCGTGACCGCGGTCCACCGGGCGGGGGATGAGGTGCTGGTGGATATTATCCAGGATGATAAGCCTGAAACACTCGGCGCGCGCCTGCTGGTTGCTGCCGATGGTGCGAATTCAGCCATTCGTGAGCAGTTTGGCATCGACAGCCTGGAAACCGATTATCAGCAGACGGCGATTGTCAGCAACGTCACGCCGCAACTGCCGCACCGCAATATTGCCTATGAGCGGTTTACCGACACGGGGCCCTTGGCCCTGTTGCCCATGACGGAACAGCGTTGTGCGGTCGTGTGGACGGTGGCAAGCGATCAGGCGAATGACATCATGGCGCTTGACGATGACACCTTTCTGGAACGGTTGCAGGAGCGGTTTGGTTTCCGGCTGGGTCGTCTTGAGCACGCAGGCCTGCGTCAGGCCTGGCCATTGAAGCTGCTGCAGGCCAGGGAATCCGTGCGTGCGCGGCTGGCGCTGGTCGGCAATGCCGCACATACCCTGCACCCGATTGCCGGGCAGGGCTTTAATCTTGGTGCACGCGATGTCGCTGTCCTGGCCGAGGTGGTGGTGGACGCCGTGCGTAACGGGCAGGACCCCGGTGCGCTGGAGGTGCTGAACCGCTATGCTGAATGGCAGCGCTCTGACCATCGGAGTGTAACCGTATTTACCGACGGCCTTGTGCGCCTGTTTACCATGCCGCTGCCGGCACTGGGCATGGCACGCACGGCCGGCATGCTGGCGCTTGACCTGCTGCCTCCGGCAAAGCGACTGCTGACGCGCATGACCATGGGACGTGCCGGCAAGACGCCGCGGCTGGCGCGCGGGTTGCCGCTATAGGCATATGGAAAGCACTTGACCAGTGCATCCCATCTCCCGGAGGGAGATGGGGAAAGGCATGATCCAAGTCACGAATTTTGTGGGAGAGCCTTTTTAAGGGTGTATACCATCGTTTATGAACCAGTTTGACACCATCATTATCGGCGGCGGGATTGTCGGTGCGACGACGGCCTGTGCGCTTGCGCTGGAAGGGCTTGATGTGGCGCTGGTCGAGGCGCGGGCACCGCTGTCCGCCGAGCCGCAAACCCGTGATCCACGCATGTTCGCCATCACCCGGGCCTCGGAGCGGATCTTCAGCTCACTGGGTGTATGGGAGGCGATCGCGGCGCAGGATGTCTGTGCATTCAGCGACATGGAAGTCTGGGATGCCGCTGGTTCAGGCGTGATGCACTTTGATTGTGCCGAGCTGGGTGAGCCGTGCCTGGGTTACATCATCGAGCCGCGTATTATTCATTCCGCAGTCATGCAGCGGCTGGATGCGCTTGATCGCATTACCCTGTTTTGCCCGAACCGCTTCCAGGATATCCGTATTACCGGGAGTTCGGCAGAAGTGCAGCTGGAAGATGGCCGGGTGCTGACGGCCGCGTTGCTGATTGCCGCAGACGGCGCACGCTCACCGGTGCGTACAGCCATGGGCATTGCGACGCACAGACACGACTACCGGCAAAGCAGTCTGGTTGCGCTGGTAAAAACCACCGATCCACACCTTGACACGGCCTGGCAGCGATTCCTGCCGGGTGGGCCGTTGGCCTTTTTGCCCATGAGCGATGGCTGGTGTTCCATTGTATGGACGCTGCCATCAACAGAGGCAGGCCGTGTACTGGCGCTGGACAAGCAGGTGTTTCATGCAGAGCTGACAAGCGCATCTGGATCACGACTGGGTGAGATCATTGCTTCCGGGGAACGCCAGGTCTACCCGCTGCACCGTGTGCATGCCGATCACTACGTGCGTGCACGGCTCGCCCTTGTGGGTGATGCGGCACACGCCATCCATCCACTGGCCGGCCAGGGCGTCAACCTGGGGCTGCTGGATGCCGCGGCCATCGCGGAAGTGGTCGCCGCGGCGGTCCGCGCAAACAGGGACCCGGGCGCCATCGCGGTGTTGCGGCGCTACGAGCGCTGGCGTCGCAGTGACAATCAATTGATGATGTCCGCGATGGACGGATTGAATCGCCTGTTCAGCAATGCAGATCCCGCGCTGGGCTGGATACGCAATCTCGGACTGTCGCTGGTGGGTCATGCCGGTCCGGGTCGTCACCTGTTGATGCGCCATGCGATGGGACTGAGTGGAGATCTGCCCGCACGGGCACGGCAAGACCGGAGCGGGGATCCAGTATCGGCCTGATCTGCCGGGGGCCCTGCCAGCACATTGATGAGATGCAGATCTCCATGTAACACATTGTTACTGCTGCACTAATGCAACCCGGGCAAGATTTTTTTCCACGGGCTGTTTATCTATATTATATGGGTGGGTATCCGACCCCTGATGAAACAGGCCCTGTGTGGTCTGCTGTTGGCGCACCCAATGCGGCGCGCTAGCGGCATAATCCACCTTAAATATGGAACTCATCCGCTGGCAGGGGTATATTCGCGCCTCAACGTAACTCTGCTACGGGAGAGGGTCCGGGCCGGATGGCCAGGGCCGCCGAAGGCGCAACCCGTCCGGAAACGCTCAGGCAAAAGGACTGTGGCAGTAGTTGACTCTGGAGAGCGGCCGCAACGCGGCCCACCGAAGGGGACAGGCCGCACCTGCAGGCTGACTCTCTCAGGTTACAGGACAGAGGGGCGACGGCTTGCACAGACAGCCGTCGCCCTTTTTTATTGTCTGGAATATAACGACAGAGAATCTGACGATTATGAGTAACAGAACACCGCTGTTTGACGAACATGTCGCCGCTGGCGGCAAGATGGTTGATTTTGCCGGTTGGGAAATGCCGATCAATTACGGCTCACAGCTCGAGGAGCACAGGCAGGTGCGCACGGATGCCGGCATGTTTGATGTCTCACACATGGTGATTGTGGACCTGAAGGGGGACCGGACCCGTGAATTCCTGCGCTATCTGCTGGCCAATAATGTCGACCGCCTGAAGAACAGCGGCAAGGCACTCTACAGCTGCATGCTGAACGAGGCGGGCGGTGTCATCGATGACCTGATCGTGTATTTTCTGCGGGACGATTTTTTTCGCATGGTGGTCAATGCAGGAACCCGCTACCAGGATCTTGCCTGGCTGGAAAAACAGGCCGCCGCATTTTCGGTGAACGTCAACGAACGCCCGGAACTTGCCATGATCGCGGTGCAGGGCCCGAATGCACGCGAGAAGACGCTCCCCTTGCTGGCCGGTTCCGTGCGTGCAGCCGCCAGTGAACTGCAACCGTTTTTCGGTGTATTTGACGGCGACTGGTTTATTGCCCGTACCGGTTATACCGGCGAAGAAGGATTTGAAATCATCTTGCCTGCTGATGAGGCAGCCGGTTTCTGGCGGGCTCTGCGTGACGCCGGTGTCAAGCCTGTCGGGCTTGGCGCCCGGGACACCCTGCGGCTTGAGGCCGGTATGAACCTCTACGGCTCGGACATGGATGAATCGACTACACCGCTGGAAGCGGCGCTCGGCTGGACCGTGGCCTGGGAACCGGCAGAGCGCGATTTTATCGGGCGTGCTGCGCTCGAGAAACAACGTGAGCAAGGCGTAAAACAGAAGCTGGTCGGCCTGCTGCTGGAGGGCAAGGGCGTACTGCGTAATCACCAGAAGGTTGTCGCCGGGGTTGGCCTCGAGGGTGAAATCACCAGCGGCAGTTTTTCACCGACCTTGCAGCGTGCGATTGCGTTTGCCCGCGTCCCCGCGGAAACCGGGGATACCTGCTGGGTGGAGGTCCGCGGCAAGCTGCTGACGGCCCGGGTTGTCAAGCCGCCGTTCGTCCGCAACGGTGAGGCACAGATCGAACTTTGAGTGGGCTGACCGCCTATACATTTCTCCAACAATTGAACAGGTGAGGAAATCATGAGCAACATTCCCGTCGATGTAAAATATGCGAAGACCCACGAATGGGCGCGTATCAATGAAGATGGCACCGTTACCGTAGGAATTTCTGACAATGCACAGGACCAGCTGGGTGACATGGTGTATATCGAAGTGCCGGGAGTCGGCCAGACGGTCACTGCCGAGGAGGCCTGTGCAGTCATAGAATCTGTCAAGGCGGCATCCGATGTGTATGCGCCGATTGGCGGTGAAATCGTGGAGGTCAACGACAGCCTGACCGATACCCCCGAGACGGTAAACCAGGACGCCTACGGTGAAGGCTGGATCTTCCGTCTCCAGCCAGCCGACAAGAGTGAAATGGATGACTTGATGGATGCAGACGCCTACGAGGAGTTCCTTGAATCCGAGGCACACTGATTACCGGTAATGATTACTACACACTACAGACCAGCCAGAGACCATGCCGTTTATACCCCATACAGAAAGTGATGTTCGTGACATGCTGGACGCGATCGGCGTTCGGTCAGTTGAAGACCTGTTTGACGAGATACCTGCCGGCCTGCGCATGGGGAAGTTGACCGGTGTGCCGGAGGGCCTGAACGAACAGGGTATTACGCGCCTGATGATGGAGCGTGCCGAGGCCGATGGCCGGCCGTTGTGTTTTATGGGTGCGGGCGCCTATGAGCACCACATCCCGGCCGCGGTCTGGGAACTGACGACGCGTGGCGAGTTTTACACGGCCTATACCCCCTACCAGGCAGAGGCCAGCCAGGGCACGCTGCAGCTGCTCTATGAATTCCAGACCATGATGGCAGGTCTGACCGGGATGGATGTCTCCAATGCCTCGCTGTACGACGGCGCCTCGGGTCTCGCCGAAGCCGTGTTGATGGCCGTGCGTGGCAATCGTACGTCAAAGTCGCACCGTATCCTGATGCCAGTCACGGTGCATCCGGAGTATCGCCAGACCGCGCATACGATCGTCAACAACCAGGACATCGAGCTGGTGGAGGTGCCTTACAACTCCGGGGGTGGTCACATCTCGCTTGACTCCCTGAGGCCATTCGAGGGTGAGGATATTGCGGCGCTGGTCATTCAGCAGCCGAACTTCTTCGGCATTCTCGAGGACGTCGATGCCCTGACCGAGTGGGCGCACAGGCAGGGTGCGCTGGTGATTGGTGTGGTAAACCCGACGTCGCTGGCCCTGTTGACGCCGCCGGGCGAATGGGGCGAGGCCGGGGCTGATATCGCATGCGGGGAAGGCCAGCCACTGGGCGTGCCGATGATGGCGGGTGGCCCGTATTTTGGATTTATTTGCTGCAAGCAGGCGCTGGTGCGCCAGTTGCCGGGGCGCATCTGTGGCCGCACGATTGATCGTGATGAGCGGGTTGGTTACACGCTCACGCTGCAGGCGCGCGAACAGCATATTCGCCGCTCCAAGGCGACTTCCAATATCTGTACCAACCAGGGCCTGCTGGTGACGGCGGCCACGATCTACATGTCCCTGCTGGGTGCAGACGGCCTGAAGCGGGTTGCCCAGGCCTGTCACGCCAATACCCGCAAGCTGGTGGCGGCACTCACTGCCAGTGAATGCGTCGAACCGGTGTTTAACCGGCCGTATTTTCACGAGGCGGTACTGCGTTTTTCATTGCCGCTGGATACTATTATGCGGCCGCTGCATGCACATAAGCTGCTGCCGGGATATGCGCTCTCGAATGACTATCCGGAACTCGGTGACGCGCTGCTGGTATGTGCCACTGAAACCCGGACGGATGGCGATATTGAAACCTATGCGAGTCATTTGAGCCGGATTATTGCATCACAAACCGCGGCCGGTTGCCCGGTAAAACCGAAAATGGCGTAGTGGCCGGGTTTGTAACAGGGCGAATTTGTCTGCCCTGCAAAGAACGGTGTTGTAGGGCGGAATTTATTCCGCCAGGCAAATATTTATAGAACTCAACAGGGGGAATACAGTATGGCAACAGTAACCTTGCATGGCAACGCATGTAATACCAGTGGTGACTTACCCGCCGTCGGCGGTGCCGCACCGGATTTTCACCTCGTCGATGGCAAGCTGAATGACGTAAGTCTTGCTGATTACAGTGGCAAGAAGAAATTGCTGAATATCGTGCCCAGTCTTGATACGCCGACCTGTGCAACCTCGACGAAGAAGTTTAATGAAAGCGCAGCCGGCCGGGACGATGTGGTGATGCTGGTGATTTCATCGGACCTGCCGTTTGCGCAGGGCCGTTTCTGCGGTGCTGAAGGCCTGGAGAACGTGATTCCGCTGTCGCTTATGCGTACACGCGGCTTTGCGAAGGACTATGGTGTGTTGATTACCGATGGTCCGCTGGCCGGCATTACAGCCAGGGCCGTTGTCGTCATCGATGCAAACGACAAGGTGGTGTATACGCAGCTGGTGGAGGAAATTGGCGATGAGCCGGACTACGATGCGGCACTGGCTGCCCTTAATTGATTTATTCGTCATTGCGAGGAACTGTAGGGCCGAATTCATTCGGCCGATCGTGAGTCTGGCTGGCTCGATTGGCCGAATGAATTCGGCCCTACAGGTGTCCCAAATGCAGAAATATGCAAATGGGTTGTTTCATGGTGCGCACGGCGCACCCATACTGCTTGTAAAAATTTATTCGGAAAAAATAAATGCTGATATTTGAACATTCCCGTGAGGGCCGCAGTGCCCTGGCACAGGCGCCGCAGAACTACGAAGACACGTCTGATATTCCTGCGCAGTTGTTGCGCACGGAAGCGCCGCTGCTGCCGGCCGTCTCTGAATTGCAGGCCGTGCGCCATTACACCAGGCTGTCACAGAAAAACTTTGCCATCGATACCCAGTTTTACCCGCTCGGTTCCTGCACCATGAAATACAACCCGCGCGCCTGTAACACGCTGGCCATGTTGCCGGGGTTTCTTGCCCGGCACCCGCTGGCGCCGGTGTCCATGGGGCAGGGGTTTCTTGCCTGCATGTATGAATTGCAGGAGATGCTCAAGGAAGTAACCGGTATGCCGGCCGTGTCCCTGACACCGGCCGCCGGCGCGCAGGGTGAGTTTGCCGGGGTTGCGATGATTCGCGCCTACCATGACGCGAACGGCGACATGGAACGCACTGAAATCCTGGTGCCGGATGCCGCGCATGGCACCAACCCGGCAACCGCGACCATGTGTGGTTACAAGGTGCATGAAATCCCGACCGATAAAGTGGGCGACGTTGATCTAGAGGCGCTGAAAAAAGCCGTCGGACCGAAGACCGCCGGTATCATGCTGACGAATCCCTCGACGCTGGGCGTGTTTGAGCGCCGTATTGAAGAAATCGCCGCCATCATTCACAAGGCCGGCGGGCTGCTGTATTACGATGGCGCCAACCTGAATGCCATTCTTGGCAAGGTGCGGCCCGGTGACATGGGTTTCGATGTGATTCACATGAACCTGCACAAGACCTTTTCAACGCCGCATGGCGGTGGCGGGCCGGGCGCCGGTCCGGTCGGTGTCAGCAAACGCCTTGAGCCGTTCCTGCCCATGCCGATCGTCGGTTTCGACGGGGACGAGTATTACTGGATTACCGAAGAGGTCCGGCCGCAGAGCATTGGCCGCCTGTCGACATTCATGGGTAATGCCGGTGTACTGATGCGTGCCTACATCTATGCACGCATGCTGGGGCGCGAGGGAATGCACCGGGTAGCGGACTATGCCACCCTGAATGCCAATTACCTGATGGCGAGACTGGTCGATGCCGGTTTTGATGTGGCCTTTCCCGGGCGTCGTGCGACCCATGAATTTATTGTCACCATGAAGCGTCAGCAAAAGGAACTCGGGATCACGGCCATGGATTTTGCCAAGCGCCTGCTGGATTACAATATCCATGCGCCGACGACCTATTTCCCGATGCTGGTTCCTGAATGCCTGCTGATCGAGCCGACCGAGACAGAGACCAGGGAAGAACTCGATGCCTTTGTGGAGGCGATGATAAAAATCGGGCAGGAAGCGGAACATTCCCCGGACCTGCTCAAGGAGGCCCCGCATACGCAGCCGGTTCGCCGGCTGGATGAGGTGCGTGCCGCCAAGCAGCTTGACCTGGTCTGGAAGCCCCAGGCCGGGTGACCATTCAGCCGGCCTGCTGAAATAATGGCGACCGATTCCGGCAACAGGGGCATTCGCAGGCTGATCAAGGCTACCGGCTATTCATTCAAGGGGCTGGCCGCGGCCTTTCGTCATGAAACGGCCTTCAGGCAGGAAGTTGCCCTGTCACTGCTGCTGATTCCATTGGCCCTGTGGCTGGGTGAAGGCGGCGTGGAACGGGCGCTGCTGATTATGTCCTGGCTGCTGGTATTGATGCTCGAACTGGTGAATTCCGGTATCGAGGCCATGGTGGACCGGATCGGCGCGGAGCAGCATGAACTTTCGGGGCGGGCCAAGGATGTTGGGTCTGCCGCGGTACTGGTTGCGCTGGTGAATGCAGCCGTGGTCTGGTTCCTGGTTCTGACAAATTTTTTCTGAAGACACATACACGGGAATTCCATTATGTCTGCACTGATTTGCGGTTCGTTTGCCTTTGACACGATCATGGTGTTCAAGGACCAGTTTAAAAATCACATCCTGCCCGACAAGGTGCATATCCTGAATGTCTCTTTTTACGTGCCGGAGATGCGCAGGGAATTCGGCGGCTGTGCCGGGAACATTGCCTATAACCTCAAGCTGCTGGGCGGTGATCCGGTGCCGATGGGTGCGGTCGGTGATGACTTCGCACCCTACGCGTTATGGATGGACCAGTGCGGTATCGATCGCAGCCACGTGAAAGCGGCCCCGGGAACCTATACCGCCCAGGCCTTTATCACCACGGATATGGACGACAACCAGATCACGGCCTTTCACCCCGGTGCCATGGATGCTTCACACCTGAACGATGTCGGTGATGCGGACGGCATCACCATTGGCATCGTATCTCCCGATGGCCGCCAGGGCATGCTGGACCATGCCGCACAGTTTGCCGAGGCCGATATCCCGTTTATCTTTGATCCGGGGCAGGGCCTGCCGATGTTCGATGGCGATGACCTGAAGGGTTTGATCGACAAGGCGACCTGGGTATGTGTGAACGATTACGAGTCCCAGATGCTGCAGGAACGCACCGGCCTGTCGCCACATGAAGTCGCTGAACGGGTTGAGGCCGTGATCGTCACGCTCGGCGGGGACGGGGCGCATATCTACACCGACAACAGGCGCATCGATATCCCGCCCGCACCTGCCAGTCACCTGCACGACCCGACCGGCTGTGGAGATGCCTTCCGGGGCGGATTGTTATACGGCCTGATGAACAAGCTGGACTGGGAAACCACAGGCCGCATTGCCTCGCTCATGGGCGCCATCAAGATTGAGCACTACGGTACCCAGAATCACAGCTTCACCCTGGAGGAGTTCGGGCTGCGTTACCGGGAAAGTTTTGGTTCTGATATGGAATAGTGTGCGCTGTCGCCGCGACTGGTTTTTCTATTTTTCCTTTGTGATGTAGGAGCGCCTTGCAGGCGCGGGCTGTATTGGATGCGGGCTCTCGCGCCCGCACTGCGAGGTACTTTCTCTTGCTTGCCCAAGAGAAAGTACCCAAAGAGAAGGGCCCCCGGAGCACTCACCGGCTGCGCCGGTCCCCTGCGTTCCTCGCCAATCCGGG
>Ga0210123_1000695_pt1 | contig 19825 bp, 16 predicted proteins | sample Muzzi_PWB_D2_FD_185535 | JGI IMG/M metagenome (GOLD analysis project Ga0210123, IMG submission 185535) | Wetland microbial communities from San Francisco Bay, California, USA, that impact long-term carbon sequestration - Muzzi_PWB_D2 (SPAdes) | ecosystem: Environmental > Aquatic > Marine >... | reverse complement strand
TTTCTGAGGTTTCAAAAAAAAGGATTTATGCCCATAGAAATTCCGGGACTAGTTAAGGATGTTCTGGATATCATGGACAATCTAGAAATTTGTACGATAACAACCATTGACCAGGAGCTTGAGGAGTTAGGATGGGGCATAAATATCATGGATAATACAACATATGAACTGATCACATCGGTAGTAGAGAGTAATGTATCATGAGGATAGCAATTTCCATCTGGGAAGACAAGATTTCACCGGTTCTGGATACAGCATCTAAATTATTGATTATTGAGGACAAGACTCAAAAAGAATCCTCTCGTTTTGAAGCCAATCTGCTTGAACAGGATATGTCTCAAAGATGTTCTTTTATCCGAGGACTCGATCTGGATGTTCTGATTTGTGGTGCTGTATCACGCCAATTTAGAGAGATGCTCAAGGCATGCGGCATCAAAATTATATCCGGGATCTCCGGTCCGGCGGAAGATGTTTTAGAGGCTTATATAAAGGGGAATTTGCTTTACTCAGGGTTTTTCATGCCGGGGAGTAAAAGGGATCGGCTTGATCAGGGTAACCAACCTTAGCTTTTTTGAAACTCTAAAAATACGACCACAATAAAAGGAGGGAAAGATGGCGGAAGAAAAAAAAGTAAAGACGGCTAAACCGAAGATGGCGGATCCGATTGCGGCCTCTATTGATCCTGCAACTCAGGAAATGATCGCTCGGGCTCAGGAACTTGGTGTTGAAACGATTTTTGACCGGGCAGTAACCATGAAAGCTTGTAACATTGGAGCTCAGGGGACTTGCTGTAAAAACTGTTCCATGGGTCCCTGCCGTCTTCCCCTTCCAAAGTCGGGTATTGAAGGTGAAGATACCAGAAAGGGTCTTTGTGGTGCCACGGCAAATACCATTGCAGCGCGTAACTTTATACGGATGGTCGCAGGCGGTGCCGCAGCCCATTCGGATCACGGGCGCTGTGTGGCCGAAGTCTTTTTGTCTGCGGCCAGAAAAGAATCCGATGCCTACCAGATAAAGGATGTTGACAAGCTTTTACAGATAGCGCCTTTCTTGGGCGTTGAAACCATGGTTGAAGTTGACGGTAAAAAGGTCGACCGGGACCTTGATGAGATCGCTCTTGAGGTGGCTGAAACAGCGTTAAATGAGTGGGGTAAACCCGGGGGTGAACTTCTTTACATGAAGCGGGCGCCTGAACCCCTATATGAGAAATGGAAGAAAAACGGTGTTCTTCCCAGAAATATCGACAGGGAAATTGTTGAAATCATGCACCGCACCCATATGGGTGTAGATCAGGATTTCAAAAATTTAATAAAGCAGGGCACCCGGGCAGCCCTGGCGGATGGTTGGGGCGGCTCTATGCTGGCCACCGATCTCCAGGACGTACTTTTCGGAACCCCTTATCCCGTGCAGTCTGAAGCCAATCTCGGCGTCTTGAAGGAGGATTGTGTTAATATTATTGTTCACGGCCATGAGCCGGTGCTGTCCGAGGTCATCGTGGCTGTTGCCCAGTCCCAGGAAATGGTCGACTATGCCAAGTCAAAAGGGGCCAAAGGGATTCAGTTGGGCGGTATCTGCTGTACGGCCAATGAAATATTGCAGCGCCATGGCGTACCCCCGGTAGGAACCTTTTTGCAGCAGGAGCTTGCCATCATCACCGGTGCCTGTGATGCCATGGTGGTCGATATCCAATGTATCTTCCAGAATCTTGCCAACGTGGCCAAATGTTTTCACACCAAGCTGATCACGACCCATCCCATTGCCAGGATGGAACAAGACAACGTCATTCACATTGAGTTCGACGAGCATCATGCTCTGGAAGATGCCCAGCGGATCGTCAAGATGGCCATTGACAACTTTGAAAACCGGGGTGCGGAAGTGATGATCCCGAAACATAAAGGCGTTCAGGTTGCCGGATTCGGCGTTGAATCCATCGAATACCATCTGGGTGGAACCTTTCGCGGATCTTACTTCACCTTGAATGATAATATCATCAACGGCCGTATCCGTGGTGTTGCGGGTGTGGTCGGCTGCAACAACGCAAGGACAAAACATAATGAGGGCCATATTAAAATTGTCAAAGAACTGATTAAAAATGACGTTATTGTCCTGACCACCGGGTGTAACGGTATCGCATGTGCCATGGAAGGGTTGCTGACACCTGAAACCGCACAGGTTTTCTGCGGACCGGGACTGGCCGAAGTGTGTGAGACCGTGGGTATTCCCCCGGTGCTTCATCTGGGTTCCTGTGTCGACAACAGCCGGATTTTGCTGGCGGCAACCGAAGTTGTCAAGGCCGGCGGACTCGGAAACGACATCTCTGATCTACCGGCCGCCGGCAGCGCACCCGAGTGGATGAGTGAAAAGGCCATTAGTATTGGTCATTATTTTGTTACGTCCGGTGTGTATACGGTCTTTGGCGTTACCTTGCCCACCTCCGGCGCTCCGGTCTTCCATGACTATATTTGCAAGGATTTGGAAAAGATTTATGGCGGTATGTGGGACATTGAACCTGATCCCATCAAACATGCCCGGAAGATGATCGCTCATATTGACAAAAAACGTAAAGAACTCGGCATCGACAGAGCTCGGGACAGAGTTCTGATGGATATGGCCGATCGCCGGGATATGGAGGCGGCATATCAAAAAGCCTGATCTTTTAATTTAAATTTGAATCAAAACAAATTTAATAATCTTGATCCAATACAAGATCCAGAAAGGTGAAAATTTGAGTTAGGGGAGTGAGGAGCATTAATTGATCATAAAGGGATGAAAGGAGGTGATCTTTATGTTGGATGAAAGTATATATCCAAAAATAGATCTTAATACGTATCAAAAAGAAGCCGTTCTCAAAGATGGGACAAAAATTCTTCTTCGCCCGATGGTGATAAAAGACCAGGACGCGTTGTATGAATTTTTCAAAGGGGTTTCCGAAGAAGAGGCGCGGTATCTGCGTGATGATGTTAAAAGCAGACTTCTTATTGAATCATGGGCAAAAAATCTTGATTACAGCAGGACCCTGCCCGTCTTGGCGATCAAGGATGACATTATTATTGCCGATGCTACGATCAATCGCCGTCGGTCCGGGTGGAAATGGCACCTGGGTACCGTGCGAATTTTTGTTCACAAGGACTACCGGAATCTTGGTCTTGGAGAACTTATGGTAGATGAACTCACGCGCATCGCATACAGGCTTGGAATTGAAAAACTTGTATTAGAAATTCCAGATACCAACACGGCTGTAATTAATACGTTTACCAAAGTTGGATTTCATCGAGCCGCAGTGATCCCGAACATGGCCAAGGATAGACAAAACATGCCTGTCGATCTTGCAGTACTCATGAAAGACATTAAACCTGCCCTCGACGAAAGCTATGATTATGATTTCTAGCGCGGCCTTGGAACAGAGATTGAAGTTGCGAGTAGAAGACCTTCTACTCCCCTAACAACGTTTTTTTATTTGGCAGATAATTTTAAACGCCAGTCAGCATGAAATAAATTTTATAGTTAAGAGCAAGAAATAAGGTAGATCCAATAAAAGGCAAGACGAAGAGTAAAATAATGTATTTTTCTTCTCGCCATTCTTCAATTTTATTTGCCATGGATTCAAGAGCTTCCACTTTTTTCACAATGGAACTACAGATGAACAAAAGGAATACATCTGCGCCCCATACGCCCCTCAATGAGAACCCAAAACATAACTTAAATGGCATATTACCTCCATTCGAAGCTGAGGGGCGAGATGGGGCTATCCGGAATGAATTGATGTGGTAAAATTGGATATAGTTCATCTATAAAGATCGGGGAAAAATATGCCCAACTATGATGAACAATTCCTTGCAAGGGTTTTCGACAGTGTTACCGACCCTATGGCCATTTATGACCGTGAATTTAGAATTCTCAGGGTGAATCAAGCCCTGCTGGTCCGTTTTAGACTTTCCTTAGAAAAAGTTATCAATAGATATTGCTACGAACTTTTTTATGATCGTACAACGATGTGTAAAGACTGCCACGTGGAAGAGGTCTTTGAGCACGGTGAGTCGCGGATGCTGCAAAAGCGAATTTCAGCACCCGATGGAAATGAGCGCATCTTTGAAGTACACTCTTATCCAATTAAAGATAAACAGGGTAATACCATACAAGCAATTGAGCACGCGCGGGACATCACGGAACGTAAATACTTCGAAGCCCAGCTCATGGCATCCAAAGAATTCAACGAAAAGATCATCAACAGTATCACAGACAATCTTACACTCATTGATCCCGATACGTTCTGCATCACCCAAGCCAACGAGTCGTTTTATTCCCGAATAGGAATAAAACCTGCGGACGTTATTGGCGAAAAATGCCATATGGTTATGTGTGGCAGCCCCACGCCATGTGATGAAGTCGGCGGCAAATGTGCTGTGCAAAAGACAATTCGCTCAAAGCAGCCCTTTGTCTCCGATAAAACTTATCCCAATTCAAACGGAAAGCATAAGGTGCTTCAAATTGCCACCTATCCGATCTTTGATAATCAGGGCGAGCTTAGTTCGATAATCCGGTTGGAACGCGATGTCACCGAAAAACGCAAAATGGCGGATGACCTGGTCTTTCGTTCAAGGGAACTGCAAAGAGCCCAGCATCAACTGGAGCGGCTGTTTAAAATCTCGCGGCAAGTGACCGCGAAAAATGCATTATCAGAGATCGTCGATTACGCCCATGAAGTTGCTCAGGAAATCTTTCCCAATTCTGTGCCTCTGATCTTTCTGTTGGATGCCGGAGGCCGGAATTTTCTGAGTTTGAAAGGCTGCAATTCCACTGTATTGGAGCCACTTCTGCGGGCGCAACAGGAAATTGAACGATCCGGATTGGGTTCAAATTTTATCCAATATCTGCATAGTTCCAAGGAACCTCATGTTGTCGGTTCAACGTATAACAATGACATCCCAGATTTTTTAAAAATAATTTCAAACGATTGTTCCAGTTGGTTTGGCTTTCCCATCTCCGCACCCCAACAATGCATTGGATATTTCGTTCTGGGATCACCGAACGCCCTTGAATTCTCCCATGAAGATATTCACTTTTTTCTAACGCTGTTCAATCAAATCGCCGGTCATATTCGTTATCTGGTTATCCATGAGACCGAAATCAACTACCTCCGACAAAGAGTTGCCGAACGTTCCTCCCATGGCAAAATTATTGGCCAGAGTGACGAGATGCAAAAGGTTTATAAACTGATCGATCTGGTTTCTGCTTCCGATGCGACCGTGTTAATTACCGGCGAAAACGGTACAGGAAAAGAGCTGGTCGCTCAGGCTATCCATCGGCAGGGTCATCGAAAAAAAGGTGCCTTTGTGGTTGCCAATTGTTCGGCTTATTCACCGGCCTTGTTGGAAAGCGAACTCTTTGGACATGAGAAAGGGGCTTTTACAGGCGCCATTAAGAGAAAAATTGGTCGCGTTGAGCGTGCTCAGGGGGGCATACTGTTTTTAGATGAAATCGGTGACATTGCCCCGGCCACCCAAGTTCTTTTACTCAGATTTCTCCAGGACCACTGTTTTGAAAGGGTTGGCGGGGAAGAGACCATGGAGGCTGATGTTCGGGTTCTTGCGGCAACCAACCGGGATCTATACCATGAGGTGGAAGCAGGTCGATTCAGAAACGATCTATACTATCGGCTGAATGTCATTATCCTCCATCTGCCGCTTCTGCGCGACCGAAAAGAAGACATTCCCCTACTCTGCAACCATTTTCTTGAAAAATACAGTTTGAAAGAGAACAAAGACATTAAGTCTTTTTCCCCTGGTGCCATGCAAATTTTGATGGATCACGAATGGCCGGGAAATGTACGCCAGCTGGAAAATGCCGTCAGTCATGCGGTTATTCTTACTCAGGGCCAGTTTATCGAACGGAGGCATCTGCCCCTGTTCCTCAAACAATCCCTTCCCGAACCCTCCACCACCTGCCTTAATGAAAATGAGCGGCGGCTGATTCTCAATGTGCTTCAAGAGTCCGATTGGAACAAACATGAGGCTGCCAGGCGTCTTAAAATTAGCCGCAGCACCCTTTACAGCAAAATCCGCCGCCACCGCATAGAAAAGAGACCATTTAGAGTATCAGATATGGACATATAGGGTCCATTTCCATACAGCCCTTAAATCCTCACCTATAAGTCACCTAAAGTTTTTAAATAAAGGTTTGGGTCCGATTTTGTACACTCATTTAGGTTTCTCGTTAAGCAGCACCGGTAATCCTCTACGATGTCTCATTTTTATAAATCAAATAACCATCTGAAAAAACATTAGAATCAGACAAAGAACTTTAAATTTTCATCGGTTTTTTCATACCTGGCAGGATTCTTGAAATAGACTTCATTAACGTACCAAAAAGGTTTTGGCGTTCTATAGTTTAGAATTGTCCGATAAACACATGACCGACCACGCGCTTAATCCAAAATCTTAACTAGATCAGATACATATAAGTCATCCGTCTTTTAAAACGATTGTTTATCAAATATTTCACAGTTGGTACACGCGTGAAAAAAAGAATGACGCTTTACTAAGTGGCTCTATATGAAGCGGCATTGTTATTGGCCGTGACCCTTAATGGGCTTTCGATTATTATTTATCCGGCCGTTTCCAACATGCTGAAGTCAGAGAGAGGGTTAAACCGCCTGTATTGTTTTTTTACTAAAGGAGAGAAGCTGGAGAGCCATTGAACCTTAACGGTCAGGTTGACTCTGCTCGAAAACGACCGCTTATATTACAAGAAAGGAGGTGAGAACAACCAAGAGAGACGTCTCCTCCCAACGAGCGCTTATCTAAAAAATGTATGGTTCTGAGTAGATACGCGTGTTCGTTTCTATGTTGAAGAGGGGTTTAGATCTAGTCTAAAGCAAAATCAATTGATGGGAGGTTAGAATATGGCAGAAATAAGAGATGTGGAAATAAACAGCAGAGCGGACGCCCTTCCGCTGATGACCCCTGAGATCAGGCCCTGGCCTGTAACACCACCGCCGCCGCGGGAAGAAGTATCCAAGGTTTATGCCAAGAGGAATGCAGCCAAGTTCGGTGAGTGGTGCGAGGACAACCTCAGGTTTGAGTATAGCTTCGGTAAGCCCGAGGCGCTTCAGGGTCTCAAGGTGCTTTGTATGGGGTTGTACAGGATGGGCAACAAGTTTTGCTCATCGTTATTGGCCGAAGCCGGGGCCGAGGTGATTAACATCGAGCCGCCCGAAGGAGATCCTTTAAGAAAACTGACACCCTTTGGCAGAGAAGAGCTGATGCTCAAGGACAGAGAGACCGGCGAAAAGTGCGGCATGGATTTTATCCATGAGATGAGAAACAAGTTCTCCATTACCCTGAATGTCGAGACCGACGAAGGCAAGGAAATATATAAAAAATTGGCCGCCCATGCCGACGTGTTGATCGAGGAGTATCCACCGGGCTATATGGATAAACTCGGTCTGGGCTACCGGCAGCTGGCCGAAATCAATCCAAAACTGGTTTACTGCTGGATCGGTGTACGGGGATCATGGGGACCTTACAAAGATAAACTCTCCAAATTCGGCCAGTGGACCCTCGAGCCTTTCGGCGGTTGCGCCAATTCATTTGTACATAACACCGGTTTTCCCCAGGACCAACTTCCCAGAGGCAAAGGCGGCGATCCTACCCGTTCCGGGGTCTGGTTTGCCGACTATGTGGCTGGCGAGCAGGGGGCGTGCAGCATCATGGCGGCCATTTTCTGGCGAAACAAGTTCAGCGGAGAGGGGCAGTTCATCGAAGTGACCGGCGCTGAAACGCAAATGGACATTCTGGATTTTGATATCAGTTGGTACGGCTTCAACAAGAGCATCAAGGCCCGAACCGGCGGCTGGGATCCCAATTTGAATCAGTACGAGTGGAATCCCTGCAAGGACGGCTACATGATGATCGGCGGTCAGACCGACCGGCTCTGGTATCGCATCGGCCAGTGTATCGAGCGGGACGATATTCAGTTCGGCAGACTGATCCACGAAGATCCTTTCCTTAAAGAAATGGGCGCCCGCAACGCGCTCCAGGCCCTGATCAAGACCTACACCGTAACCACCCGTTGGCTGCGCGATATGAACCGAATTGAAGCCGAACAGAAGTTGCTGGAGTATGAGATTGCGGCAGGGCCGGTTCTATTTATCGACGAGGTCTCTGAGTTCCCCCACTTCAAGTACCGTCCCTGGGTGTACACCATCGACAGCGATCAGTACGGGACCATACTCTATTCGTCGTCGCCGAACTCATTCCAGTACAGAACACCGCACCGGGTCAAGTGGATGGGAAGGCCCTTGGGAAAAGACAATTTTCTCAAGTACCTGAATTGGCTCGGCATGGGTCAAAATGAAGTCAGAGAACTCAAGAGCAAGGGGGTGATATAATGGCAAAAGATATGAGAGAGACAAGGATAGAGGATCTGCCAGGCCCCAAGAGTAAGGAAGAGCTCGAAGAAATGAAAATGCCTTACGAGGAATACTGCCGGGCGACCTTTGATCCGGGCAACGAACATACAAAACCCGAGCCGTTGAGGGGGATCCGATGGATGAGCACCACCATGTATATCTTTACGCCCCATTCCGTGTCCAACCTGGCGGAGTTGGGGGCCGAGGTGGTCAAGGTGGAGATGCCGAGGATGGGTGATCCCATGCGGCATACGTCCCCGTTCAACGAGTGCTACCTGTATCCGTTGCATGATACCCGGCCCATGACCGGTACCGGTCTGGGGTTTCTGAACGCGAATCCCAACGAATATTACATTACCATGGATTATCACCTGGATGAAATGAAAGAGGCCTTTTACCGGATGGTAAAGATGTTCGACGGGCTGACCGAATGCTACCGGCCCGGAACTTTTGACAAGTGGAAACAAAGTTATATTTACCTTCAGGAGCTCAACCCCAGGTTCATTTATGTATGGGGCGGCGGTTTTGGCTACGGGCCTAAAGTCTTTGGCGGATCCTACGATATTCTGGGACAGGCCCACGCCGGTCTTGCTTCTGTTACCGGTATGCACGAATTCATGGGTGGACACTGCGCCAAGCACTCCAACTGGTGCATTGACTGGTACTCCGGCACCCAAATCTCCTTCGGAATTCTGGCAGCCATCTACTGGCGCGAAAAGACCGGGCTAGGCACCATGATCGAATTTTCCCAGGTGCAGGCGGCCACCCGATGTCTGGGTTATGCCGCACCCATGTATGGCCGGTTTGGTATTGTGCGCCAGCGATGGGGCAACTGGGACACGCAGCTCTGCGCACACGGCATCATTCTGTGCGGGAAATCTGATTTCCCGGATGTTTCAAACCCGCAGGACAAGCATGATGCCAGGTATGTCATGGTCTCCGCGTTCCAGGATGAAGACTTTAAAGAACTGTGCACCATCACCGGAATGAAAGATCTTTACGGGAAGTATAAAGCCCATAAGGATCGGGTTGAAGGCGAAGCTCAGGTGGAAATTTACGCAGCCCTGGAAAAATGGGCTGAGGACAAGTCCCGGTCGCAGGTGGTGAAAGTCTTGCAGGATGCCGGTTTGCTGGCCGAACCGGTAATGAACGACCGAGAGGTCTACGAATCCGAGCACTTCAGGCAAAGGGGCAGCATCCGGTATCTTGATGATCCTATTTTCGGTGACGTGCTCACCCATAGCGGTTATGCCTCGGGATTGATGTCCAAGTCACCCAGGAGACAGAACTGGATCTGGCGGCCGGTGGGTGCCGATAACGTTAAGATCTACCATGAGCTGCTCGGTTATCCGACCGCCACCGTTCAGGAGTGGTACGATAAGAGCTGGATATAAAAGGAGGAGGGCGCCGTGTGTGATATTATCTGGTGTAAAAAAGAAATTAATGGAAAAAAGTGTAACACCGTTAATTACCTGGACCCTTACTGTTTCTGGAACTGGGAAGGAAAGGTAAACTGTGCTGAGTGCAAAACGGTGTATTACATCCACATGATTCAGGGCTTCATGTACAGGGGTCCTGAGGAGGTTAACGAAAAACCGGATACCAGCCCGCTGTATGCGGATAAACCCTTGGAAGGTTACAGGAACTATTTGCCGGGCATTGAAGGCAGGACCCGGCCGTATCAATGCCTGCCCAGGGATATCTATCTGGGCGTGGCTGACATGGTCAAGTTCAGCGCCAGGGGCAGGCCTGTCAGAGGCTGGCGTCCGCAGCCGCCGTCTGCCGGCATTGCCGGAAGCTTCGGCTTTGAATGGGATATTCAGAAACTGACTCCTGAAGTATGGGAGGAGTATCAGCAGAAACTGGCGAAAGGTGAAGTCAGCGGATGGTAAAAAAAGAAAGGAGTGTTCCATGGCACAGTTAACACCTGAAGAGTTTCTGGACACTGTTCTGGTTCCGGAAAAACAAACTGATCATATATGCTGGCAGTGCAGGAACTTGAAGCCGGTTCTCAAAGGCTCCAGTTTTCCGCCCGCAGATATTATCGGCTGGTGCAAAAAGATTTTTTGGCCCGATTACTGGTGCGTAGCAGACTTCAATGTCGTTAAAAAATGCTATGGATTTGACCAGAAAAAAAGGTAAGGTGAAGAATTTTCGCACCGGTTGTGGAAAGACAATTACGGAAGAAGCATTAATTTATCCGAAGCATAAGATTGGAACGCGCTTCATCTTTGATTAGTGCAGGTCAATAGGATAGAGCGTATCAAAGATCTTATGGCTTCGGTTTGGAAAAAGGAGGAAGAGCATGCCTGAGAAATGTCGTGTGGGTGTATGCGGATACGACCCCATGCTCGTAAAAGGATACTTGAAAGCAAACGTAAGAGCCTTATGGTGGCATATATCCGACGAGCTGTACGAGGAGTTTGATATGAAACCGGGGATGAAGGTTTCCGGCACCTTGTTAAAGGTCTATTACGGGAAAGATGGGAAAGCATCCGCAACTCCCAATGAACCCTTTGAATGGGAAACATCCAAGGAGTCGGGCCTTGTTGTGGTGCTGCCGTCTGATGTCATTGCCAAATACAAGCTCACCGAGACTCACTTCATTGAGATGCTCATTGATAAGATTGACGGCAAAGACGTCTACCCCGGCAAAGAGAAAATGAGTGAAAAATTCTGGCCCGAGGAGATGATGAAACTGGACTTTGTCCTTGCGTATATCGAGTAGCCCGTCTTCATTGAGGGCCATTAAAGGGCGAGGGGCTGCGGAATAATATGTTTCACACCCTCTTTAAAGAGTGTGTGTTCACCGTCTCGGCGATGAACTCCATAAGAGTGCATCAGCAAATATTCCGCGCTCCTCACCCTAAAACCCTACTTATATTCAATATGAAACTGCCGGGAGGGGCAACCCGCCCCTCCTGTTTACCTTCGAAACGGCGGGGTGGGGCTATTACTTCCCTGCCGGTCCATGTCGACCGTCAGGGATTTTTTTATAATCACTTTCCGGGTTTGAGTCGTTCATCCTGTTGTCTTTGGTATGACAGGGGAAAAATAGATGATATCTGTTGATTAAACCCGGCAAAAATATAAAAAACTGAAAGACATTGAATGGTTACACAAAACAGATTTCGATCCTCGTGCTGATCGCAAATGAGAAAATCCGGTGTTATGTTTTAGGGTTATGCAAGAGAAACAACTACCATCCTCTGATCGGCGCTGATCCGGAAGAACTCATAAAAAGATTTAAAACGAAGCATAGTGGCATCGTTATGATGGACTACGAAGTGGTCAAGTCTTATGGTGCGAGGATCTATTCAAGAATTAATGTTGCCTGCCCCGGTTGTAATGTCATCCTGTTTTGCGATCAAGACCATCGTGACCTTATCAAAGAGGCCGTGGAACACGGGGTTTACGCCTGTATTCTGGCACCTTATGAGGAATGGGAAGTGCTGACCATGATCAGGAACATTATTGCCAAAAAAAAAATGCGAGGACGAAAGAAGCCGCATAAAAATCAAGGGTTATAATAGAAATTTAGGCGAAAAAATACGATAGTCTTGTGTTAAAAATTCCACCAAATATAATATTTACATTCCTGTCTAACCTGTGATAAACTTTTATATTATCTTAAACTAACCTCCTTACGATTTACATTTTCGACGCCTTTGGCAAGGAACTGTTGTCACTTCTGAGCGACAAAGCCCATTTGAATCTAACCTATAACTTATAGATTTAATACGATTAATTATCAAAACTTAATAATTAATAGGGTTTGATCATGAACAAAAAGAATCAACCTGTAAAAAAAACCAAGGGCAAATCAAATGTCTCAACGAATGAAATTGCCCATACCATTAATTTGGCCATCGTCGGCGGTGGCCGAGCCTGTAAATACTTCCTGAATCTTCTCCACATTGAATCCTTCACCTATCTAAAGATCAATATCGTCGGCGTTTGTGACATCAACCCTGAGGCTGAAGGTCTTGTTCTGGCCAAAGAGCTGGGAATCTATACTACCGGTAACTTTCAGGATCTTTTTAAAATAAAAGACCTGGACAGCATCATTGAGCTGACCGGCAAAAAAGATGTCCTGCTGGAGATCATCCGTCTCAGGCCCACTGGAATCGGGGTCATAGAGCATAACATCGGAAGATTGATGCGAAAACTTTTTGAGGTCGATCAGCGTCTAACATCTGCAGAAGAACAGCTGGTCTTTGAGAAAAACTTTTCCGATTTTCTCATTCAGCAAAGCACAGCTGCCATTGTGATTTTAAATACCGATTTTGAAATCGTTGAAACAAATGATCCATACTTGAAAGCCGTGAATAAATCTAAAGAAGACGTCATTGGAAGATACTGTTACGAAACTTCCCATGGCTATGGTGTTCCGTGTTCGAGTTCGCGCCCTGATATGAAATGCCCCTTAGTGGAAACCTTGAGAACCGGGAGATCCGCTCATGTTATTCACGAACATCCCGAGTCGGGAGGTCATTTTAAATTTTGTAATTTGGTGACCTACCCTTTAAGGAATCAAAACGGGGAAATTTACCGAATCATTGAAGTTTGGAGAGATATCTCAGAGCAACTGTCCCACCGTTGGGATAAGCGAGTTAAAGAATTGAAATCCGACCTTCAAAAACTGGTACAGGAAGACCGCATGATCTCTTTGGGAAAACTGGCCGCCAGTTGTTCTCACGAAATCAACAATCCCATTCAAGGGTTATTGACGTTCAGCTATTTAATGCAGGAGATACTTGCCGAAGGAAAACCGAGCCCAAAAGATCTGGAACAGTTCAAGAAACACCTTTCTTTTATGTCTAAAGAACTGGAGCGTTGCGGTAACATTATTTCGGGTCTTCTTTCTTTTGCCCATGAAAGTCCAAGGGAATACAAGGAAATAGATCTTAACGAAGTCCTTGAGGCCGTCCTTGCCCTGACGAAACATAAAATGGAACTTCGTAATGTTCATCTGACTACCCGTCTGCATCCAGGGCTTTTAATGATACAGGGTGATGAGCGAGAGTTGCAGCAGTGTTTTCTCAACCTGATTTTCAATTCAATTGAAGCCATGCCAAACGGTGGACAGTTAAGAATAATTTCAGATCTGAACCGCGACAAAAATAATGTTCGAGTAGAGGTCCATGACACCGGATATGGAATTTCCAAGGAAAATCTTGAGCACATTTTTGATCCTTTTTTTACCACAAAGGGAGAAGGAAAAGGGACAGGACTTGGATTATCCATTGTCTATGGCATCATCAAAAATCATAAAGGAAACATTAAGATAAACAGCGAAGTGGGAGAAGGGAGTTCGTTTGTCCTGGAATTTCCCACTCTGTAACTCTTTACGAGTCCTTTTGTTGTGAATGATGCGTTTTTACCGAATTTATTTTCAACATGTACTAAAAAAACATATAATTCTTCATAAGTAATTCGAACTGTTTGTTTGCGACGGAGGAATACCATGGATAAAAAGATGAGTATCATGATCGTGGATGATGAGGCCATCGTCCGGGAATCCCTTTTCCACTGGTTTAAAAAATACGGCCATGTGGTAGAGACCGCTTCATCGGGATTTGAAGCTTTGGAGAAGCTGGAAACATATCCTTTTCAGCTCCTTTTTGTCGATATTAAAATGCCCGGAATGGATGGCATAGAATTGTTGGAAAAAATTAAGACAGAATATCCGGATACGCTCGTGATCATTATTACCGCATACGGATCCATTGAATCGGCGGTAAAAGCCATGCGAATCGGCGCCACCGACTATCTGCTCAAGCCCTTCAAACCGGATCAGCTCTCTCTTGTAATGGAGCGGATATCCGTTCAAAAAAGGCTTGTATCACAATACAACTATCTTAAAGGCCGATTAGAAGAAATCACCCGTTTCGATAACATTATCGGACAATCACCGCCAATGGAGGCGGTTTTCAGTCTCATTCCAGAGGTTGCCCAGAGCGATTCCTCTATTTTGCTTTTCGGAGAAACCGGGACCGGAAAAGAACTGGTTGCTAAAGCCATTCATGCCGAAAGTCGCCGATCCCATCTACCTTTTATCGCCATCAACTGTGGTGCGATACCGGAATCCCTTTTGGAAAGTGAACTCTTTGGGCATCAAAAAGGGGTGTTTACCGGTGCGACCCGTGCTCGAAAGGGTTTCTTGGAAGTCGTTTCAGGAGGCACCCTGTTCCTTGATGAAATTGGAGAAATAAGTCCCAAGATGCAGGTTGATCTCTTGCGTGTTCTAGAGGAAAAAAAGATAACAAGCATTGGAAGCAGAGAACCTGTTGACGTAGATTTCCGGCTCATCTCAGCCACCCGGCAGGATCTGAAGAAAGAGGTGGCTGAAGGCAATTTCAGGGAAGATTTTTTTTACCGTATCAATGTTATCATTATCGAAATTCCGCCGTTAAGAAAAAGAAAGGAGGACATCCTCCTACTCGTTGAACACTTTCTTATAAAGTACAGTCAGGAAACGAATAAAAAAGTAGACCATGTCACCAGCGATGCAATGGGATTGTTAAAGCAGTACGACTGGCCGGGAAATGTCAGGGAATTGGAAAATGCTATTGAAAGAGCTGTAGTACTTTCCAAATCCCGGACACTCAGGACTGAAGACTTTTCTTTCATTCAACCGTCCGGTATACGATTTAGAGAATCTCTGTCTTTACGTGAAATGGAAAAGGAGTACATTCAAAAGATCCTGGAAGAAAATACCTGGAATGTAACCCGATCCGCCAAAATCTTGGGAATTAACAGGGTTACTTTGCACAAAATGATTAAACGGTACAATTTGAAAAGGAAACCCTGACTTCGGACAGTCGGCCCAGCCTTTTTCAGGAATATCTTTTCTCATGACCTCAAATAAAAAACCCGTTGGTGTGGTACCGCTTGGAGAAGTTCCCGAAATCATCTTAAAGGTTATCGCAGGCCATATCACCGGGTGTTTCAAACTTGCCACTAAAATTCTTCCTCCTCTGAAACAACCTGAATATGCTCTTGATGAAAGACGGTTGCAATACAATGCCGCCATCATCATTGAGACGTTTGAATCCATGCAGTTTAGCGATAACGATAAGGTTATCGCTGTGTTAAATCATGACCTTTTTATTCCTATTTTTACCCATGTATTTGGTGAAGCCAGACAGGGAGGAAAATGCGGTCTGGTTTCATTATTCAGATTAATGAAGAACCCAGACGGTTCTACACCGCCCAAATCTATCATTCATGAACGTGCGGCAAAAGTGGCGATTCATGAACTGGGCCATCTTTTAGATCTACTTCATTGTGAGCACAAAAAGTGTCTCATGCACTTCTCAGGTGGTATCGATGAAGTGGATGAAATGTCCTTTGACCTTTGCGAGTATTGCTCAATTTATCTTCAGGATAAACTTCGTTGAGCAGCGAAGTCGACGATCGGTTGAGTAGTTAAATGGCTACAGCGTGCGTAGCCATAAGCAACACACTGTTACTCTACTGATATTTATATGTTTTTAAATGAAACCTACCCTCATATCTCTCACAAGTATAGCCAAAGTCATCACTCTTCCCGTTAGACTTTAAAAAGCTGCGCTTCGTTCATCCCATTTATGATTTCAAAATAATGAATAATACCAATAGGTAAATAATTTAAATAATATTTTATCAAATTCTGGCACTCTCATTGCACATAAAATTATAAAAAGATGAATTACGTGCGGTTTCCTACTTATGGCTCAGGGAGGGTGCGAATGTTCAGTTCCGACTGCATAAAGATTTACCGCGCCATTAAAGGAGGTCATTATCATGAAAACCAATGAATCCAAATCGAATAAGGAGAAAAAGAAAGATATTGGCTCAAAAAGCCTTATCGGAATAGATCAACCCTTTGATTATGAAGAAGTGGCGGCGGTAACCGGCCCGGAATATGTTCAGAATCTGCAACATGACGGAGTTGCTTTAGTCCTTTATGAAAAACTGAAAAAAAATCTTCCCGGTTTTTATTTGTCCGAAGATAAATGTGTCTGGATGAGAGCCGGAGTCATTAATTTCAGGCGATGTGATTATGACTATGATTGCTACAATTGTCCGTTCGACCAGGCGATGATATCTGCCATGGGCGAAAAAATCGCTCCGGATCAGAAAGAAAGGCAATCGTACTGGTTGAGACATGTGAAAGAAAAATATAGAATCGCTTCAACACCGTGCATCCACTTTTTATCAGGACGGATAGAGTCTCCTGAGGAATGTCCCGGTAATTATAATTGCGACCAGTGTAATGTTCATGAACTCCTGGACAAAGAAACTCAGGTGGAAACCTCTGAAAGATCGGTATACAAAAACGTATCCGGGTATCGAATGGTTGAGGATTACTATTATCATTTCGGACATTCATGGGTACACATTGAAGATGATGGACGCATTAAAGTCGGCGTAGACGATTTTTCATCCAAGGTTTTAGGGGCGGCGGATGCCATAAATCTCCCTCCGAAAGGCGTATTTTTAAAGCAAGGAGAAATCGGGTGTGTATTGACCCGCAATGATAAAAAAGCCCCCATTCAATCTCCTGTGTCCGGAACCGTTTGCGCTGTAAATGATAAAGTTTTAAAGCAGCCGGCTGTCGCACACGATGATCCATACCATCACGGTTGGTTATTCATGCTGGACCCTGCAAACATCACGCCGGAACTGGAAGGTCTATATTCCGGCAAGGAATGTTTCCAGTGGATAGAAAAGGAGAGTCAAAATCTTTATGAACTCATGGGCCCCAGATATGAGCAACTGGCGGCCACAGGTGGTGAACCGATTGACGACATTTTTGGGCATTTTCCCGAGATTTCCTGGGATCGACTGGTTAGGACTTTATTTCGTACTGCGGAAAAGCGCTAATCCAAATATTTCACGTGTGCGAGGCGTTCATTTGCAAGGCATTCAAGGGCGCAGCCGTAGTAGACTACTGCAAGCCCTTGATAACGAGGCAAAAGGACGTCTCGGAAATGCCCGTAGGGTGAAAATTTTTGAGAAATTGAAAAAAAATAATTTTCGGTACAAACTGTCATCTTAAAACCATAAGCAAAATTATAAACAATAAACTGATTTCATTATTAATAAAAGGTCTCTCGAAAATTTTCATGAAATATTTGGATTAAATCATTCCGATAAAGGAGAGGCAACCATGAAAAACAATGTATATGAATTTAAGAAGAAAAAGGCAGACGGGAAAAAGAACGGCTTTCATCAAAAAAAGCTTATCGGCATCGACCTGCCCTTTGATTACGAAGAAGTGGTCTCCATAACCGGTCCCGAATATGTTCGGAACCTTCACCGTGACGGAATAGCTGTCCTTCCGAATGAGGAACTGAAGAAGAATTTTGCTGATATTCTTGTGAGAGCCAGTGAAAAGCCAACTTTCGCCAAGGTGTCGGGGGTTCAGGTCGCCGACAATTATTATCACCATATCGGCCATTCCTGGGCGCAACCATTGCAAGATGGATGGGTCAGGATCGGAATCGACGATTTCGCCTCTAAGGTTTTCGGACCGGCGGATCCGATAAATCTTCCGCCTGTCGGAGACTTTCTGATGCAAGGCGATGTGGGGTGGATTCTGAACCGCAATGATCACGAGGCCCCCATGCAGTCCCCCGTTTCCGGAATCGTGTTCGCTGTAAATGATAGAATAAAAGAGCAGCCCGAGATCACACATGATGATCCATATGGAGAAGGCTGGTTATTCCTTTTAAATCCGGTCAGCCTTAAAATCGATATGAAGGCGCTTTATCTGGGGAAGAAATGCTTCCAATGGATCGAAAATGAAATTCAGAATCTCCTGAAATTTCTTGGGCCCAATTGCGAGAGACTGGCAGCCACAGGCGGTGATCTGATTGACGATATCTTCGGACATTTTCCAGAGATTGACTGGGACCGACTGGTGAGGACGTTTCTGCGTACAAAAAAAAATAGCTAAAGTTTGGCGCTTTGTTTTTGTTATTTCAAAGGAGGTTTCCTGTATTTGAAACCTCCTTTGCTGTTTTAATAAGATTGTGTTATAAATAGACATTTTATTTGATGAGCCTTGCAAGAAGATTTAACAATTTGTATACTTCACATGCCTTATGAAAAAGGATGCTACCAAAATAGAAGACGCCTTGCGGCAACTCGAGCAGCTTAATATACGACTTGCCACCTTAAATGCCATCTCCAAAATCTTCAGCAGCGGTTTGAATCTTGATGAGATGCTAAACAGCACAATCGATAAAATCCTCGAGGCTCCTGAAGTTGACAGTGTCAGCCTTTACCTGTTGAATGATGGGGGAAAGATTCTTAATCTGGCTGCCCATAAAGGGCTTTCAGTCAATTTTATAAACAACCCCATTATGAGATCTCGCAAACCCGGTAACGGACTTCTGGGTCAGGTCTTACTTGATGGTGAACCAAAAGTGATCAATAATACACTGCAATCCATTGACCCCGATGTCGATCTTCTCATTGAAGAAGGCTTTCAATCCACCGTTTATATACCACTGACAACCAAGGGAGCATCTTTAGGCGTGATGTGCGTGTCCGCATTGAATCCAAACACGTTTTCATCCGAATTTGTTGAATTTCTGACCGTCATCGGCAACCATATCGGTGTTGCGGTAGATAATGCAAATATGCACAAAAACATAAAAGAGGCCTATCAGGATCTAAAAGAGGTCCAGGAACAGATTGTCTGGACGGAAAAACTGGCATCTTTAGGCAAATTGGCCGCCACCATTGCCCATGAAATAAACAATCCGCTTGCCGGGGTTTTAAACTATATTCGATTGATCATAAAGCAGCTTTCCCGGAATAATTTTTCTCATGAAAAACTCGAGGATATTTCCCGATATCTGAAAATTATGGAATCTGAGACAGCCCGGTGCGGAGACATCGTTAAAGACCTTCTGGCATTTGCCCGCCGGACTAAAATTACCATGGAGAGTAACAACATTGAAGACATTATCAATAAAACCCTGAATCTCATTTCCCATGAACTTGAGATGAAAGAACTTCAAGTAAGAAAAAATATTGCGCCGAATCTCCCAAAAGTTAAATGCGATTTTAAACAGATCCAACAGGTTCTTTTAAACCTTTTGTATAATGCGTCAGAAGCAATGCCAAGCGGAGGCACTCTGACCATAACAGCTAATAAAGCCGACGGGGCTAAAGCGCTCATAGAGGTGGCAATTTCTGATACAGGCTGTGGCATTTCCGAAAAAGATATGGAAAACATTTTTGAGCCTTTTTTTACAACCAAAGAAGAGGGAAAAGGCGTAGGTCTTGGCCTTTCCGTGGTTTACGGTATCATCGCCAGACACAATGGTATCATTTCAGTGGAAAGTGAGCCTGGAAAAGGAAGCACTTTTACGATTCGCTTGCCGTGTAGCTGATTATAAGACCCGACTCTTGCAA
>Ga0210123_1000693_pt1 | contig 19840 bp, 18 predicted proteins | sample Muzzi_PWB_D2_FD_185535 | JGI IMG/M metagenome (GOLD analysis project Ga0210123, IMG submission 185535) | Wetland microbial communities from San Francisco Bay, California, USA, that impact long-term carbon sequestration - Muzzi_PWB_D2 (SPAdes) | ecosystem: Environmental > Aquatic > Marine >... | reverse complement strand
GGCCGTGCTGATCTGCTCGGACAGATCCGTCGCTGGAAACACCCGTTCGGCCATGCTCACGTCGTAGTTGGGCAGGAAGACCACCCGCAACCTGTCCTTGCTGTTGGGATCGCGGCTCAGAACCCGCACGACTGTCAGGATGAGACTACTACCCCCACCACGTCCTGCCCACTTCAAAGGGGCGGGGACGCAGGCCAGAATGTCGGGATACCTTCGTACTCCCTGGTACAAATGACAGGTGTGTTGTCAGTCGCAAACGCCCGGGTTGGGTCGACGCCGCCAGGTCGCCAGCTGCAACGCATCTCACACCAGACCCGCCTTCATCCATGAATTCATACTCCAGCCCGACACCTGACTGGAAAACAGATCGATCACGGCGACCAGGAATGTCATCAAGGCAGGTTTCACCACTATCCGCCGCATTTATACGTAGCAGTAAATGTATCAGTGTGCTCTCAATATAAGAAAATAAGTGCCGCTATAGGGGTAGAGTTGACGACTGAGTCCGGGACAGGCATACAAATGCCTGCAAGGGTTTGTACTCCGGATACCGTTGATGAACTACCGGGCCGCCCGGACAGGCGGCCCTGTACATACAACCCAGAAGGATGACCAGCAATGACACCGTATACCAAGACCCTGATCGGCCAGATTACCTCGGTGAAGACAGGCGCATTTACCGCCACGTTGATCGAGGACAACGAAGGACGCCTGCCTCGCATATCGACTGGAAAGGATAACAACCTCACGGGACAGCCCGGATCACATGTTGCCATTCTGCAAAATGGCATCAAGCTGCTTGCCCTGGTCACTTCAATCACCGAGTTCGGCGATGAGTCACCATTAAACCCGCTCTCGAAACAGGCGCCTGGAAAAAAGAAGTTTGTCACCCTGGTACCGCTCGGCGAAATAAACGAACACGGGGCCTTTGAACATGGCATCAAGCATTACCCGGTCACAGGCGCTGAAGTTCATACGGTTAATGACAAGGATGTAGAGGCCATATTCGTAAAATTCCGCAAACAGGGCTTCAGCGTTGGCACCCTCTCATCGAACTCATCGCTGGATGTCTGTTTTGATCCGGACGCACTGTTCGGCAGACACTTTTCCATACTCGGGCAATCCGGTGCTGGCAAATCATGGTGTGTTTCCAACCTGCTCCAGCGCGCCGTCAAGGTAATGCCCAAAGCACACATCATCATGCTTGATCTGCATGGTGAATACAGCTGGCGTAACAAGGAGGGAAAACAGGAGTATGCCTTTGGCGAAGGTATTGCGCGCTATATTGATGCACGTGACCTGGAGATTCCCTATTGGCTGATGACATTCACCGAACTGGTTGACCTGCTGGTTGACCGCTCTGATGATTCAGCATCCTCGCAGATTGCCTTCCTGCGCAACTCCGTACATGAGCTTCGAACCAAGGCCAACAAGGATCTGGGGATCGGACACATTTCGATTGACTCACCGGTGTATTTTTCATTAACGGAATTATATGGGCATTTTGAACAAGCCAACAAGGCGACAGCCAGCTTCGGCAAGGAAAAAGGCCCGCTGGCCGGCTTGTTTGATCAATTCCTCATGCGCCTTGAAAGCCGGATGAACGATGTACGCTACAATTTCCTGTTGCAGCCGAAACGCCGCATATCATCGGATACGCTACCGGAGCTGCTGAGAGACTTTGTTGGTCTTGGTGAACCAAAATGCCAGGTGACCATCATCGACATGAGTACAGTGCCATTTGATGTGCGTCCGATTGTTACTGCACAGGTCGGCCGCATCGCCTTTGAATTCAATTACTGGAATCCGGCCTACAAGGAATTCCCGCTGCTGCTGGTATGCGAGGAGGCACATGCCTATATTCCGCGAGCGGGTAAAACACAGTATGAAGGGGCGCGCCAGTCAATGGAGCGAATTTCACGTGAGGGACGCAAATACGGAGTCGGGCTGGGTGTAATCAGCCAGCGGCCAAATGAACTGTCCGAAACGGTGCTTGCCCAGTGCAGTACTTTTATTTGCCTGCGGCTGACCAACCCGGATGACCAGGCCTATGTACGCGACCTTGTACCCGAGGCAGAACAGGACTTTGTGAATGTACTGTCATCCCTTGGACAGGGAGAAGGCATGGCGATGGGACTGGCCGTACCTTTACCCACGCGCCTGCAGTTTTACAAGCCTGATCCGCCTCCAAACAGTGCCAGCGTGGACTTCTTCGCGCAGTGGTCCGATGGCCCTGATGATCTGGACGTGGATGATATTGTTAACCGCTGGCGGCGCCAGGACAGGCTAAATCGGCAGTAAACGCTATACTGCCTCCTCTTGCGGCGCGGCTTCAATCAGTTCGTCACGCCCCAGGATGTGCAATATCTGCTCCCTGGCAGCCATGCCGTCATCATAGCCGAGTTCCATCAGTTCCTTGCAGAAGGGTGCGTCAAACATAAGGTAACTCATCAATGGCCGGCCCTCGCGTGTCAGCGCACCAATTCCCTTGAGCAAAATACGTACCGAGCGCGGAAAATTGACAACATAACGTTCAACAATCTCGCGAATATCACGGCTTGGCGATATCATCAGGTACTCGATCTGGCGCAGGGAGGTGTCCTGGTATTCAACGCGCTTGTCTTTGGTTTCAGTAATCGTGTGATTGATCCGCCGCATGCGTTCTATATCTGCATCGAGGCTGTCCATGAACAGGGTATCGAAAATATATCCGGTAATCTGTCCGAATGAAGGATACGGGACCCTGGCACCTTCCAGGGGCGGTGTATCCGGTCGTGGATTCCTGACGCCGATAATCAGGAGTCGATTTGCCCCCAGGTGCAATGCCGGACTCAGGGGTGCCGTCTGGCGCATCGAACCATCGCCGAAATATTCATTGTGCAGCTTGATGGCGGGAAACAATACCGGAATGGCCGATGATGCCATCAGGTGATCCAGGGTCAATTCTGTCGGCTGCCCGATCCGGCGTGTACGTTTCCAGGGCACCAGGCCCTCCACTCCCTGGTAAAATGTTACCGAGAGCCCGGTGGTATACCCGGAGGCAGTGATGGAAACGGCATGCAGATCCCCGCTGTCGATGGCCTGCTGTATGCGTGCAAACCGGATGTGCCTTTCGAGCAAATGCCGCAGAGGTGAATTATCCAGCACAGAGCGCGGCTGACTTTTTCTGAGCCAGCCCGGCACGAAGGTCATGGACCAGCTAACACCGCTTTTCAGTGCCGTCCATGCATCCGTCTTGAATATCTTGCCAATATGGAAGTTGGCATAGACACCGTACAGGCGGTCGACACCCTCCCTGAAACGGTTGGCACTGCTGGCCAGTAATACAGCGTTCAGTGCGCCTGACGAGGAGCCACAGATAACCGGGAAGGGGTTCTTCACATCTTCCGGCAGCATATCGCCGATGGCCTTCAGCACACCGGCCTGGTAGGCATTGCGCGCCCCGCCACCGGGCAATATCAGGCCGACAACCGGTTTTTCCTTTTTCTTTTTAAATGAAAGCCAGTACATATCACCGGGATATAGAATCTGTTTATTAACTATCTATCGGCTTGCATAGTCTAATTTATAGCAGCCTGTTTAAATAACAAGCAAATCAACGTAATAGTTCTAATTTTGCATTATGGTACAAGAGGGTGAATATCTGACAGCCACGCCACGGAGGCGTTATAGTTAGCCATCATGGGTAATGAAATAAACAGGGCAACAGACACGGTTCCAACCCGCTATTGGCATACTCTGGAAGGCGGGCGTGTCATGTGCGATGTCTGCCCGCGCGCCTGCAAGTTGCGGGAAGGGCAACGGGGCCTTTGTTTCGTCCGCGCAAACCAGGGCGGCGAGGTGGTTCTAACGACCTATGGCCGTTCCAGTGGTTACTGTGTTGACCCGATTGAAAAGAAACCCCTGAACCACTACCTGCCCGGTTCCCCGGTGCTTTCGTTTGGCACTGCGGGTTGTAATCTGGCCTGCAAATTCTGCCAGAACTGGGATATCAGCAAGTCCCGCGAGATCGACACCCTGGCAGATGGTGCCGCACCGGAATTCATCGCCCGGGTTGCTCAGGAACTGGGTTGCCGCAGTGTTGCCTTCACATATAACGACCCGGTCATCTTCATGGAATATGCCATTGACACTGCCATCGCCTGCCGGGAACTTGGAATCGGGACGGTAGCGGTCACGGCAGGATATATCTGTGAGGAACCACGTAATGAATTTTTCACCTACATGGATGCTGCAAATGTTGACCTGAAGGCCTTCACAGAGAAGTTTTACTGGAAAATTACCGGTGGGCATCTGCAACCGGTGCTGGATACACTCATCTACCTTAAACAGGAAACAAATGTGTGGTTCGAGCTTACCACCCTGATGATACCTGGAGAAAACGATTCAGAGCAGGAAATAGAAGAAATGACCCGCTGGGTGGTCGAGCATCTTGGACCGGATGTCCCCATGCACTTTACCGCCTTCCATCCGGACTGGAAGATGCCGGACAAGCCGCGAACACCGGCGTCGACCCTGACACGGGCCCGCGATATTGCGATAAAAAACGGTGTGCATTACGCCTACACGGGTAACGTGATTGACGAGGCGGGCAGCAGTACTTTTTGCCATGCCTGCGGAAACGTGCTCATCGGGCGGGTGCAGTACACCTTGTCCCGCTGGAACCTTGACAGCAACGGTTGCTGCAAGAACTGCGGCACACGTTGCAGTGGCATTTTTGATGCGGCGCCCGGGACCTGGGGGTCCCGGCGCCTGCCAGTCAGACTGAAGGACTTTGCCCTGTCAATTAACTGATGGTTCCTCGGTGGCTCCCTGTTCCTCGACGGCACCCTGCTCCTCTACAGCACCCTGCTCCTCGACGGCACCCTGCTCCTCTACAGCACCCTGTTCCTCTACAGCACCCTGTTCCTCCACAGCACCCTGTTCCTCCACAGCACCCTGCTCCTCGACGGCACCCTGCTCCTCGACGGCACCCTGCTCCTCTACAGCATCCTGTATCTCCATGGTGCCTTGACGCAGCATCCGTGGTGGAACTGGAGGCCGGGGGGGTACGGGGCGCGAGCCAAATATCTTGCCGGCATACTCATCCATGGTGTCTTGACGTGGCATCCGTGGCGGAACTGGAGGCCGGGGGGGTGCTTCGCTCAAACCGAATATCTCGTCGGCATGTTCATCCATGTAAGCCCGTCGCTCCTGCGGAGTCATGCTCATCATGGCAGCACGATACTCTGCAATCTTCTTGCGTCGCTCATCGGCCAGCTTGCGCATTTCTTCATGACGGCTGGCAATCTCGAGCTGCTCGTCGAGTGCCTTGTTTAACATCGCCTCGCTGTTCGTGGTCAGGTAGTTATACCGCTCCTCTGCGCGGTCACGATTCGCTGCATACCGATCGGCAAGTTCCTGCTGCCGCTGCTCAATCAAGGCCAGGCGCGCCTGCAGCTTCTCATCGTAATATTTCAGCCTGGCTTCACGACGCTTGACGGACTCTTCACGCAAGCGCTCATACTCCGCCTCTCGCTGCAATTCGCGTTGCTCAACGCTCTCGCGGTATGCTCGTATCCTCTCTTCCATAGGACTGGGTACTTCCATCGGCCGTGCTCCTGCTCTACCATCTTCTGCCTGCACAGGTGACAACATCAGCAATGAGGTAATAAACGAAAAAACAAATAGCTTCAGTGACATGGCTGTTCTCCTTTTTTAGAATGTCTTCTTTGGTCCCCGACAACAGGACAAAGTATAGCTCACTTGAACACAATGACAGCTGCCCCGCTGCAAGGCAATCCGGACTTTCGATTATACAAGACGGCAAATATCGCGCCACCGGCCAGGCTCAATATAAGACCCGGTCAAAACAGGGGGCAGTGCATTCGCCCTTGTTTCCCGCTGCCTGAGACTCCCCTGCTGCCTGACCGCCCTCCCCCATACCGCCAATGCCGGCATGGTCATCACCTGCAACTGACCCGCTGCACCTCTTGCGATGGCGTTTTCATTGCAGGATACAATCGCACCCGGGCTGATGCATGACCGATACAAGGCTGGTATTGCAATGAGGTTATGCGGGAGGGAATGCAGGGCGCAGAACCCCTGCCGGTATTACGATTTAACGCTTACCACGGCACAAAGTTATTCATAAAATTCATCGGGCGCATACTCTGACCCATATTGCCCACCTCGTGACGCATCTGGTCACCGGTGACAGTCATTAATCCCATGTTGTAGTTCATCTCTCCCATGGATAGATTCATGCCACTCATTTGCACCAGCATGGGATCAAGGTTCCCGATGGGATCCATCTTTCCGGATATGTCTTCCATGGTATCGGACATCTTGTAGATACGGCGTGTCATGGTTCTTACATTTTCGGACAGGATAATCACGCTGTCCGTCATATTGGTCAGATTCTTTCCCATATTCGGATCCATACCCAGTGCAAGGGTATGGATATCCTTGCTCAGGGAATAGATGAGGAAGAACCCGTACGCGGCCAGTACAACAAAGGCCAGCATGGCAGGATAAACAATCAGTTCCCAGCGACGCGCACTGGCTTCGAAAACGCGTACGAACCGGTCCATCGCATCACCCTTAAAGGGGTTATCATCATCTCCGGCGACGGGAGCCTGAGGATCAACTTTTTTTACATCATCAGTCATATGCCTTGTTATTCTCTGGTCTTCAAGTATTAAACCGGAGTCGGTTTAATACGTTATGTTTACTTCGCTACCCAGACAATTTAGGCCTTACTGGGCATGTTAGTCAAATGAAGGCCCGGCTTTTACAGTCAGTGCCACCAGGATTCCGTCCAAACAGCAGACATCTTCCCGGCTGGTACTCATGCAACGGCCTGATCTATATCAAACTTTAGCGACTGGAAGGATTTAGCTCGGATGGGGCAGGAGGCGAGCCCGCCGGCCTGCAGGACTAATACGCGAGCAGGCGGGCACCTTGAAAAAAGCAGAAACTTACGATCCAGGCAAGGCCGAGGGACCATCCCAGACTGACACCGGCAAACTTCCAGCTGCGTGATTCATTGAACTGGGTCGCCAGTGTTGACAGACAGGGAACATAGAGCAAGACAAACAACATAAAACTGATGGCCTGGACACTGTCCATTTGCGTCGCCAGGTAGCCCGTCAACGCACCCCCATCAAGACCGGTCATGGCAACCATTGCCCCGATGACGATCTCCTTGGCCACAAAACCGAACAACAGGATGACGGACATATCCGGGCTGATCCCGATCGGGTCCAGCACCGGCATCATCCATTGTCCGAGGATGCTGGCATAGGTACCGCTGCCACCGGGAGTGCTGCCGGCCGGGAAATGGGTCAAGACCCAGACCAGCACCACACCTGTAATAATGAACGTACTGGCACGGCGCAGGAAATGATAGATTTCATGCCAGCCGCGTAACAGGACCTGTTTCAGTCCCGGCTGCCGGTATGGCGGCAGTTCAAGGACGAAGGGTTCATCACTCTTCAGTCGCCGGCTGAAAACAGCGGCTGTCAGGAAGGCGGCAAAAAAACTGGCGAGATAAAGAAAAAACAGTATCAGGGGTGCCTGCCGTGGCGAGAACAGTGCGGTAGTAATAAAAATAAATACCTGCAGCCGCGCCGAGCACAGTGAAAACGGGATCACCAGCATACTCAACAGACGCAGCGGCCGGCTGCGCATGACACGCGTTCCCATCAGTGCCGGCACATTACACCCGAACCCCATCAGCAGCATTACAAAGCCGCGTCCATCCAGCCCCATCTTCGCCATCAGGGAATCGGTAAGAAACGCGGCACGTGCTAGGTAACCGCTGTCCTCAACGATGGCCATGAAAAAGAAGAACAGGATGATGACCGGTACGAAAGAGGCTACGGTTCCTATCCCATCGTACAGGCCTTCAACCAGGAACCCGTAGAGGATCGGCGGCAGCACCGCGGCAAGTGGCTCCAGTGCCCAGCCCCGGAAACTCTCCAGGATAAAGGCAACAGCATCCTGTAGCGGTGCACCGAACGTATACACCGCCTGGAATACCAGGAACATGGCCAGAAAAAACAGGGGTAACCCGAACACGGGATGCAACAGGACATGGTCGATACGCTCGGTTATTTTACGTACCAGCTTGCCCGGTGCCTTGACGTGCTTATTTACCAGCGTCTCGGCACGTTCAACCAGTTCATCATCCATGCGCAGACTGGAGTGCAGTTGACCCAGCGCCAATGGTGCAGCGTTCCGGACAGTCGTCGCCAGGACATCACGCGCCTCATGGAAACCGGTCCCGTTGCGTGCACTCAACGGAACAACCGGGCACTTGAGGTCCCTGGACAGCGCCTGCGTATCAATGTGGACACTCAGCTGGTCTGCCTCATCAATCATATTAATCAGGATGACCGTATTCATTCCCAGCTGACAAACCTGCAGCGCAATGGGCAACTGGTGATCCAGTTGTGTCGCGTTCAGGATGACGCCAACAAGGTCAACGGAATTGTTTTCAAGAAAACTGCGGACAATCCGTTCATCATCCGAGAAACCGTGCAGGTCGTAGATGCCCGGCAGGTCAACCACCTCGACGGCATCACCACCAAGGACAATACGGGCACTCAGGAGATCAACGGTAACGCCAGGCCAGTTGCCGACGCGGGAAGAGGAACCGGTGAGCCGGTTAAAGAATGTCGATTTGCCCGTATTGGGCATACCGACAATGGCAAGACGTTTCACCGTTACCTGGAGATGGAAACACGTGCCGCATCGCTGCGGCGCATAATGAGATTGATACTTCCGATTCGGATTTGCATTGGACCGAGCCGCGAGCAACGAATGACTTCGGCCTCACGCCCGCTACGCAGGCCCATGGCCTGCAGGCGATACCGGATACCATCGGAACCATGGACGCCTGTAATAATGGCAGTCTCACCCCGGCCTAATGCAGACAAATATGTCAAACCATTCAATTACTTATACTCACCTATCGAAACATTCACCCATCGAAACATTAGCGCAATGCTAACGCTAACGATTCTCATTATACTTAAATCAGCTGCGGGGTCAAGAACAGGCTGTTTATGCCTTATGGCTGCGGCCTTTCAAAGGTCCACTGCCTGTCATCAGAGAGTTCTTTGGAAAACCGGTAGCCGCCCTGTCTAAACTTCTTGATCGCGGCCGGGCTCTCTATACGGTTGCGGATAATATAATCCGCCATCATGCCCCGTGCGCGCTTGGCAAAAATGGCAACGACACGTGTTTTGCCCTGTTTGGTTTCTTTAAAATTTAAATTGAGTAACCGGCCCTCGAGCAACTTCGGCTTTACAGATTTGAAATATTCATTCGAAGCCAGGTTAACCAGTACCGGTTCCTGTTGTTTTTTCAGCGCCTTGTTCAGGCTGCCTGTAATACTATCGCCCCAGAATTGATAGAGATTCTCTCCGCGTGGATTTTTAAGCCGGGTTTTCATTTCAAGACGGTAGGGCTGAATCAGGTCCAGCGGACGCAGGCAACCGTAAAGGCCCGATAATATTCTCAAATGGTCTTGTGCATAAGCAAAATCATCCGCCGTAAAAGTATCGATATCGATGCCGCTGTAAACATCCCCCTTGAATGCAAAAATAGCCTGCCTGGAATTCTTTGCAGTAAACGGCGTCTTGAACGCCCTGTAGCGTTCAGCATTCAGGCTGGCGAGAGTATTACTGATACCCATCAATGCCTGAAGGTCGGCTGTCTTGATCTTTCTGAGCTCATTGATCAGCAGTTCCGAGTCTTTCAGGTCGGCCGGCTGCGAGTGTTTACTTACAGGTCCCGGCGTTTCAAACTCCTGACCCTTGGATGGGGATAGCGTGATAATCATTGCTGGTTCATCTGTTTTTACAGGGAGATTATTATAATGATGCAACCGTGCCAGGTCTAAGATTCCGTATGCCCGGGGATCGTTCCCCGGGCGCTCCCATTCAGGAAACCACTCGAATCCAGCCGCCTATTTTCTGTCCGTATTCATACAGCACCAATCCGGACAGGATTGCAGCCGTTCCGATCCATGCAGAAGCCTGGATTGATTCCCCGTTCAGATAATGCCCGAGCAGCAGGGCGATAACCGGCGTTACCAGCGTAATCAAGGCAACACGGGTGGCCTCTACGTGTTTCAGAACGTAATAATACAGGGCAAACCCCAGCACTGAGCCGATCATGCCGAGATACACAATCGACCAGGCCGCCCGCAGCGGGACAGTTTGCGGCAATGTCTCACCGGCAAGCAGGAATACCGCAACCAGCAATGGGACTGCAACCAGCAACCCGCCAATCGTGATGGCAAGCGCCGGCACATCCGCGCCAATACGCTTGATGGCGACCGCACTGGCAGAATAGGCCGTCACCGATAGCAGCATGCCAACGATGCCATAGCCGGCATCCGGCCCCAGCGCCGCTGAACCGGTAAACATCACTGCAAGGCCGCCAGCACCCAGAAGCATTCCGGCAATACGTGTCGGGATCATTACGTTTTCCGACAACCAGACAGCCGCCATGACACCCGTTACCATGGGAGCAAGACCGAACAGCACAGAGACCCATCCGGATGGTATGAACCGGGACGCCCAGTACACCGACAACATGGCTACAAAAATCCCCAGACCGGCAGATACGTAGGTGCGTCGCGCCTCTGCGTGCAGCGGTACCCTTATGCTGAACATGGCGGCAACCAGCAGACCCGTGACGACGCCCAGCACCATGCGGCTGGTAATACCAAACAAAAATCCGACCTCGTCACCACTCCACTTGATGGCAAGCGGGGTTGTCGACCAGATAAGAATCACTGTTATGTAGGCTGCCGGGACTGACATTCTTTTTTCCTCCAGTGCAGGAATTTCATGGGTAGAAAACCAAAAAGGCCGCAGGGTTTGCACCGTGCGGCCTTTGGAAAATGAATACTTGTGCTAACTTATAACGCGAACATTCTCTCCAGGCCACCACGGGCACACACCACCAGCCAGACTCGCAGGCGGTGTTTGGCGTTGACGAACATACGATGTCCTGAATACTGACCCATGCAGCAGAGTGTTTCAGATAACAGCCGCTTGTGTCAATACTGCCCTGCGCCCACAAGCCCCGAAGCAACGGCCGTCGGCGTACAATCTCCTGGAAACTGTCTTGCCCGCAAGCCAGCCCGTACAACGCAACAATGCAATACACTTCAAGACATGGTCACAAAACCCGGTTTCAAACAAGCACTACTGGTTGCCTCGGCATTCGTTATCCTGTTGTGGCTGATTGAAATACTGGACCGGGTGCTGAATCTGAACCTGTACCATCTCGGGGTATATCCGCGTGAGCCTGCCGGGCTGTTCGGCATTCTGTATGCACCGTTGATACACAGTTCATGGAACCACCTGCTGTCCAACAGTTTCGCCTTGCTGGTTCTCGGGACGGCACTGGTTTACGGCTACCCGCGCTCGACCATGCCGGTTTTTCTTATGGTGTATTTCTGCTCCGGGGCAGGCACCTGGTTATTCGCCCGCCAGAGCTATCACATAGGCGCCAGCGGTCTGGCGCATGGAATGATGTTTTTTATATTTACCATCGGCATATTGCGCAGGGACCGGCTGTCGATTGCCCTGGCGATGATTGTCTTCTTTGTCTACGGCGGAATGATATGGTCGATTTTCCCGCAGGAACCCCGCATCTCTTATGAGAGCCATTTCTTCGGGGCGGTTGTCGGGGTAATTGCTGCCTTCCTGTTCAAAAACCATGATCCATCCCCGCCCGAGAAAGAGTATCAATGGGAACATGAAGAAGCGGAACTCAGCGACGAAACAGAAGACAGGGAATAAATCAGGACAAATACCTGAACGGAAATACAAGGCAGATTCTTTCAGGTTCATTGTTTCTATAACATCACGATACGTTATAGACTAGCCTCCCTGTCGTCAAAGTGACCTCGTGTCATCCTGCTTCTTAAAGCCATACTAAGGAAACAACGTTGTATTCATCTGCACACAAACGTCTCACCGCACTGGTTAACTCAGGCCAGCAATCCCTGTTGCAGGGTGGCCTGACCGGCCTTGAGAAGGAAAGCATGCGTGTTGGACCCGATGGCAGCATCGCCCAGACACCACATCCAGACGTGCTGGGTTCCGCACTTACCCACCCCTGGATCACAACGGATTATTCAGAGGCCCTGCTGGAATTTATCACGCCACCACTTGGCAGCCCGGAAGAGGCAGTGGCATTCCTGCGCAACCTGCAGCACTTTGTCTACAAAAAACTGGACAATGAATTACTCTGGTCCGCCAGTATGCCCTGCGTGGTCGAGGGGGAATCCAGCATCCCGATTGCTCAATATGGCACATCGAATGCCGGGCTGATGAAGACAGTCTACCGGCGTGGTCTCGGCTACCGTTATGGCCGGGTCATGCAGGTCATTGCCGGGGCGCACTACAATTACTCCTTTCCCGAAAGTTTCTGGCCGCTCTACCAGCAGCTGGAAAATAATGACCAGCCCCTGCAGGATTTTATTTCCGATCGCTATTTCCACCTGATCCGTAATCTCCAGCATTATGGCTGGCTGGTACCTTTTCTGTTCGGTTCTTCACCGGCCGTGTGCAAATCATTTATGTGCGGTAAAGCAACCATCCTGGAAGAGTTTAACGCGCACAGTTATTACGGGAAGTATGCCACCTCATTACGCATGTGCGATATCGGTTACCAGAACACCCGTGAAAATGAAGCCGGCTTCAAGGCCAACTATGACAGCCTCGACGCCTATGTCGCCAGCCTGACAAGGGCAATCAAGACATCCAGCCCCCGTTATGAAGAGATCGGCGTCAAGGTTGACGGCGAATACCGCCAACTGAACAGCAATATGCTGCAAATCGAGAACGAGTACTACAGTTCGGTCAGGCCCAAACAAGTACCCGGGTTCAACGAAAAACCGACCATTGCGCTGTTACGCCGCGGGGTACGCTATGTTGAACTGCGCTCGCCGGATATCAATATATTTGACCCGCAGGGAATCAGTGAATCACAGTGCCGTTTCCTGGAGACCATGATGGCCTTCTGCCTGATGCAGGACAGCCCGGTCATCGATGAGCAAGGACGCAAGGAAATCGATTTCAACCTTGATGCCGTCTGTTACCGGGGCCGTGAGCCCGGTCTTGAACTGCTGCGCAACGGCAAGGCAATTTCCCTGAAAAGCTGGGCCGGTGAATTGTGTGCCGAGATGGCCGGATTCGCCGATGTCCTGGATGAAAATCACGCGGGCGCTCCCTATCGCAAGGCATTGCAGGAACAGGCCGCCACCATCCTTGACCCTGCAACAACACCTTCAGCCCGAGTGCTCGATGAGATGCGTGCACACGGTGAAGGTTTTTTTGACTTTGCAAAGCGCATATCCCTTCAACATCAACAGTATTTCCTCGATCTGCCTGACAAGGAAGAGAACCTCGGCTACTTTAACGAAACAGTGGAAAAATCACTGGCCGACCAGCGCGCACTGGAAGATGCTGACGATATTTCATTTGATGAATACCTGAAAAATTATTTTGCGCAGGAGCCCTGAATCACGCCAAACGATCAGGGCTCCGGAATTTTTACCCTGCCAGCACAAAACCGAGACCACACAGGTACAAGCCCGCCGGGTAGTGCCAGTGCCGTGGCTTGTCTTTCAGGTGCTCAAGTATCAGCGACAGGATAATCCCCATGATCATATACAGCGGGATCACCTGTATGGACGTGTAATGACGCAGATCTCCGGGAAGATAATAAAAATAGAACGTGCCATAAAACAGGAGAAAGAAACCGTTGGCCAGTATTTCCAGTATCGGACCGTCTATTCCCGAGGCGATCCCCCGCAGCCAGTGAGGTCGAATGATGATTTTCTTCTCGTGCAATATATGGTGCAGGAAATAAACATAGTACCCGTATACCGGCCAGATAATGAAATTCAGCGCGGAGGTAAAACCATCATGAATCGGCCACACCCGGTATTGCCAGAGCGGTTTTCCTGTGAACAGGTAATACAGCTTCCCCAGGTAAACCTCGCAGACAATGGCGACCAGGAACGCAGCTGCCATACACAACAGTAACTGGTAAACGTCGATGCGAACCCAGCGACGCAGCAACAACGATCCCGCCAGATAGAAAATCACCACGCCAAAAAGTGCGCCAGACAGGCCTTGCAGAATCAGGTAACTCATTCAAATAAAGGACAGGGGTCTGTCCGGAAAAAACAATTCCAGCCAAGTCGCAAAGTTGGAAATGTACAACTCTGGAGGCATGGTATATTTTTCCTGGCGTCCTTGCGCCTTTGCGAGAGAAATTAAGGTGTTTCGGAACGGGCGCTAGATATGTGATACCAGCTTTGCTTCCGGGACCAGTTCCTGGATGGCACCGGCTATTTCCAGTCGAATACCATTGACCGGCCTTATGGAAACCCAGAGCAGGTTCAGCTTGAGATTGAATTCGGCAAACACGACAACATGATCAAAACGCGTCAGGACAAGATGCACATCCTTGATGGCACTGTCGATAAGGTGTTTCGGTTTTTTCCGCAACCCGGGAATCAACATCATGAAATCACTGAGCGCCTTGCCATTCTCATCACACGACGGCGCCCGCTTCCGCAACGGTTCATGAGAGGCATCAAACTGGACAGATAATTTCGGAAGAGTCATCGTCAACAGGCCCGGTTTCGGCTTTCATCATAACCAAAAACAGCATTCACGACACGCCAGGGGGCATAAATCCTCGAAACCCCCTGCGAATCAACCAGACAAGGCGTCCCGCACCCGCTCCAGCCTGCTGCGTACTTCACCGGCAAGCGCCTCAACCCCCTCGTTGTCCACCAGGCCGAGCACCGCTGCCGGATCCATAAAACCAACTGTAATCGATCCGTCATCTTCTTCCCGCACAACCACGTTACAGGGCAGCAGCAAACCTATATCCGGGTCGGCATCCAGTGCCTGGTTGGCCAGCACAGGATTGCATGCCCCGAGAATCAGGTACGGCTTTCGATCAACATCAAGCTTCTTTTTCAGCGTGGCTGCTACATCGATCTCGGTCAGGATGCCGAAACCCTCTTTTTGCAGTTCCCCGGTTACCTTGCCTTTTACCTCATCCATGCTGCCGGATACAGAAACAGTAAAACCATACATCGCTAGCACCTCCAGTCGGGTTCCATTTATCAGCACAATCATTATTCGCGCAAAGACGCAAAGGCGCCAGGAAAAACAGAACATTGCCACAGAGGGCACAGAGAACACAGAGCAAAAAAATAAAACCCTTTAACCCGCCTGCTACACCGTTAACTCCCTTCCCTTAGAGAAAGGATTTTGGAGACAGGGAAAATTGAATCAATCCCTGTAATGAATTGTTTTCCTCTGTGTTCTGTGCCCTCTGTGGCAATTATTTTTTGATTTTTACTTGGCGCCTTTGCGTCTTTGCGCGAGACTGCATTTCGGGGGAAAGAAACCTCTCAATCAGTCAGGCGCGCCTGCGCCTCACGGTATTTTGCGGCCGTTTTTTCAATAATGTCTACAGGCAGCCTGGGACCCGGCGGCGTCTTGTCCCAGTCAAGTGTCTCCAGGTAGTCCCGAACAAATTGCTTGTCAAAACTTTCCGGGCTCTTGCCGGGTTTGTAGGTATCCGACGGCCAGAAACGGGATGAATCAGGGGTCAGGACTTCGTCGATCAGCACCAGTTCATCATTTTCATCCAGGCCATATTCAAACTTGGTGTCGGCAATAATGATACCGCGCTCCCTGGCATACGCGGCACAGCTCGTATAAATCGCGAGGCTGACATCCCGTACCTTTTCCGCGAGTTCTGCACCCAGCAGTTTTCCGGTTTCCTCGAAGGAAATATTTTCATCATGATCGCCAACAGCGGCCTTGGTCGATGGAGTAAAAATTGCTTCCGGCAGGCGATCCGCCATTTGCAACCCTTCCGGCAAGGGAATGCCGCAAACCCCGCCGCTGCGCTGATATTCTTTCCAGCCAGAACCAATCAGGTAGCCACGCACGATCGCCTCAACCGGCAGCGCCTTGAGCTTCCTCACGACGATGGCCCGGCCTGCCACTTCGGCTCGCCGGGATACATCCGGCAGCACCTCCTCAAGCGGTATATCTGACAGGTGGTTCTGGACGATCCTGCTGGTTTGCTGGAACCAGAAATTGGATACCTCTGTCAGCACCGCGCCCTTGCCCGGAATAGGGTCCGGCAGGACTACGTCAAACGCTGACAGCCGGTCCGTGGCAACAATCAGCAGATGATGGTCACCGACCGCGTAGATATCGCGGACCTTGCCGCGATGTACCAGGGGCAAGTCCAGACTGGATTCAAACAGTACGTCTTTCATTAGAGGCGGCCCCCGGGTTCAGAACAAGGCGGGCATTGTACCTGTGATGATGGTGAAACCTGAAATCATGGCGCCCCCCTGTGGATGGGTCTGAAATTTATGCTGTTTTTTGTTGCACGCGGCCTGCCACGGCAGGCCCTGCGGGTGGTAGAATCGTTTTTTTACTTCAAAGAAACGACACGGAACCATATTATGAGTACACCACAAGTCGCCATCCTCATGGGCAGCAGCAGTGATTGGGAGATCATGAAGCCGGCCGTCGATATCCTGAAAAAATTCGGCGTAGCCCATGAAGCGAAAGTTATCTCGGCGCATCGTGCCACCGGCTTGTTGCTGGACTATGCAGGCAGCCTGCGTGAGCGTGGCTTTGCAGCCGTTATCGCCGGTGCCGGTGGCGCTGCACACCTGGCCGGCGTAACTGCCGCCAGGACAACACTGCCGGTACTGGGTGTTCCGATTCCTTCAAAATATCTCAAGGGCATGGACTCGTTGCTGTCCACGGTACAGATGCCCAGGGGTATCCCGGTGGCAACCTTTGCGATTGGTGAAGCCGGCGCAGCCAACGCGGCACTGTTTGCCATCCATATCATCGCCGTCACCGACAGGGATATGGCAGACAGGCTGGACAGCTTCCGCAAGGAACAGGAAGACATGGTTCGCAACTCGACCCTGCCAACGTCATGATACTGCCAGACTCCACACTCGGCATGATCGGCGGTGGCCAGCTGGCTCGCATGTTCACCATTGCCGCACGCAGCATGGGCTACCGCGTCATCATCCTGGACCCGGACCCGCACAGCCCGGCCGGCTGTATCGCAGACCAGCACATCAAGGCGGATTTCAATGACCATGCAGCACTGGATATGCTGGGTGACTACTGCGCTGTTATCACCGCAGAAACAGAAAACATTCCCCTGGAAAGCCTGAAACACCTGCAACAGCACTGCAAGGTAAGGCCGTCACCTGATGTTATCGAGATCACCCAGGACCGGCTGCGCGAAAAAACCTGGCTGGACGAACATGATTTCCCAACGGTCGCTTTTTATACGATCCTGGGCAGCGATGAACTGGAAGCCGCCATGGATGATCTTGACCAGGCCGGCATCCTCAAGATTGCACTGCCACGCTTCCCGGGCCAGGGCCAGCACATGGTTGAATCACTCGATGAGGCCATTGAAGCCTTTCAGTTAATGGGCGAACAGGCCTGCATACTCGAGGAGCGTATTTTTGTAGAGAAACGCCTTTCCGTCATCCTGGCGCGCGGTATTGAAGGCGATACAGAAACCTATCCGGTCATAGAAAATATCTACCGCAGGGGACAGCTGGAAACCTCCATTGCCCCGGCAGCCATTGACGGCGAGGTTGAAGAACGTGTCCTGGAGATTGCCTGTGAACTCGCCGATGAACTGGAGTACTGCGGCGTACTGTCCGTCGAGTTTTTCCTGACCACGGAGGGGGAACTGCTCATCAATACCATTGCCCCGCGGCCGCATAACAGCGGACACCTGACGGTTGATGCATGCGTGACCTCACAGTTTGAACAGCAGGTACGCACCCTGTGCGGACTGCCCCCGGGCGATGCCCAGCTGCTCTCGCCAGTCGTCATGGTTAACCTGATGGGTGATCTCTGGGACAAGGCTGAACCACGCTGGGATATCGTCTTCAGGGAACCGCAGGCCCTGTTGCACCTTTACGGCAAACGCACGGCCAGGGCCGGCCGCAAGATGGGACATATCAACTTTCTCTCGGAAGATGCGGACAAGGCACTGGAACTTGCGGTGGCTGTGCGTAACACACTGACAGCTTGATCGAGAGGAATGATGACCATGGCAGGGTCGAATTCATTCTGCCAGCACCACTGCAGCCTCCTGTTTTACAAAGCGCTGAAAACCCTGGGCCACGACTGACAGCCGCTTGCCGGTACGGTACACGATGTACCAGTAACGCATGATCGGGAATTTCATCACGTCCAGTATTACCAGCCGTTTCAGTGCCAGCTCCATTTCAAGCGTATGCAGTGATACCAGCCCCAGCCCCAGCCCGGCCTCCACGCCCTGCTTGATCGCTTCATTACTGCTCATTTCCAGGGACGAAGACAACTCCAGCTTGTTCGCCGTGAAATAACGCTCCATTGCGGAACGGGTACCGGAACCCTGTTCGCGTAACAGGAAGGTTTCCTCCCGTAGTCTATCCAGCGGTATATTTTTTTCTTTTGCCAGTGGATGTTCGGGGGCCGCAATAACGACCAGCGGGTTTTCCATGAAACGCTCTGTTACCAGGTCCATTCCTTCAGGTGGCTGCCCCATGATAACCAGGTCAGTGCGGTTTTCTTGCAGGCCCTTCAGTAATTGTTCACGGTTGGTCACGTCCAGGCTCACCTTCACATCACCATGCTGCTGGCAAAATGCAGCCAGCAGGCGCGGCAGGAAATAGTTTGCCGTACTGGCAACCGCAATGGTCAGATGCCCGCGCTTCAGCCCCTTCAATTCATCCACTACCAGTTCCAGTTCTACAAGCTGTGAGCCTATCGCAGAAGAATAGCGCCTGAACTCGTTACCGGCATCGGTTAAAAAGATCTTCTTGCCGAGTTGTTCGAACAGCGGCAGCCCGACAGTATTTTCCAGCTGTTTGATCTGCATGGAAACGGCCGGCTGGGTCAGGTGCAGCGCCTCTGAGGCACGGGTGTAACTCAAATGACTGGCAACGGCCTCGAAAATCTTTAACTGGCGAAAGGTAATATTCATGAACAGGCTGCATACGACGGAAATTGCATAAATAATAGCTTATTAATTAATTGATTGCATCAGTGTTATCTTATATATCATTGACCCTGCAACCTCAGCCGGCAACCCCGACTGCATGGCACCCGGCCCGGATTCGCAATTGAAATGTTTGATGCCATTCACTACGCTGGTGCTGCTACCCGCAAGGCCGGTCTGGCAACAATAACGAACAGGAAACAAGCTATGGAAAGAAAGGACAACATGCCGATATGGGCCTTCCTTGGCCTGATGAACATAGAAACCAGGAAAGGCGCGCTGACCCTGTTCTGGTGCTGTTTTGCCTTTGCGATATTGTGCATCCCCCTGTCGTATTACCTTGAAGACTGGAGCTGGGCGGCCATGATGTTTCCGGTCACCCTGTGGTACTGGCTGTCGCTGAAGTGGGTCGACAAGCATTCTTCGTGGGAGTGATCACAACAGTATTGGCTGGTCAGAAGACATGGATAGTATCCACCCATAAAGACCGGTCATTTTCTCGCAAAGACGCAGGGCACGCCAGGGCGGGGGTTTAAAATGCTATTAAAACAATATCTTATACCTTTGCGTGCTGTGCACCCTGGCGAGCGTTTATTGTTTGCGTATGGACACGGGATAGCACCCGGAAACCGGGTTACTGTCGGGACCTGATCACAATACAGCCAGGGAAAACACGAATGCCTGTCACTACAATCAAGGACTTTCTCCACAAGGAGTCTGCCGGTGGACTGCTGCTGATCGCGGCAGCCCTTAT
>Ga0210123_1000692_pt1 | contig 19843 bp, 21 predicted proteins | sample Muzzi_PWB_D2_FD_185535 | JGI IMG/M metagenome (GOLD analysis project Ga0210123, IMG submission 185535) | Wetland microbial communities from San Francisco Bay, California, USA, that impact long-term carbon sequestration - Muzzi_PWB_D2 (SPAdes) | ecosystem: Environmental > Aquatic > Marine >... | reverse complement strand
GGCGCGTTCCGGAGCGACGCTAAAGTAGATCGAAGGATCCGGGTAGGGCTCGTGACGGATCCGGATTTTTCACGAGTCTAGTCGGTCGCGCGCGGCTGCTCTCTCCTGTGGCGCGTCGGCGAATTTTTTAGAGAGGGCTACGCACGTAGACGCCTTCGGGTTGTGTTTCTCGGACGTGGGTTCGATTCCCACCGCCTCCACCATCTAAGAGACTGTATCGACCGTTTCAAGGTCCTTGAGGCCGGGCATTTGCCCGGCCTTTCGTCGTTCTGGCGGGAGGGCCTTCGATGGGGCAGGGTCGGGAGCGTCTCGGGGCCTCCCTGCCGGGGACCGGCCTGCGCTCGGTGGTCGGATGGCTCAGGGCTCGGCCTCGGTTCAGGAGAGCGGCGGGACGGCGCCGATGTGCAGGCGCTGCTGCGCGCGCTCTCCTTCAACGCCCCCGGCCGGGAGGCCCCGAGACGCTCCACCGATCGACCGTTCGTTGCCACAGCGGGGCAACGCCACAAACCGATGTCGGGTGCGCTTCAGCGCACCGGACCCGACCAACGAGACCGCTGCGCAGGCGAGGCCCACGCCACACGGAGCACCCGCAAGACCGACCGCCCCCCAACACATCGTGCTCAGGCGCGATACCTGGCAACCTCGCCCGGTGCGCTAAAGCGCACCCTACCCGGCCCCAGGTAACACCCCTCCCGGCCTGGGTACGAAGGGCCGGGAGGGGGCGTCCCCTGCCTCCCGTGAGGGAGGAAGGGGACCGAGGGGTTTGGAGGGAGATCTGGTCGAGCTCCCTGCCTCCCGTGAGGGAGGAAGGGGACCGAGGGGTTTGGAGGGAGATCTGGTCGAGCTCCCTGCCTCCCGTGAGGGAGGAAGGGGACCGAGGGGTTTGGAGGGAGATCAGGCCAGCGCCGCGGCGATGCTCTCCGTGTACGGCGGACGGAGCACCCCCACGTCCGTGATGATCGCCGTGATCAGCTCCGCGGGCGTCACGTCGAACGCCGGATTCGCGGCATCCACCCCATCCGGGGCGATGCGCGTGCCGAAGACGCTGGTGATCTCGTCCGCCGAGCGCTCCTCGATCGGGATGCCGGCGCCGGTTGGGGTCCTCGGGTCGATGGTCGACAGGGGCGCCGCGATGTAGAACGGCACCTGGTGGCGATGTGCGAGGACCGCCAGGACGTAGGTGCCAATCTTGTTGGCGGTGTCGCCGTTGGCGGCGATCCGGTCGGCCCCGACCACGATCCGGTCCACCAGGTCACGGCTGATCAGCGAGCCGGCGCTCGAGTCGGTCACCAGACGATGGGGGATGCCGAGGCGCTTGAGCTCCCAGGCGGTGAGCCGCGCACCCTGGAGGAGCGGCCTGGTCTCGTCGACCCAGACCTGGCGCACCCGACCCTGATTCCAGGCGGACGTGATGACCCCGATCGCCGTGCCGTACCCCGCCGTCGCCAGGGCTCCGGCGTTGCAGTGGGTGAGCACCCGGTCGCCTTCGGCGAAGAGCGCCGCCCCATGCTCGCCGATCCTACGGTTGGCCTCGAGGTCCCTGACGTGGAGATCCTCGGCCCACCGCAGGAGCGCGGCCTGGACCGCCTCCCGGTCGCCGCCGGCCACGTGCGCCTCGAACACCTCCCGCCCGCGGTCGAGGGCCCAGTGGAGGTTGACCGCCGTCGGGCGGGTGCCGCCCAAAAGCTCCGCCACGTCGTCGAACCGCCGGCGCAACGCCTCTTCACCACCGTCGGCGAAACCCCTCAGGCCGAGCACCAGACCGTACCCGGCAGCGACTCCGATCGCCGGAGCCCCACGGACCGCCAGGCGGCGAATCGCGTCGGCCACATCCTCGGGGCGCTCGCAACGGAGCCAGGTCTCCTCCACCGGAAGACGGGTCTGGTCGAGGAGCTCGAGGCACCCCTCGCGCCAGCGGATCGGAGAGAACGGCTCCTCGGCCACAGCCTGTCCGGCCGCTGTCGAATCGGTTTGCTCCTTGGTCATGATGCCTTGAGTCTAGTACGCTTTGGCCCCTTGCTCACCCGCAGGGCGGGCCCGGCTCGCCATGCAGCTTCCAGACGAGGATCACTCCCGGTGAAAGGCAACCCGAAAAATCGCGGCTTTTCGACTCGCGCAGTACACGCGGGCCAGGCGTTCGACCCGACGATCGGCTCGGTGGCCGTTCCGATCTACCAGACGTCCACCTATGTGCTCGACTCGCTCGGCCAGCAGACAGACTTCGAGTACGCGCGCGTGCAGAACCCGACGCGGCAGGCGCTCGAGGCGAACGTGGCGTCCCTCGAAGGTGGCATTTCCGGGCACGCGTTCGCCTCCGGCATGGCGGCGATCCAGGCGCTCACGAGCATGCTGTCGAGCGGCGACCACGTCGTGGTGTCGCACAACGTCTACGGTGGAACCTACCGCCTGTTCCGGCAGGTGTTGGAGCGCTACGGCCTGCGGTTCACCTGGGTCGACACCACCGACCCGCGTCACGTGGCCGCCGCCATGATGCCGGAGACCCGGCTGGTCTACATCGAGACGCCGACGAACCCGCTGATGGAGGTGACCGACATCGCGGCGGTGGCGGACATCGCCCATGGGCACGGCGCACTGCTGGCGGTGGACAACACCTTCCTCTCCCCGTATTTCCAGCGGCCCCTCGACCTCGGCGCGGACATCGTCGTGCACTCGACGACCAAGTTCCTGAACGGCCACAGCGACTCCGTCGGCGGCGCGCTGATCTGCTCCCGCGAGGAGGACGCCGAGTGGTTCCGGTTCGTCTCGAAGTCCGCCGGCGCGATCCTGTCGCCCATGGATTCGTTCCTGGTCCTGCGCGGCATCAAGACGCTGGCGGTGCGCATGGAGCGGCACGAGACGAACACCCACGCCGTGGTCGCCATGCTCGACGCGCACCCGAAGGTCCGCTCGGTGCTCTACCCCGGGCTGGCGAGCCATCCCGGCCACGAGGTGCAGAAGGCGCAGGCCACCGGCTTCGGGGCCCTCCTCACGTTCGACGTCGGTGACTTCCCCGCCGCGAAACGGCTCCTCGACCGCCTCGAAGTGCTGAGCCTGGCGGAGAGCCTGGGCGGGGTGGAGACCCTCATTTCCCACCCGGCCTCGATGACCCACGCGTCGGTGCCGGAGTCGATCCGGCAGGAGATCGGTCTCGGCGACGGAATGATCCGCGTGTCGGTGGGGATCGAGGACGTGGACGACCTGCTGGAGGATCTCGGGCGCGGCCTGGACGCGGTCTGAGCCCCCTTCCGGCCGCACGGGGCCGGAAGCGCGACCGCGACGAGAGGCCGAGCGCTCAGTCCAACGCGGGAAGCTCGCTCTCCTCGTCCGGGAGGGGAGCCTTCCGGGTGGCGGCGGCGGTGAGCCAGTCGAGGTACGACTGGTCCCCGCGCGCCACGTCGAAGGAGAGGATCTCGGGCACGTCGTAGGCGTGGAGCTCGCGGATCGTGGCCGAGACGGCATCGAACCTCTCGTCCGTGGTCTTCACGATCAGCAGGAGCTCCAGGTCGTCCATGATCTGCCCTTGCCAGCGGTAGAGCGAGCGGACACCGGGGATGATGTTGACGCACGCCGCCTGCCGGCGGGCGACCAGCTCCCGGGCGAGGAGCTCGGCCTGTTCGTCGTTCTCGACCGTGGTGACGACGACGATGGCAGCCATGACTTTTTAGCCTATTCGAGCCCCGACGGCAGGTCAAACCGGCGGCCGAGGGCGGTCTCGTGCTCAACGTCTCACCTCCAGGTCTCGGTGTCCGGGTCGTACACGATCACCCGGATCTTCCCCGTAGCCCCGTAGACCCTGACCGCCGCGGTCCAGTGCACCCCGTCGGTCAGGTAGAGGGAGCCTGGCGTCGACGTTCCCAGCGGTCCGAAGGAGACCAGGTCCGAGCGGCCGAAGCGCAGAGGGTCCTTCGGCCGGCCGAGCCGTCTCTTCGGGTCGGCCGGGTCACGGGGGTTCGGCCCGTCGGCGAATCCGGGGCGCACGGAGGTGTCGAAGCGGCGCAGCAATCTCGGTCCGTCGAGGAGGGGATCCTTGCCGGTCCGGATGTCCCGGGTCCGCACCCCGTCGCCGTCACCGTCGGCGTAGACCGCCCACAGGACGCGGTCGTCTCCCCGCCCGACGTGGGTGAAGCGGACGGCGACGTGGGCGTTTTCGAGCACCGCGCGCATGCGGGTCTGGCGAAGCGCCGCGGCGACCTCGTGGGCCGCGAGGGAGACCCGCAGCCGGGCGGACGTTCGGATCAGCGGCGGCACCGCCAGGGCGAGGAGAACCCCGAGGATTCCCATCACGGCGAGGAGCTCGAGAAGCGTGAACCCGGCCGCTCGGGCCGGGCGAGCGAGGATCGGTCGGCTCATGGCGCGAATCGGGTGCGATCCAGGCCGCGGACGGGGGCGGCGAACCACCCCCGTCCTCGGCGAATCGGTCACCGCCCTCCTTCTTCGTCCCCGCGGGCCAGCCGCTCCTGGGCTTCCGCGGTGCGCACCTTCTGGCTCAGGGTCGTCTCCCCGTCCACGGCCACCCAGGGCTCCAACAGCTCGAAGGTCTTCTCGCCGATCCCCCGCACCAGCATCAGGTCCTCGGTGCCGGAGAGCTCGCCGTTGGCGTCCCGGTACTCGATGATGCGCTGGGCGAGCGCCGGGCCGACCCGCGGCAGCAGCGTGAGCTGGTCCTGGTCGGCGGTGTTGACGTTGACGACGCCGTCGGCGGCGAACGCGGGCACGGCCAGGGCCGTGACGGCCAGGAGCATGAGGAGCGCCGTGGCGTGGCGGATGTGGAGGATGCGGCGGATGACCGCGAGGGGGGCGAGGGCGTTGGTCCGGCGCTTGAGGTTGGTCATGATCTGGTTCCTTTCTGTGTCTGTTGTCGTGTTCGCTTCGCTGGATGATGGGTGGGCCCCCGCGAGGGGGCCCGTTGCCTTGCTGGTCCTGCCGGTGTCGGGTCTCGTCGTTCGGCTCTCACCTCCTCTCTCGGTTTCGACCCCGGAGAGAGCAGGGTCCGGACCAGGCGTGCCAAGAGGCTCTAAGTGGCTTAAAGAAAAGGTGCTTACGGTTTCCGCGGCGGCATCGGGCCAGAGCTCGGGTGTCCAGCGTTTGTGCGGGGAGGGGGCCGCCTCGGCCGGGCCGAGGGCGGGAGGCCGGGCGCCGGCGGCCACTCCGGGGGGTCGACACCGGCGCAGCCGGGGAATGTCCAGGGATCTGGACAGGCGCAAGATCGCTTGCGGGCCGGTGGGCGGGAGCCTCTGCGGTGGCGTGCGGCCGCCTGTTTCGGGCCCGGCGGCGCGGGGTCGGCCCGGTTTCCCGGCGAGCCGGGTCAGGTCGGCCTGGCCCGGGCGTTGGTGGAGCGCAGAGCTTTCCGGTACAGTACTTCGGCCATGGCGGAACCGAGGAAGAGGCCCGGACGGGAAATTCTCGAAGCGCTGCTGATCGCGGCGCTCTTCTTGCGCTTCGCGAACACGTTCGTGTTGCAGACCTTCTACATCCCCAGCGAGTCGATGGAGCAGACGCTCCTGGTGGGGGACCATCTGTTCGTGAACCGCTTCATCTACGGTCCGACCATGGGTGCCCTCGACGCCGCGGTCTTCCCCCACCGCGACCTCCATCGGGGCGACATCGTGATCTTCCGCTCACCCGAGGAGCCGACGCTCGACGTGGTCAAGCGGTGCGTGGGGCTGCCGGGCGACAGGATCGAGGTGCGGAGCAAGCACCTCTACATCAACGGCAAGAGGGTCGAGGACAGCGAGTACGCGGTCCACCAGGACCCGCGGACGTTTCCGAACATCCCGCAGCTCGGATCGGTCCACAGCCGCAGGGACAACTTCGGCCCGTACGTGGTGCCGGAGGGCCGCTACTTCTGCATGGGCGACAACCGGGACTTCTCCTACGACAGCCGGTACTGGGGCTCGCTTCCCAGAGAGCTCGTGAAGGGGCGGGCGTTCATGATCTATTGGTCCTACGGGGGCGAGACTCCCGACGGCTCCTGGCACGGCTACGGCAAGAAGCTCTCCCACGTCTGGAAGACCCTGATCGGCTTCCCCGTCAAGACGCGCTGGGGCAGGACGTTCCAGGTCATTCGCTGATGGCTCCTCAGATCTCTCGCTGATGGCTCTCCAGAGGTCCTGGTCGTGGGAAGTGGCCGAAGCGTTGCTCGTTGCGCTGGTGTTCGCCATCTTTGCCCGCACGTGGGTGGTTCAGGCGTTCAAGATCCCGACCGGGTCGATGGAGGAGAACCTCCTGGTGGGCGATCACATCCTGGTCAACAAGTTCGTCTACGGCCCCTCGGTCGGTCCGATCGAGGGCTCGCTGCTTCCGCTTCGCCGGGTACGACGGGGCGATGTGGTGGTGTTCAAGTTTCCCGAGGACCCCGCACGCGACTTCATCAAGCGCTGCGTAGGGCTTCCGGGTGACGAGGTCGATCTCGTCGACAAGGTGCTCCACATCAACGGCAGGGTGGTCGACGAGCCGTACACCTTCCTCACCGACCCGGACATCTACCCGGAGTCCCCGTTCGTTCCCGAGTACTACAGGAAACGGGACAACTTCGGGCCTTTCGTGGTGCCCCCCGGCAACTACTTCTGCCTCGGCGACAATCGGGACAACTCCCACGACTCCCGCTTTTGGGGTCCGGTGCCGAGCGAGTACGTGAAGGGTCGCGCCCTGATGGTCTACTGGTCCATCGAGAGGCCCGCCCTGCAGACGCGGGCGGAGGCGGAGGCGTGGTGGCACGCGGGCCCACTCGACCTGTCGACGCTCCTGTCGAGCGTCCGGTGGGAGAGGACCTTCCGTTTGGTGCGGTGAGCCCGCGATGCGGGCGAGGGTCGTCGCCCGGGAGCCCGGGACGAGCGTTGCCAGCTCCCCGGCGGCCGGGGTTCTCTGTCGATGGGCGGGTACGGTACACTTGTGCGCCCGTCAAGAGTGAACTCGAAGGAGAGTCGGAAATGAAGCGCCGTTCCGCTGAGCGAGGCGAGGGAAACCTGGGTTGCATCCTGTGGGCCGTGGTGATGGCCATCGTCATCTACATCGCCTGGATGATGGTCCCTGTCAAGATTGCGAGCGCCCAGCTCGCGGACTTCATGGAGGAGCAGGCGAAGTTCGCGGAAAACCGACCGCCGGAGAAGATCAAGAAGGCGATCGAGCAGAAAGCGCGGGAGCTCGAGGTGCCGATCAATCCGAAGAAGCTGAAGGTCGAGCGGCGGGGCGACGTCATCTACATGGACATCGAGTACACGATCCCGGTGGAGTTCGTCGGCGGCTACATCTACGAATGGCACTTCGAGCACCACATCGACCGGCCGATCTTCCTGTTCTGAGCGACCGTGGCTGAGGTGCCCGCCGGCAGCCTGGTTCCGCCGGCCGGGCGATACCTTGCCGACCGGCTGGCGCCGCTGGTCGTCTTCCTCCCCGGATTCCTGCTCGGAATCCACGTGGGGGGGTTGCTCTTCTTCCTCAACCCGGACCTGCCGTTCGCGCCGCTGCCGGTAGCCCGGGCCGCCGCGGTCTACGGCCTGCTCGTGGGGCTCGCGTTCGGTCTCGTCACCCTGCCGTTCGTCCGCAAGCGGCCCCGGCGGGCGCTTCGGCTCCTGCCCTGGGGCACCTCCGTGGCCCTTGCCCTGGCCGCGCTCCTGGACTCGGCCCACGCCTCGTACTTCGCCTACTATCTGCCGTCCGGCATCAACGAGCGGCTGGTCAAGGCCTCTTTCTGGCTGGTGCTCGCCACCTTGGTGACCTTCTACACGGCGCTTCTCCACAGCCTGCACCGGCGGCGCTACGGTGTGCGCTCCCGGCTCGCCTTCTGGTTTTTCGCGGTGGCGTCGATCTACCTGATGGTCGAGCGGCGGGAGGCGTTTTCACCCTCTCCCGAGCGCACGCGGCCGACGGGGATCGCGGCCGAGAGCCGGCCCGCGCTGCTGGTAGTGGGCATCGACAGCGCGACGCTCGACGCCGTGTTGCCGATCGCGGAGCAGGGCAACCTGCCGTTCTTCTCGCGGCTGCTCCGGGACGGGGCGTACGGGCGGCTTGCGAGCTTCACTCCGTCACGGCCTGCCGCCACCTGGACGACCGTCGCGACGGGAAAGTTCCCCCACAAGCACGAGGTTCTGGGGGGCAGAGTCTACCCGGCCGAGTTCCTGGCCCGGGGGGCGCGTTTGCGCCTGCTTCCCGTCGCGATCGGCTTCGAGGTCTGGGGGCTCCCCGGCCTCGAAGGGCGGCCGGAGGACTCCGCCAGGGTCCGCCGCTGCCGCACTTTGTGGGAGGTGCTCCCGAGGTTGGGAGTTCCGAGTGGCACCATCGGCTGGCCCGCGACCGACGTGACGGCTGGCGACAGCGAGTTCGTGTTCGCCGACCGCTTCTTCGATTCGGTGACCGATCGGAGGTCCGCCGGTCCTCCGGCGCTCGCGGACCGGGCCGAGATGTTCCGGATCGGCGTCGAGGAGCTCGATCCGCGGCTTCGGAGCCGGTTCGAGGGGGAGTCGCCGGAGGTGCTGCTCGAGGCTCTGGCCGGCGACGTGTGGCGGCAGAGCCTGGCGCGCTTCCTCCTGGGACGGGGAGAGGCGCGGGCCGTCTTCGTGCGCCTTCCGGGACTGGCTGAAGCGTCTTCCCGCTTCTTCGGCGGCTATGCCCAGCGGCGGTTGGCCGGTCGCCGCGGCCCCGAGCTCGACCGGGCGAGCAGCATCCTGACCACCTACTACGCCCAACTCGACGCGTTTCTCGACGAAACCTGGTCGCAGATGGACCCACCGCGGCTTCTGGCGGTGGTGTCTGCCTCCGGCGTGGAGGAGTCTACCGATTTCGAGCGTCTGGTCGCACGCGTGCGCGGTGGCTCACCCCTGGTCGGTCATCTGGGGGACGGTGCGGACGGTCTCTTGCTGCTCTTGGGCGAGGGCGTTCGCGCCGGCACCCTGATCACCAGCGCCGGCATCGAGGACGTCGCCCCGACCCTGTTCTACGGCTTGGGACTGCCGGTTGCCCGCGATCTCGACGGGCGGGTGCTCTCGGAGGCCTTCGAGCGGTCGTTTCTCAAGTCCCACCCGCTGACGTTCGTCCCGTCCTACGAAACCCTCGAAGGCATCACGACCGAACGGCCGCTGGCGGCTCCCGCGGCCCAGGGCGCCGAGGGTTGATCGGAGAGGGAGATCCCGGCTCAGCTCTTCTTGCGCGCCGAAAGCGGCACCGGCCCGACGGGGGCCTTGCCCGCCGGCTCGGTGGAGCCGTGGTCCCCGCCCTGCTCACGGTTCATCACGCAGCGGCCTTCGAACACCGCGCCGTCTTCGATCGCCAGGGATGGCGTCTCGAGATCGGCGAACAACCGCCCGGAGGCGCAGAGCTGGATCTTCTCGGTCGCGTGGATGGTGCCCCGCACCGTTCCGGAGACGAAGATCTGGCCGACCCGGATGTCGCCGTCGACTTCACCACCTTCGCCGACCACGAGGATTCCCTTCGAGACCACCGAGCCCTCGATCTTGCCCTCGACGCGGAAGGATGTCTCGAACCGGAGCTCTCCCAGGAGGTGGCTTCCCGCGTCGACGAAGCCGTTGAGGTCGCCTTCCGGACTGTCCGTCCTGAAGATCATCGGGTCTCTCCTCGCTCGATGAGCTGATCGTAGAGGCGGATGAGCTCCTCCTCCGAGTGGAAGTGAATCCGGATGGTGCCGCCGGTGCCTCGGCGCCGGATCTCCACCTTGGTCTGAAGCCGACGGGTGAGCTTCTCCTGGGCCGCGGCGGCGAAGATCTCCGGCTCTTCGGCCGGCTCCGCCTTCTTGGTCTTGGGCTGGGGCGCCGGCTTGTCGTCGCGGGCATCCGCGGCGCGGCGCTCGAGATCGCGGGCGGTCAGACGGCTCTCGATCGCCTCCCGGGCCAGCGCGACCTGCTCCGCGCGGTCCTTGATCGCAAGCAGTGGCCGGGCCTGGCCCGCGGTGAGCCGGCCTTCGCGGAGCAGCACGAGGATCTCCCCCGGCAGATTGAGGAGCCGGAGCGAGTTCGCCACCGTCGAGCGGCTCTTGCCGACCCGGCCCGCGATCTCTTCCTGGGAAAGCTCGAACTTCTCGCCCAGCGTCTTGTACGCCTCTGCCTCTTCGACCGGGTTCAGGTCGCTCCGCTGGACGTTCTCGACCAGGGCGAGCTCCAGCATCTCCCGGTCATCCGCCACCTGGCGGATCGCGACCGGCACCTCCGTCAGCCCGGCCCTCTGGGCGGCTCGCCAACGCCGCTCACCGGCGATGATCGTGTAGGACCCCGCGCCGTTGGGCGTGACCACGATCGGCTGCACCAGCCCCTGAGTGCGGATCGAGTCCGCCAGCTCGGCGAGCTTGTCGTCGTCGAACTCCGTTCGGGGCTGGTATTTGTTCGGCCGGAGCTGGTCGACCTGGAGGCTTCGCGCCGGCTCGTCCTGGAGCAGTGCGTCCAGGCCCCGGCCGAGACCCCGCTTCTTGGCCTGTTTCGCGGAAGCGCTCACGCCGCGGCCCCGCGCATGTACTCCCGGGCAAGGTCGAGGTAGGCCTCCGCGCCCCGGCACTTGATGTCGTATTCGAAGATCGGTAACCCGTGGCTGGGCGCTTCCGCCAATCGCACGTTCCGGGGTACGACCGCCTCGAACACGCGGCCGGCGAAGTGGCGCCGGATCTCGGCCGCCACGTCGCGGGAGAGGTTGGTGCGGTCGTCGTACATGGTGAGCAGGATACCGGCGATTTCGAGGTCCGGGTTGATGTTCGCCTGAACCCGGCGGATCGTGGCCACGAGCTCGCTGATCCCCTCCAAGGCGAAGTACTCCGTTTGGAGCGGCACCAACACGCCGTCCGCCGCCGAGAGCGCGTTGACGGTGAGGTGGCCCAGGGAGGGTGGGCAGTCGAGCAAGATGGTGTCGTAGTCGTCGGCGAGCTGCTCGAGCACCGCGCGCAGCCGTCGTTGCCAGTCCTTGGCACCCACGAACTCCACCTCGACTCCGACCAGGTCCCTGTCGGAGGGGAGCACGTCCAGGTTCGGGAAGCCGGACTCGCGGATCGCGTCGCGGATCGGCACGTCCCCCGTGAGCACGTGGTAGAGGTGCGGCGCCGAGGCGACCAGCCCGAGCCCCCGGGTCGCGTTGCCCTGGGGGTCGCAGTCGACGAGGAGCGTGCGGCGCTCGAAGGCGCCCAGGGCGGCGCCCAGATTGATGGCGGTCGTGGTCTTGCCGACTCCGCCCTTCTGGTTGGCGATTGCGATGATTCTGGCCATGCGCGTCTCGGTTCTTCGTCTGGGAGCCCGTCAAGCGCCTGCCTGCACCGGACGGATCTCCAGGATTCTTCGGTGGCGGGTGCCCGGCAGGGTATGGGCACCGGTGAGGTGGAGCTCCGGAGGCAGCTCCGGGTCCCCTTCGCCCGCCCAGATCAGCACGCGACTCGCGGGCGTGAAGCGCTCGACCAGTGCCGAGAGGGTCGCGGGCGGCAGCTTCAGTGCGCGGAAGGTGACCACGTCGATCCGGCCTGGCAAACCCTGCGGCAGCGGGTTGTCGACTCTAGCATTGAGACATTGGCAGGGCAATCGGGCGCGGCGCCTGGCGGCCTCGAGAAAGGCCCAGCGGCGGGCCCGCGGCTCGACCAGGACCACGGTGAGACGGGGCAGCGCTGCCGCCAACACGAACCCTGGAAAACCGGCTCCTGTGCCCACGTCGACCAGCGTCTCCGCGGCCGGCGGGATGAGCGGCACCCCCTCCAGAGCCTCGGCGTAGTGGCGCTCGACCACGTCGGCGGCAGCGGCCGGCCCGACGAGCGACAGAGATGGATTCCAGCGTCGAAGCTCCTCGTAGTGGGCATGGAGCGCTTCGATCGTCTCCAAGGAGAGGGGAACAGGCGCCACGCGCTTCAGGCGCTCGGCGAAGGTCTCCAGGTCGAGGTCGGGCAGAGGTGCTCCCATCGGCCCGATTATGCGCCAGGGCGACCCTCTCGCACACCCCGGAGCGACCCACTGTTTCACGGGAAACCCGACGGTGAAACAACACCCTTGACCGACCGGAGGGTTTCACGGGAAACTTGACGGTGAAACAACACCCGCCCGCCGACGCGACGCCCCCCGACACACCCCCGACCCCCGAGCCCCCATGACCGCTCTCACCGACTTCCAGGCTGGCCTGCTCCTCGGCATCTTGATCGGCGAAGGACACTTCGGCGGCGATGGCCGTCAGCCCCAAGTCACCCTTCGTATGCACACCGACCACGAAGCCCTCTTCCTCTGGCTCGAGCGGACCCTGCCCGGCAGCAAGCTCTACGGCCCCTACCACCACGGTGGGCGCAGCTACTTCCAGTGGATGGTCCGGGGCGAAACCCTTCGCGACCAGCTCATCCCCCTCCTCGACCAGCACCTCTCCCCGGACCTGGACGAGAAGGCCTACCGCCGCTATCGGGAGATGAAAGACCGCTACCGCCTCTGACCCCCCGCCCCGGCAAAACGACGAAGGGCCGGCGCCCGGGATGCCCCGGACCGCCGGCCCTCACCGCCCCTCGTCGGGGTCGCTTCTCGCCCTGGCTCAGCGCGGCCGGACCCGCAGCCTCTTGTAGTACCCGTTCCCCACGCTCTCGGTCTCGACGCTCGGGTCGTCCGCCAGCGTCACGTGGACGATCCGCCGCTCTGCCGGATCGAGCTCCTCGAGCGTCCGGGGCTTCCCCTTGCGGCGCACCTCGTCCGCGGTGCGTCGGGCGAGCTGCCTCAAACGCTTCTCCCGCTCGAAGTGGAAGTCCGCGCAGTCGACCCGCACCGGCATCGTCTCGCCGTACAGGCCTCGGATCATGCGCGGCAGCAGGTGCTCCATCGCCAGCAGGATGCGGCCGTCGTCCTCCAGCAGCACCTGGTCGTCCGGGCCGTAGAGCTCCACTTCCAGCCGGTCGCCGTCCCGGAACAGGTCCGCCTCCGCCTCGACGTCGATAAAGTCGAGCAGGATGTCGAGCGCGTCGAGCAGCGTGTCGCTGAGCTCCCCCTGCTCCACACGCTCCAGCCGCTCGGCCCGGGGCGCCGGCCGCTCGAAGGGCGGCTCCGGCGGGCGCTCCGGTGCCGGCGCCTCCCGGCGCCGCCGGCCACCCCGCTCCCGCCGCTCGCCCCGCTCTTGCCGGCCCCGCCCCTCCCGCCGCGATCCTCCGCCCCCGTCCCGGCGCTCTTCACGCCCGCCGCCGCGCCGCCCTTCCTCACGCCCTCCCCCAGGCCGCTCCTCCTCGCGCCGCCCCTCGCGGGTCGCGGGCTCCGACTGCCGGCTCTCCGACCGCGTGAGCCCTTCCGACCGACTCACCCGCCGGGCGGGCTCCCGGGCAGGCTCCTGCTCCGCGCTCGCCGCCTGCTCGTCACCCTCCACCCGCTCGCCGTACCACCAGTCGGGGGCCGGGCCTTCCGCCTGAGCGGGCTCGGGCCCCTCAGGCGCCGTCACCGTTTCCTCCTCTCGCTCCGGTTCCGGTTCCGGTTCCGCCTCGGCCACCGGCTCGACCGCTTTCTCCCGTCGGCGCGGCGGGCGAGCACCACCGCGCCGCTCCCGCTCGCGCCCCTCCGTGGCCTGGGGAGCCGACGGAGCCGCGGCCTCGCTGGGCGCTTCCTTCCGCGGATGGTCCGGATCCACCTGGATCACGGCATTGCGCCGAGCCCGGACGAACCCGTGCTTCTTCTCAATCTCCCGGTACGCCAGCTCTTCGGGAGAGATGCCGTAGTGGCTGGCCGCGGCCATCACCGCCTGCTCGACGGAACGGCCGGAAAAGAACTTCCGCTTCTGACTAGACATGGATACTCCTTCGCCTCGTTCAACCGCCGGCGGCGGCCCGCGCCTTCAGCCGCTGGTAGACCCACTGCTGGATCACCGTCAGCACGTTGTTGGTGAGCCAGTACAGAACCAGCCCGCTGGGAAAGCCCAGGAACAGGAAGGTGAACACCACCGGCATGGCCATCATCATCCTGCGCTGCATCGGTTCGGCGGCCGACGGCGCCAGCTTCTGCTGGAGGAACTGGGTCGCGCCCATCACGATCGGCAGCACATAGATCGGGTCATGCAGTGAAAGGTCGTGGATCCAAAAGATCCACGGCGCGTCCCGTAGCTCGACCGCGTTCGACAACAGTCGGTAGAAGGCAATGAGGACCGGGAACTGGACCAGCATCGGAAGACACCCGCCCGCCGGGCTCACACCTTCCTCACGGTAGAGCTTCTGGACCTCTTCGTTCATCTTGCGCTGCTGCTCGATGTCGGGCCGCCCCTTCTTGTCCCGGAGCTTGCCCTGGTACTTGCTTCGGATCGCCTTGATCCGTGGAGCCACCTCCTGCATCTTCTGCATCGAGACGTAGCTCTTGTGCGTGAGCGGCAGCAGCACCAGCTTGATCAGGACCGTCATCAAGACGATCGCCCAGCCATAGTTGGGAACCACATTCGCGTAGATCCACTTGAGGCCCCCGAGGAGCGGCCGGGCCAGCACGCGGAGCATTTTGCCCATCCTCACGGTCTCGTTCAGCCGCAGGCCGAGCCCGCTCAGCCGTTCGAGATCCTTGGCCCCGAGATACGCGACCGCCTCCAGGCGCGCGCCCTCGGGCATCACCGCCACCCCGAGCTCGCGACGGAGCTCCTCTTCTCCCTCGATCGCCTGAGCCCCGGTATCGAGCTCCACAACCGGCGGGCCGTCGCCGGTCGGCTGCACGACGTACGCACGAAGCACCGCGCGATCGACGCCACCGCGCGGGATGAGCGCCGAGAGGAAGTAGGTGTCCTCGATGCCGATCCATGACAGCCCGGCACCGGAGACCACCTTCTGGAGCTCCACCTCCTTGGGGTCGACCGTCTCGACCTCGTCGCCCGTCAAATACACGGCGCCCCGGTACTTGAACCGCCGCTCCTCGTCCCGCGCGGTCGGGTTGCGCAGGCCGGGACCGAGCATCATGCCCCAGGTGCCCACACCGCGCGCCTCGACCGCCACCTCCACGAGGTCGCTCGGCAACAGCGTGAAGCGCTTCGTCACGTCGCCCGCCGGGCCCCGGTAGCGGAACTCGATCATCCGGTCCCCGGTCTCGGTGAGCCCCTCCTCGACGGCGAAGAGCTCGTCGTCCACCGCCAGCGGCAGGCCCCGCTCGTCGACCAGGGAGAACGGGTAGGGCTCGCCCTGCCGGCTCCGCACGAGCTCGACCGGCCCGCCGTCCGGATCGCGGTACCCGGGAAGGTGGAGGGAGACCAGCTCGCCACCCCGGCTCGAGAACTCGGCGTGGAAGCTCTTGCCCTCGAGCACCGGGCGCTCCTCGCGCTCGCCGACGAGCGGCTCGCCCGCCAGCTCCGTCTCGCTCTGGGCGACGCCGGCCGCCATGCTCGCCTCATCCCCGGCCGGCTCGCCGTATGGCTGCGGGCCGCGCTCCTCCGTCGCCTCGGCAGCCGCCTCCGGGCCGGCTGCCTGTCCCGCCGGCTCCGCCGGTGCCGCTTCGAACGGCTCGCCGGACGGCTCCGGGCCCCCGCCGGCCGGCGGCACGGGCTGAACCAGAAGTTGCCAGGCGATGATCACCACCATCGACAGCAGCACAGCTATCAGTACGCGTCGGTTCTCCACTCTCTCGTTTCCTCTCGTCGCAGAAGGCTCAGGACCTCGTCCCCCAGCCGCTCGAACGGCGGGGAGCTGGCCCCGAACCGGGCAGGCGTCGTCGTGTCGGGAACGCCGCGGCAGGGTCTCCCGTCCGCGGGCGCCACCCTGTCGCAGACGGCCGTCGCTCCTGGCCCCGGCGCGCCGCGGCCGACGCCGGCCGAAGGCTCCGGCCCGTCCCGCGAGCAGCCCCCCAATGCCCCTCTCGGGCTGCGGGGCGCTCCGGGTGGGACATGGTGGGATGGCTCGTCATTCGGTTGATGTCAGGGTAGATCGATGCCGCTGGCGCCTAGCGGCTGGCACCGCAGGAGCCGCCAGGCGGCGAGCAGGGAGCCGTGGACGACTCCGTGCCGGAGAATCGCGAGGCGCGCGTACTCCGAGCACGTCGGGGAGAAGCGGCACGCCCGCGGAAGGAGTGGCGAGACCCAACGCTTGTAGGCGTCGAGCAACCGGGCGGCCAGTCGTGCCGCGGCGCCGGGCGGTCGGCTCACCGGCCCTCTCCCCTCCCGGCTTCGCGACGAGCCAGCCGCTCCAGAGAGCGGATCAGCTCGCCCCGGAGCGCCGTGAAGCTGGCATCTTTGGCCGGTGGCAGCAGATGCACCACGACGTCGACCGGGGGCAGCGTCTGCCTTCCCGGCCAAAGCCTGAACGTCTCGCGCACCCGCCGCTTCAGGCGATTGCGCACCACGGCGTTGCCGACCTTCCGGCTCGCCGTGATGCCGAGGCGCGGATGGTCGAGATCGTTGTGCGCGTAATGGAGCCTTGCCAGAGGACCGCCGAGGCGGCGACCGCGCCGGTAACAGCGCAGGTAGTCTGCGCTCCGCCTCAGTGTGTGCGCTCGCGGCAGGCGCTCTCCGGCGGCGGAGGCCGCCTCCGCGAGGAGCATCACACGCTCAGGCGCGAGCGACCCTTGCGGCGACGCCTGGCCAGGACGTTCCGGCCGTTCTTGGTGCGCATACGCGCGCGGAAACCGTGGCGACGCTTGCGCCGGCGATTGTTGGGCTGGTAGGTGCGTTTCACTGTTCTACGCCTCGTCGAAGCTTTGGATCAACGGATGTCCACCCTCACAAACGACATCTCCTCGCGAGGGCGCGACGCAATGCTTGGCCTCCGTCGGCACGTTACCGCTCGGTGCGCGGACGGACGCTCGAACAAACTCTCTTCCTGGCGGAGAGGGTGGGATTCGAACCCACGGACCGCTCGCACGGTCAACGGTTTTCGAGACCGCCCCATTCGACCACTCTGGCACCTCTCCGAGTACCTTCGTTTCAAACAGACTCGCACCGCCGCCCGGCGCGAACATTCTCTGCCGGGCACGACGGGTGAGCTGGTGGCGGAGAGGGTGGGATTCGAACCCACGGTAGGGTTTTGGCCCTACACACGCTTTCCAAGCGTGCACCTTAAACCACTCGGACACCTCTCCACGGATCTGCCTTCAAAGAACGTCTACTCACCGGCGGAGGGCGGCGCGCCCTTGCCGGGCCGCCTCCTCAGCGCCTGAAAGAACGTCGACAGCAGGGCGCCGCATTCCTCCGCGAGCACACCCCCGCACACCTCCAGCCGGTGGTTCAGCCTCGGATCCCGGGGAATGTCCCCCAGCGTGCCGCAGTAGCCCGCCTTCGGATCGTACGCACCGAACACCAGCCGGTCGACCCTGCTGTTGACCAGAGCCCCCGCGCACATGGCGCATGGCTCCAGCGTGACGTAGAGCGTGCAGCCGCTCAGCCGCCACTCCTTCAACTGCCGCGCCGCCTCGGCGATGGCCAGCAGCTCGGCATGCGCCAGGGGATCCTGGTCCGTTTCCCGGCGATTGTGCCCCCGGCCGATCACTTCGCCATCGTGGACGATGACCGCGCCGATCGGCACCTCGCCCAGCTCCTGGGCCCTCAGAGCCTCCGCGAGCGCCGCCTTCATCCACTCCAGGTCGTCTGCTCGCGAGCCCACTCGGGTTGTCCGATCCCTCGGCTGTCTCCGGGCCCACGGAATACCTCGGGCCGGCGCGCCCGTTCTTACGAGGACGGGCAGCACGCGATCCTAACGGATCGCTCCCCCCGAGGGCAACCACCGACGGTGGCCGCCCTCCTTTACATACTCCGCTCGACTCACTACCATGGGGCGCGCGGGCAGCGATCGGCGAAGGGTTCGGGTCCTGTGCATCGGCCGCGTCCGAACCTCGTCAGGCCCGGAAGGGAGCAGCGATAAGGTCTGCTGGCTGAGTGCCGCAGATCAGCCGGAACCCTTCGCCGATCGCTGGCCGTTTCTCGTCCCGGAACACGGCTGCTGATGACCTACCAGGTTCTCGCCCGCAAGTGGCGACCACCCGACTTCTCGAGCGTCGTCGGCCAGGAGCCGATCGTCACGGCGCTGCGCAACGCGCTGACCGAGGAGCGGATCGCCCAGGCCTACCTCTTCTCCGGCATCCGCGGCGTCGGCAAGACCACCGCCGCCCGCGTCCTCGCCAAGGCTCTCAACTGCGAGCGGGGCCCGGCCGCCGACCCGTGCAACGAGTGTACCCCCTGCCGCGAGATCGCCACCGGCTCCGACCTCGACGTGATCGAGGTCGACGCAGCCACCTACTCCAAGGTCGAGCAGGTCCGCGAGCTCACCGAGAGCCTGCGTTACGGACCGGCGCGGAGCCGCTACAAGGTGGTGGTGATCGACGAGATCCACCGCCTCTCGCGCCAGGCGTTCGACGCGCTGCTCAAGATCATCGAGGAGCCGCCCCCACACCTGGTCTTCATCTTCGCCACCACCGAGATCGACGCCGTCCCGGCGACCATCCTCTCCCGCTGCCAGGAGTTCCACTTCCGCCGTGTCTCGGCGGATGTCGTCTCCTCGCTCCTCGGCGACATCGCAGGCCGCGAGAGCATCGACGCGAGCGAGGCGGCCCTTCGCCTCATCGCCCGGGCCGGTGAAGGCAGCGTCCGCGACTCGATCGCCCTGCTCGACCAGCTCGCCACCTTCGGCTCCGGCACCATCGCCGACGAGGACGCCATGCGCCTGCTGGGCGGCATGGACACGGCCCTCTTCGACGAGCTCCTGGGCGCCATCCTCGCCGGTGACCGCGCGGTCATCGCCCGGCTCGTCCAGCGGGTCGAGGACGAGGGCTGGGACCCCCGGAACGTCTACGCCCAGTTCCTCTCCTACTGCCGGGACGGCTTGCATCTGGCCCTCCATGGCACCGCCGGCGGGGAGGGCGCCGCCGCGGTCGACCTGCCCGATGAGGAGGCCGCGCGCCTCGCCTCCAGGGCCGAGGGCGCGGGCTACGAGACCATGCTCCGCCTGCTCCGCCAGCTCCTCCTGAGCGAGCACACGGTCCGTCGCAGCGACGCTCCGGCCCTCGCGCTCGAGATCGCCTGGCTGCGCGCGGCGGAGCTGCCCCGGCTCACCCTGCTCGAAGATCTCCTCTCCGGACGCGCCACCCCGCCGACGCCGGGGAGAACGGACGCGCCGCGGGCAGCGGCCGAGCGACCGGCACCGAGCCGCGCAGCTCACCCCCCGACCGCCCCCCCGACCGCCGACGCTCCGCCCGCGGCGACGACGAGCACGCCGCCGAGCGCCGCTCCCGCCCACGCCACGGTGCCGGCGACCGTCGACGGTTTCCGCGACCACTTGACCGACCTCAAGCCCGCTCTCGCCGGACACCTCCAGCAGGCCGAACGTCTCGACTACTCCGACGGCGCCCTCTCGATCACGGTCGCCCGCGACGACGACATCCTCTGGGGCCGCCTCGACAAGGCGTCCAACCGCGAGATCCTGGACCGCGCCGTCCGTGACGTCTTCGGCGCCGAAGCCCGCTGGCGGCGCGTCCGTGGCAACGGCAGCGTCGCATCGCCGGCGGAGGTGGCGGCCGCCGCACCGTCGGGCCCCGCACCCGAAGAACCCGAAACCCCGACCGAGCAGGCCGTCCTCGAGATCTTCGACGATATGGTCGAGCGGGTAGACGAGAACGAGGAGCGCTAGATGACCAACATCCGCCAGTTGATGAAGCAAGCCCAGGAGATGCAGGAGAGGATGCAGCGCGAGCTCGCCGAGATGGTGGTCACGGTGAGCGTCGGCGGAAGCACGGTCACCGTTCAGATGAACGGCCACAAGCACCTCGTCTCCGTGAACATCGACCCCGAGGTCATCGATCCCGAAGATCCCGCCATGCTCGAGGACCTCATCCTCGCCGCGGTCAACGAAGCCTGCCGCCGGGTCGACGAGGAGGTTCAGGGTCGCCTCGGCACCCTGACCACCGGCCTCCCGAACCTCTTCTGACCCCGGCCCCGACCCGAGCCACGGCCCCCATGCCGTCCT
>Ga0210123_1000691_pt1 | contig 19855 bp, 14 predicted proteins | sample Muzzi_PWB_D2_FD_185535 | JGI IMG/M metagenome (GOLD analysis project Ga0210123, IMG submission 185535) | Wetland microbial communities from San Francisco Bay, California, USA, that impact long-term carbon sequestration - Muzzi_PWB_D2 (SPAdes) | ecosystem: Environmental > Aquatic > Marine >... | reverse complement strand
GGCCCCTGGTGTGGGCGCTGTGTCTCGTCCTGTCGCTCTCCGGCGTAGCCTACGCCGACCCGCCACAGGATCTCGTCACCGGCTTGAACGGCGCGACCGGGCTCGCCCTCGACGAGACCAACGACCATCTCTACTTCGTCGAGCGCGGCACCGGTTCGTTGAAACGCGTCGAGCTTGCGCCGGGCTGCGGACCCACCTGCACGGTGGCGACGGTGGCGACCGGATTGTCTCACCCGCTCGGCGTGGCCCTGGACCTGGACAACGGCTTGGCCTACGTCACCACGGAGGACGACACCGGAACCAGCGGAGCGCTGTGGCGGGTGGATCTGTCGACCGGCACACCCTCTCTCGTCACCTTCAACCTCGGCGCGCCCCACCAGATCGTGCTCGATCTGCCTACCGGCTCCGCCTACGTGGTCGGCCGTGACCTCGGCAAGCTCTGGCGAATCGAGCTCGCGACCGGCGTCAAGGTCGCGGTCCGGAGCGGCCTCAGCCAGCCGGTGGGACTGGCGGTTCGAGCCGATCGCACCGCCGCCTTCGTCACCGAGCAGGGGACCGGCGACCTGTCGGAGATCGACATCCAGGTGGGGAGTCTCGTGGGGAGCGTCGTGACGGGTCTGAGCACGCCGTTCTACCTGAGCTGGAGCGATGCGGCGGAGCTCGGTCTCCTGCTGGCCGAGTCCGGGGCGAGTCAGGTCGAGAGCGTCGACCTGGTCACCTACGTCGCGACACCGGCCGTCAGCGGGTTGGCCTCACCGCCGGCGGCGGTCGTGCTCAGTTACCCCATCGGGGTCGCGTATCTCTCGCTGGGCAGCAAGATCGTCAGCGTGGAGCTGGTGGAGCTGGACCTGGGCGAACCGGTCTTCCTGGGGGTGGGCGACGTGCCGTCCAGCAAGATCTGCAACGGCTACGCGACCACCGATCCCGGCTACTTCCGCCAGTTCAAGCACGCGCCGTTCGGCACGACGCTCAACATCTTCGGAAACCTGAGCAACTTCGAGATGCTGGGGGCGACGCACTACCGGGTGCTCATCTCGGACGGCGTGGGGCCCGCCACACCGCTCTCGTTGAGCTGGAATGCCTACCTCTGGAGCTCGTCGACGAACACGTTCGAGCTGGAACCGGTGGCTCCGGTCGCCGATGGCGTCTACAAGATCCCAGACGAGTATCCCCTGGTGCCCTACCGCTGGAAGCCGCCCTTCCTGATGATGCGGTGGCCGAGCACGAGCGTCGACGATGGGCTCTACACCTTCAGCGTCGAGATCGGGACCTACGACGAGACGACCGACACCTTCGACGACTCCCTGACGGCCAGCCTGCCCGCGGCCGTGCCCTGCTCGACCGGTCCGCCGATCGACCCGACGGGCAACGGCATGACCCTGATGGTCGACAACACACCGCCGCAAGTCGATCTGGCGAATATCCGTCTGCACACGCCGCCCACGATCATCCCTCCGTGCATGATCGTCCAGCCGAAGGGCGGCGGCTGCAACGGCTACGACTTCCAGATCACCGCCTCGGACCCCAATCAGCACATGCGGTCCTTCAGGCTCAAGGCGCTGTGGGGTTACAACGAGGCCCGCGTCATCTACTCGGACTCCTACAGCCCCTCTCACGTGGACGAAGAGGGTCCCTACCTGTGGAGCGGAGTGAGCAACCTGTGGGTGCCGTTGGCCGATCCGGACGGCTGGCAGGCGGAGGAAGACTGCGCCCACACCTTCTACCTCTGGGGCTGGAAGCGAACCATCAACGGGTACCACCACGTCTACGAGCGGCACTCCCACCAGTCCGTGACGATCAACAACACCTGTTGGCCCTGCTCCTCGCCCTGTCCGCCAACGTGCCTCACACCCTGTCCTTGATCCCGGGCGTGGAAGAAACGGAGCGAACATCATGAGACATCCGATCCAGCTCGCGCTGCCCCTCGCGGCCGTTGCCGGTCTTGTGGCGGCGCTCATTCCGCTTCCGGCCGCGGCCGAGTGGGACCACTCGATCTTCGTGACGCCTTCCGGCCCGGAAGCGACCACCTGGTGTGGGCCGGCGACGGCGCAGATGGCGATGACCGGATATCCGGGAGAGACCGACTGCACCGTCCCACAGACCGACATCTGGGCGGACGTCGTCGCCCACAGGGTCGAAGCGTCCTGGGACACGGATCCGGCGGCCATGAGGTGGGTCCTGGAGGATTGTGGCGGCCACTGGCCTGTGATCTCGCGGGACACGAGGGAAGAGCTCATGTTCCTGGTCGCACGGTGGATGGGTCAGTTCAACTACCCCGTGCCGATCGTCGTCGGCACGGCGGCCACCGCGGAGCATGACCACGACGAGCACTGGGTCCTGATCACGGGGATCCGGACCGACGTGGACCCGACGCCCTACCCCCCTCCCGCAACCGTCAACCTCATCGGCGTCTGGCTGCTCGACCCCGGCGCGACGGTCGCGATCGATCCCGTCATCCTCTACAAGAACGCGCTCCAGTGGGAGTCCTTCCTTCAGCCGGTCACCAAGCCGGCCAGCGCTTACGCCGGGAAGTTCGTCGCGGTGATCGAGCCGCCGCAGGTGCTGGGCCGTGCCCTGATCCCCGGCGACCTGGTGCTCTCCGGGCCGGTGATCCCGCTGGAGCGGGCCCTGGCCGCCGCCCGCCAGGCGATCGAGCGGCACCGGCTGGCAGAGAACGAGGCGTTCAGAGCCCTGGCGGAAGGGCAGCCGCTCACCCCTCTGCTGGTCAACCGGGAGCAGGGTGGCTACTACCTGATCCCCTACTCCGAACAGGGTCGGCAGCCGGCGACCGCGGTGTTGATCAACGCCTACACCGGGGAGCTGCTGGAGGCGGGGACGTTCCAGCCGGCCCGGTTCCTGACCGCGGAAGAGGCCCGGGAACTGGCGCTGCGCCACCTCGGCCGGGAGAAGCCTGGCAAGGTCGCGGTCGAGGCCGTCTACTTGAACGAAGCCGGCCAGCGGGGGATGTACTCGCCGACCTGGAAGGTGAAGGTCGACGACCAGGTGGTGGGCGTCACTCAGACCGGTACGGTGCTCCCGCGCATCACGGACGAGATCTACGCCCTGGCCGTGCGGTCGAAGCGACTGGCGGGGATCGCCGGAACGCGGGACCGCCTCTGGACCACCGACGCATCCACCGGGGAGGTTCTCGAGGTTCTGCCCGCTTCGGGCGCCGTTCTGCGCCGCTTCCCGCTCGACCTCGGGCGCCCCAAGGGTCTCGCGTTCGACGGCTCCCGGCTCTGGGTCGCGGATGAGCAGGCCATGCGGATTCAGGCCTTCGATCCTGACACCGGACAGCCCGGGAGGTCCATCGCCCTCGAAGTGCCCAGGGAGAAGGGGTACGGCTCCCTCGAAGCTCTGGCCTGGGACGGCCGGTACCTGTGGACCGCCATCGCGGCGGGGTACTCCAGCTCTCTCAACCAGATCGATCCCCAGACCGGCCAGATCGTGCGCAGCCTGTTCGCCGACTGCGATCCTCGCGGTCTGGCGTCGGACGGCGAGCGCCTCTGGACCCTCTGCTACAACGGCAGGAACCATCCGGCGACCGTCGACGAGCGGCTTCTGGCGCCAGAGGACAGGGAGGTCGTCAAGTCGCGGAGGTTCTTCAAGAAGACCGAAGGCGGGATCCCCAGCGGCCTGGCCTTCGACGGCGAGTTCCTCTGGTACACGGACGCCCAGAGCAACCGAGCGGTCCGGTTCGTGACGCCCGGGCGCCGCGGCAGCAACGATTCCTCGGACGAGTAGAGAAAGAGGAGCACTACGATGACCACCCACAAGACCCTGATCCTGCCGGGACTCCTCGCCCTCTGCCTGCTCGTGTTCCCGGCCTGCACCCCGAAGTACGCCGTGCTCTTGAGCACCAACGAGGTCATTCAGGATGACATCGCCATCCACTCCGAGTGGTGGTACGACCTCGTGCTCCAGTACCAGATGCTCGACGAGAGCGGCTTCAGGGACGACCGGATCTACGTGCTGTACGGCGACGGCACCGACTTCGCCACCAGCCACGCGGCGTACGACTCGGTCGCCCTCTTCGGCCACACGATCACCGATCGCCCCATGACCAAGGCCGAGATCCAGCAGGTCTTCGACACCGTGAACGACCGGATGAGGCGGCGCGGCTATCTCTACGTCTGGTGGATGGGCCACGGCAGCGGATCGGGTGCGGGGCTGTGCGACCTGACGATGCACCTCAGTAACACGGGGGAGACCGTCACCGACGACGAGCTCAGGTCCTACATCGACCAGGTCCAGCGCTACCGCAAGCGAAGCGTCTCGGTCATGACCTGCCACTCGGGCGGCTTGCTCGACGAGTTCAGCGCGGTCGGGGAGAGGAACATCGTCCTGGCCTCGTCGAGCTGCCTCGAGAGCTCGTACGACGCTCCGTCGACCTGCAACGGCATCCTCCAGGCCGAGTTCAACTACACCGATCCCAACGCCCTGCGCCAGAAGAACCCCTGCGGCGCGGTGATCGCCTCCGACACGAGCGGCGACGGCAGGGTGTCGCTCGGCGAGACCCACGCCTACAACGGGGGCGCGATGGTGAGGTCGACACCGCAGCTCGAGGACCCGGACGGCCTGGCGGCGACGACGATCCCGGCGAAGCGCAGACCCTGAGCGCGGCGGGGGTGGCCGGTCGTGCTCAGGGCAGTCGGTCGGCCCGGAGAGACCACCCCCCGGAGACAGCACCCGATGTCGAGCCCGGACGTGCCCGGGCCGGTGAGGGATCGGCGTCGTGTGTCGAGGGACCTTGGAGGGCGGCCGGGGCTCCCAGGGCTGCCGTTGAGGGCCTCGGGGCTCAGGGGGTGGAGCCCGTGGGGTTGACTTCAATCGATATCTTAGAATACAATAAAATACATCAAAGCGGAGTGTCGGGCGGGCATCCGCTTCGAGTACCGGGTCCGCGACGGCGCTCCTGAACCTCGTTCGGAGGAGGATCTCATGAAGCGTCTGTTGATCGTCGTACTCGCCCTGGGCCTGATCGCCCCTCTCTGTGCCCAGCCTGCTCAGGCACAGGTGATCGACGTCCTGTCCTACGTCCTTCCCAATCCACCCTACGGCAACTCCCTCTCGGTGATCACCCAGCTCGGCAACCCCTGGCGGACCTACTCGACCGGCGGCTACGTCTGGGGCGAGAGGTTGCCCGGCTTCTTCATCACCAAAGGCAACGCGGAGTATCTCCCGGACGGCAGGGTGCTGATCTACAACTTCGAGGAGATGGTCTACGACAACGAGTGGATCTACCTGGTGCGGGACACCAGTTGGACCTCCCATTGCCAGGACAACGGTCATGTCGTCGGGCAGTTGCTGTTCGTCTACGAGAACGGCCAGTGGCTGCGGGGCGGGCGGCACTTCCCGCGCTGGATCCAGCCCGGCTACCCGGTCTCGACCGGCCCGAAGTACGTCCAGGGGGTGGAGCGCAAGGACGGCCCCAACGACTACTCCGTGCAGGAGGGGCGGTGGTGCACGGCGGACTACTCGGGCTGGACGGAGAGCACGGTCGCCGGCGAGCTCATCGGGGGGCAGACGGTCGGAAACAGGTACTTCAGCGACGTCTTGCAGTTGAGGATCGTCGGCGGCTCCGGCTACGGAGACATCTGGTGGTTCGCCAAGGGCTACGGTCTGATCCGCTTCACCGACGGCTCGACCACCGAGTACCACTCGAGCATCGCCAACCCCTACGAGGTGGAGGTGCGCATCCCCTGCTCGCCGAACGGGCCCTGCATGTAGGCGACCCGCGTCTCGGGCGTTTCCGAGCGCCGGCTCACCGTCCTCCTGTCCGGACGGAGCCGGCGCTCGCCGTCGAGCCCGGAGAGCATCTTGGTGTCCGGCTTGACCGGGACGGGCGCATGGATGCCCGAGAGCCAGAGCGTCCGCGCGGGACCCTGCACGAAGGCGGCGTTGAGCTCGCCGCGGGGGAGCGCCCGAAGCCGCGAGAGGCCGCTGCCGTTGTTGTCCGAGGCGCCTGCGGAGCGGTGACCGCCGCCTCGGATCGGAGAGGTAGAGGGCCACGAAGCGACCTCGCTGGAGCACGACGGCGAGATGGTTCAACAGGTCCTGGATGCCGTCTCCGGCGAACCAGCCCGGGGGCCTGCGCTCGACGTAGTGCAAGAGCCCGGCTCGAAGCTCGTCCGTGTCTCCCGGTTGCCACCGACGCACGACGGGCCCGGTCGCCGGGTCGTGCTCCTCGCGGACCACCATGAGCCGGACGGTCTCCTTGTGCGAGCGCCGCTGGTTGACGATGCGTTCTGGCTCCTGGTCCAGGCCGAAAAGCTCCTGCAGGTCGTCCAGCACTGCGTTGACGACACCACGCTCGGAACCACCGGTCAGACGGGCGAGAGTGACCGACTTGTAGGGTTTGAGCTCAGCGGTGGAGAGGCTCATGCCGCCCTCCGTCCACTTCTTGTTCTCTTGAAAATTGATCGAACAAGAACTGCCTGTCACAGCTCCGGCCGGAGTGCGCCGCCCCAACAGGTGGGCTCCCACCCGCCTGGCGGTACATCTTCCTCGTCGCCGAGGCCTCGGGAAGAAGCGCGGACGTGGACGGGCAGACGAAGACCCGCCGCTCCGGCGGGCACCGGATCGTGGAGGGTCGACCTGGAAGGGGGGAGGGGGTTGGAGGGCCGCCCCGGAAGCGAGCGTTGGGGGGCAAGGCCCGAGGGGGCCGTCGAGGCCAGGGCCCGACCGGGCCTTGGGGCTCAGCTCGTCGAGGCCTGCTCCTTCATCCCCAGGAGGTCGAGGGTGTAGTAAACCGGGCAGAAGCCGGTGAACAGGCTCTGGATCATCAGCACCCCGACGATCCCCGGGATCAGCAGCCAGACAGGGGCGATCCAGTAGCCCAGGGCCGTGCCGACCGTGACCACCACTCCTACGATGCCATCGTGAACCCGACGTCGTCTGTCCATGTGGTGCCTCCTTTGATGATTTGAGCGGACTCTACCACGGAGGTGGTTCTGGAAACCGGCCGCAGCCGGCGGCTCCGACGGCTCCGGTGTTCGGCTCGAGGCGCGGCCCGCTGGCTGCCGATGACCTGCGGCTGTCAGTCGTACTCGTGGGGCACGCTCTCGCCCTACCGGACCGTCGACGACAGCTTCTGCTGAGGAGGCCGGACCGCTTCCCGGGCGCCCGGGCTCGGGCCTCGGCCGCGGTGATCCGCCGGTCAGTCGGCCGGAGAGGGGGTCGGGGTGTGCTTACCGGCCTGGGCCAGCCCGGCGCTCCTCTGCAGCTCGTCCAGCTCCGGGTTGTCCCAGTCGGCGGCTTTCAGGCGATCGAGGAGCGGGCGTGCCCGGTCGAGGTCGCCCAGGTGGAGGAGCGCGGTGGCGCGGGTGTCGAGGTCTTCGAGGGACGCGTCCGGGCCGGCGGTCAGGGGCTCGATGGTCGCGGCGGCCTGGCGCCAGGCGTCCTCCGCCTCGGCTTGCCGACCGATGAGCTCGAGCGCTTCACCCATCTGCAGTTGGTCGATGGCGATCTGACTCTGGAGCCAGGTGCCTCCGGGCTCCGCCTCGAGCAGCGCTTCGAGGCCCTCCAGGGAGCGGCGGTAGGAGGTGAGGGCGGCCTCGGCGTCGCCCTGGATGAGGAGCACCTGGGCGATGCCGCTGTGGTCCGACGAGAGACCGACCCGCCAGGCGGCGTTGGTCGGATCGAGGTCGACCAGGCGCTGGTCGATCTCCCGCGCCGAGCGGTAGAGCCCGAGGGCTTGATCGAGCTCGTCCCGTGCCACGTGGGCGTCGGCCAGCCTCTTGTGCTCCCAGGCGAACGCGTGTTGCCAGCGGTGGTTGGCGGGCTGCTTGCGGGTGAGCTCGTCGTACAGCGCGTGGGCCTTCTCCACCGCCCGGTAGGAGGCGTCCTCGTCGCCGGCAAGGTCGTAGGCCTGGCCCAGTCCCTGGCCGTAAAGCACCGCGAGCCGGAACTTGGAGCCCAGATCTTCCGGCTGCTTGCGGGAGAGCTCCTCGCGGATGGCGATGGCTTCGAGATAGAGGGTCAGCGCGCGGCCGGGATCGCTGAAGGAGTAGGCGAGGCCCAGGGAGTAGAGCGCCTCGGCCACCATGGCCTGCCGATCCGGGCTGTCCGGATCGAGCTCGACCAGCCGCCTGCCCACGGCGAGGGCGTCGTAGAGCGTCGCCAGGGCGGCCTCGTCCTCGCCGAGGAGGCGGAGGATGGAGCCCTTGAGCTGCTCGTCCTCCGCCAGCGCGGTGAGGAGCTCGAGGTTCTCGGGGTCGTCGTCGAGCAGGCGCTGGTGGATGCTCCGGGCGGCCTCGGCAGCGGTCAGGGCCTCGCCCAGATCTCCCTGGCCGTCCAGCACCCGCGCCACGTGGTAGAAGGCCCGGCCCCGCCGAAAGGCGATCTGCTCCTGGGAGTCGACCGGCACCTCCTGGTAATAGTCGAGCGCCTTGCGGGCCACCCGCTCCAGCGGCTCGAGGCGGCCCAGGGGCTCGAGCTCCCCGGTCAGGTCCTCCAGCATGAAGGCCACCAGGTTCTCGGCCTGGGCCCGGGCGGCGACCGCTTCGTTCCTGGCCTCGATGGCCGCGGCGCGCTCGCGCCGCACGTCCACGGTGTACTTGAGGCCGGCTCCGACAATCGCCAGGACCACCGCCGCGGCCAGGGCGTAGCGGATGCGCCGCCTCGGCTTGTTGAAGATCCACCGCAGCCGCTCCTGCGTCTCGCGCGCCGTGGGCCGTTCTCCGGGGTCGAGGGAGAGGAGCCTGGAGAGAAGCGCCGTGAGGTCTCCGTCCAGGCCCTCGGGGGTGGTTCGCTCTCCTGCCAGCACCCGCTGGAAGAGAACCACCGGGCCGAGGCCTCTCGGGAAGGCGGGCTTTCCCGTGAACAGCTCCTGGAGCATGGTCCCCAGCGAGTACATGTCGCTGGCCGCGGTGACCGGCTCTCCCCGGATCTGCTCCGGGCTCATGTAGCCCGGTGTTCCCTTGACACTGCCGGCCTCGCTCCGGTAGCCGCCGGTACCGCCGGGGGCATCTTCGGCCGGCTCGGGCTCCGCCTGGAGCGGCCGATCGGGGATCGTGACGGCCTCGGAGAGATCCGAGCGGGCCAGCCCGAAGTCGAGCACCTTGACGGTGCCGTCCTCGGTGATCATGACGTTCTCGGGCTTCAGATCCCGGTGGACGATGCCGCGGGCGTGGGCGGCGGCGAGGGCGCCGCAGATCCGGTCGGCGATGTCGAGCTTGCGGTCGCTCGGGAGGTCGTTGCGGAAGACCTTGCGCAGGGTTCCGCCCCGGATCAGCTCGAGGACGAGGAAGTCCGTGTCCTCGCCTTCGATGAAGTCGTAGATCTGGCAGATGTTGGGGTGGTCCAGCAGGGAGAGGATCTGCGCCTCCCTGAGGAACCGCTCCTTGACACCGGCCTTCATGCGGTGCCCGGCCCGCATGGTCTTGAGGGCGACCCGCCGCTTGAGCTTCTCGTCGTAGCCGGCGTAGACGTCGCCGTCGCCCCCCGCGCCGATCAGCTCGAGGATGCGGATGTTTCCTACTCTGTCGCCGACGAGAGTCACCGATTCGTCCCCGGAGAGTGGTGGCATGCGGACGGGAGTCTATTACGCCACCGCCGACGATCCGGTGGCCGAGCCGTGGAGCCGAAGGCGCGAGCCGTGGATCGGAAGGCGGGAGGCGGCGATTGGGGCCGCCCGGCAGGAGGCGGTATCATCTTCGGGACCTTCGGCGTCTAACGAGGCATGATGACCTCTACCCCGCGTGTGGCGGCACCTTCCGGCGCGATCCGCGCCTGGGGAGGGTTCCGTTCCGATCCGCGCCACTACCAGGTCGCGGTGCTCGGGACGCTCCTCGCCTGGGGCGCGCTCGGCCTCGACCTGGAGGTCCGTCTGGTGACGGCGGCGGTGGTTCTCGCGACGGCGCTCGCGGTCCAAGGTCTGGGAACGCGCTGGGCGGGGCTCGGCCGCTTCGACCCCCGGAGCGCGCTCATCTCGGGGCTCTCGCTGACGCTTCTCCTGCGTACCAGCTCCCTCTGGGTGGCGGCGCTCGCCGCCGTCGTCGCCGTCGGCAGCAAGTTCGTGCTTCGCGTGGGCGGCGCGCGGGGTGGCAGGCACATCTTCAACCCCACCAACCTCGGCATCGTCTCGGTGCTGCTCCTGACCGACCGGGCCTGGGTCTCGCCCGGGCAGTGGGGCTCGGCCGCCCTCGGCGCGTTCGCCCTCGCCTGCCTCGGCTTTCTGGTGGTGCGCCGGGCGGAGCGGAGCGACGTCACCTGGGCCTTCCTCGGCGCCTACGGAGCGGTCGTCTTCGGCCGCGCCCTCTGGCTGGGCGATCCGCCGGCGATTCCGCTCCACCAGATCGCCAACGGCGCGTTCCTGGTGTTCGCCTTCTTCATGATCTCGGATCCCAAGACGACCCCGGACTCCCGCGCCGGGCGCGTGCTCTTCGCCGGCCTGGTGGCCCTGGGGGCCGGCTTCGTCCACTTCGTGCTCTTCCGTCCCAACGGGTTGCTCTGGTCGCTCGCTGCCTGCGCTCTGCTGGTGCCGGTGATCGACCGCCTGCTTCCAGGGCGCAAGTACGCCTGGCCGGCGAGGGTGCCGGCCGGACCGAGCGTTCCCCTCGGCGCCACCGCGTCCACCGCCGCCACCGTATCCACCGCCGATGCCGCCGATGCCGCCGCGCTCGCCGCGCCTGGCGTGGGCGTTTCCCTCGCCGAATAGGAGACCATCGTGAAAGCCCTCCGCCGCTACACCAAGCTCGCTGCCGTCTCCGGGGCGCTCGCCGCCGCCGGCCTCCTCGCGCTGTCGTCCCCCGTTGCCGCTTTCTGCGGCTTCTACGTCGCCCGGGCGGACACGGAGCTCTTCAACGAGGCGTCGAAGGTGGTGCTGGTCCGCGACGGCGACCGCACCGTCCTGACCATGGTCAACGACTACCAGGGGGAGCCGACGGAGTTCGCCCTCGTGGTGCCGGTGCCGACCTTCCTCGAACGGGAGCAGATCCACGTCGGCAACCAGGCGGCCATCGACCACCTGGACGCCTACAGCGCCCCGCGGCTGGTCGAGTACTACGACGAGAATCCGTGTCAGGTGCGTCTCCAGGAGGACGTGGCGTACAGCCTTCCGGCCGCGGCTCCTGCCGAGGGCGAGGCGCGGGCGAAGGCCCTGGGGGTGACCATCGAAGCGGCCTATACGGTCGGCGAGTACGACATCCTGATCCTCTCGGCCGAGGAGAGCCGCGGGCTCGAGATCTGGCTCCGGGAGAACGGCTACCGCATCCCGGAGGGGGCCTCCGAGGTGTTGGGGAGCTACCTCAAACAGGGCATGCGGTTCTTCGTCGCCAAGGTGAACCTCGAGGAGCGACAGCGTCTCGGCACCAAGTTCCTCCGTCCGCTTCAGATGGCCTACGAGAGCCCGAAGTTCATGCTCCCGATCCGCCTCGGCACGGTCAACGCCCGCGGCCCCCAGGAGCTCTTCGTCTTCGCCCTGACGCGGACCGGCCGGGTCGAGACCACCAACTACCGGACCGTCAAGCTGCCGTCGGACGTGGACGTTCCTCTCTTCGTCGAGGACGAGTTCGCCGACTTCTACCGCGCGCTCTTCGAGCACCAGGTCGAGGAGAACCGCATGCGCGCGGTCTTCCTGGAGTACGCCTGGGACATGGCCTGGTGCGACCCGTGCGCCGCCGAGCCGCTGTCGCCGGCCGAGCTCCGGGACCTGGGCGTCTTCTGGCTCGGGGGCCGGCCCGGACCCGAGCCGATGGGGGGCCGGATCAGGCCGATGCCCGTCCCTCAGGCCCACGACGTCTTCGTCACCCGCCTCCACCTGCGCTACGACCGGGACCACTTCCCCGAGGACCTCCTCTTCCAGGAGACCGGCGACCGGGCCAACCACCAGGGCCGCTACGTGCTGCGCCACCCCTGGGCCGGCTCCGACGAGTGCCCGGCGGCGAGGGAGTACCGGCGTGAGCTCGCCGAGCGCCGGGAGCGCGACGCCCGGACCCTCGCCGACCTCACCGGCTGGGACCTGGGCGAGATCCGCAAGAAGATGAAGCTGGGCGAGGAGCCTCCGGGGAAGGAGCCCTGGTGGAAGCGCCTCTGGCCGGGGGAGGACGAGCCTCCCGGGAGGTAGCGGCCGGCCGGGATCTCCGAGGTGGCGATCGGCACGGAAGTTGCCGTACAGTGGTCGAGCAAGGATCATTCAACCGACCACTGGACGAAAGAGAGAGCATGGCCAGCACCTCCCGGAGACCGCGTAGAGACCGTTCGAGGGGGTTCGTTCTCCTCGCCTTCTTCAGCCTGTTCTCAGGCCTGATCGCCTCGGTGGCGTCCTCCCAGGAGGACATCACCGAGACCTTCGGCGAGACCCTGGACGTGGTCGTCGTCGAGGTCCAGGCGGTGGTCACCGACCGGGACGGCCGCCGCGTCGGCGGCCTCGGGCGGGACGACTTCCACCTCCTGGTCGACGGCCAGGAGACGCCGATCGACTACTTCTCGGAGGTCCGGGATGGTCGCGAGCTGCCGACGGTGCCTGGGGGAACCCTCACGGAGGTGGCGACGGAGCCCGCACCGGAGGCCGCCGCTCCCGCGCCTCGCGACCGGGGCGAGCCCGCGGTCACCAACCACCTGGTCTTCGTGGACGACTACTTCGCCATCTCCAGCTATCGCGACGTGGTGCTCCGGGGGATCCGCGACTCGCTTTCGGAGCTCCCGCCCCAGGACCGGATGGCGGTCGTCGGCTTCGACGGCGAGGAGATCGAAGTCCTCTCCCCCTGGACCACCTCCCGGGAGCAGGCGGCGAGGGCCCTCGGGGAGGCCATGAAGCGCCCGGCCCACGGGCTGCTCAGGGCCCACGAGCGACGGCGCCGGGGCGACGACGGGCCGTGGACCGACGCGGTGGCCCAGCAGGAGGAGCTCCAGCGGGTCCTGACCGCCGTGCGCTCGGGGCTCAGGATCATGCCCAGGCCCGACGGCCGCAGGGTGCTCCTTCTTCTCGGTGGCGGCTGGCCAGTGCGCTCGCTGGTGCCGACCACCGAGGAGTCGGAGGGCAGCCCGTTCCGCGCCCTGCCGACGACCTCGACCCGGGATGCCCGCCTCGATGATCGCGCCCAGGTCGAAGGCCTCGCCCAGACGGCGAACCTCCTCGGCTACACGCTCTACCCGGTGGACGTCCAGGGCCTGCGGGCGAGCGAAGGGCAGATCGAGGCAACGGAGGCGGCGGTCGATCCGGAGACCGGGCTGGCCACGGCCGGCACGAGCCCGTACACGGGGGAGCTCTTCCGGCAGGGGACACTGCGCTTGCTGGCCCAGGAGACCGGAGGGCGGGCCCTGCTGTTCGACGAGCGGACCCAGGCGCTCGAGTCGGTGGTGGCGGACACGCGGACCTACTACTCCCTCGGCTTTACGCCGCGCCTCCGGGGGGACGGCTCGCGGCACGCGGTGCGCCTCGAGGTCAACCGGCCGGGCCTGCGCGTGCGCGCGCGGACCGGGTTCGAGGACGTCTCCCGGACCCAGGAGCTCGATCTCCTGGCCGAAAGTGCCCTGCGCTTCGGAGGGGTCGACGGCGAGGAGGGTGGCGCCGCGGCGGAGGGGCCCGCCGCCGGCAAGCTCATGGTCAGCGTCGGCGAGGCCCAGCGCCGACCCCGGCGGACGATGCAGGTGCCGCTCCGGGTGGACCTGCCGTGGAGCGAGGTGACGCTCGTCCCGGGCGAAGGAGGGTTCACGGGGGGGTTGGAGATCCGGGTCGCCGTGCGGGACAAGCATGGGACCGTCTCGGAGATGGCGCGGGTGCCGGTCCGTCTGGATCGCAAGGAGCGGCCCGATCCCAGGAAGGTCCTCCGCTGGGAGACCGGCCTGACGCTCCGGCGCGAGCGCCACGAGCTGGTGGTCTCGGTCTACGACGGCCTGTCGGGTCAGGTGTGGAGCCGGGTGGTCACGGTCGAGCCCTGATTCCGAAGAGGGCAGAGGGCGGCCGGCCAGAGCTCGTCTTCCGCTTCGACCGGCCCGCCCGAATCTCCGACCCGCTAGCGGCCCAGGCCGCTGCCGTCCCCCTTGTTGTAGATCTTCGGGTCGTGGGCGAAGCGGTTGCCGGTCTCGTCGCGGACGTAGAGCTGGTAGGAGATGATGCCGCAGAGCGGGTCGTTCAGGTCTCGGAGGACGAGCGCCACGCGGATCCCGTCGGAGCCGAACTTGGACTCCACCCGGAAGGGGAGCTCGGTGACCATCGTCTTCGGGAGCTGGGGCATCGGGTAGCGCCCCCGGGAGTCGGCGAGCACGGGGCCGAACCACCCGAGCTGGACGCCCTCGAGCTCCGAGGCGTCAGAGGTCTCGGTGAGGCTGAAGGTGAGGATCACCAGGTGATCCTTGGGCACGGTGATCTGTCCGTCCGGGGTGACGACGACCTGTTCGTCGTAGCTCAAGGAGGTGAAGTCGAAAGTCGGCTCGGGGCTCTTCGAGAAGTGGACTTCGATCTCCGAGACGCACTCGGGGAGCTCTTGTGGCCGGGGGATGGGGTTCTTGGGTTGGAGCGTCATGGTCTTCTCCTTGTCGGTTGTCGTGTCGGTCGTCCCGGGTTCCGCGAGGAGTGGCCCCGAAGGGTCTCGAAACGGCTCTGAGGAGTCCCTCGGAAAACGTGGCGTGTCGGGATCGTCCGGCGTGGCGTGACGGTCATCGCCGGCCTGCGAGCCCCGGTGCGGAGACCGACTCCGGCGGGGGCTCGGGCGGTGGTTCCCCAGCGATCCCCATCGCCCCGAGACCTGCGCGAACCGCCGCCGCCTCGTCGCCACGACCGAGGCGGTCGAGGGCCCGCAGCCAGGGCTCGAGGAGCTCGTGATCGTCCGCTCCGGCCGATCCGGCCACGACGAACGGCGCGAGCGCCTCTGCCGCCCGGCTCCAGGCGGAGCGGGCCCCGGCCTCGTCACCCGTCCACCGCGCACGGTCGCCCAGGGAGAGGAGGCCTTCCGCCAGCCAGCGGTGGGCACGGCGGTCGTGGGGATGCTCGGCCGCCAACGGCCCGAGCACCTCGAGAGCCCTCTCGAGTGGATCGAGTGGATCGAGTGGGTCGAGGCGGTCCGGTGTGGACGGGGTGTGAGGCGGGCCGGGGAGGCGCGCCGCGTGGAGCCGTGCCACTCCCAGAAGCAGTCGCCAGTCGAGGTGCTCCGGATCGGTCGCCGCCAGCTCGTCGGCCAGCACCTCGGCTCTCCGCCAGGCCTCCCGCGCCCGCTCCGGTCTGCCGTCCGCCCGCTCCAGCCGGCCGAGCCGCAGCTCGCTCCAGGCGAGCTTGTAGCGCCAGTCGCCGTTGTCCGGGTCGCGGGCGACCAGGCCGTCGAAGAGCTCCCGGGATCGTTCCAGGTGGGGCCGGGCGTCGGTCAGCTCGCCGCGCGCCAGAGCCAGGGCGCCCAGGTACTGGTGGCTGGTGCCGAGGAACTCCAACCAGCGCTGGTTCTCCGGGTCTGCCGCGGTCAGCTCGTGTCGAATCTCGAGGTCCGCCTGGTACTGCGCACGGGCTTCGTCGAGTCGTCCCATCCTCTCGAGCACCACGGCGATCGTGTTGTGGGTCGCCGCGAGCTCGAACCGCCAGTCGTCCGCCCGCCCGCGGTCCGGGGCCTGGGCTACCAGCCGGCGGTCGATCTCCAGGGTCTCGCGGAACTGGGCGAGCGCCCCGGGGAGGTTTCCCTGGGCCTGGAGCACCGAGCCCAGGTTGCTGTGGGCGTAGGAGAGCTCGAGCTGCCAGTCGAGGGCCTCCGGGTCGATCGCCACCAGGCGTTCGGAAATGTCGTGGTACGCCTCGAAGTGACGCTGGGCGGCCGGGAGGTCGCCCCGCTCCCAGCGCGCGTAGCCGGCCCAGAACTCGCTCTGGCCGAGGGCGAAGAGGCGGTCGGTGTCGTCGGGGGCGCGCTCCGCGAGCTGGCGGGCGAGCGCCAGCGACTCTTCGAGCGGTCCCTCGGCTCCGGCGAGGTCGCCCTGGCGCATGCGCACGTCGCCGATCTGGTAGAGCGCCACCGAGCGGCGGGAGAGCTCCTCGTCGGAGAGCTCGGTCTCCGGCACCGCGGCGAAGTAGGCCATGGCGCGCTCGCCCACGTTGTCGAGCAGATCGAGGCGTCCGACCGGCTCGAGCTTGTCGCGCAGGTCGAGGAGGGTGAAAGTGATCAGCTCCTCCGCCTGGACGCGCCGCTTCTCGGCCAGGGAGTTGGCGCGCACCGCCTGCACGCCGAGCACCGCCGCCACCACCAGCGCCGCCGCCAGCAGAAGGGCGGACACCCCGCCGACGGCGAGGAGCGCCCGGTGGCGGACGGCGAAGCGGGTCAGCCGGTAGGCGAGGCGGTCGGCGTAGGCTTCGACCACGTCGCCGTCGAGGAACCGCCGCAGGTCCTCCGCCACCGCCCGGGCGGAGGGGTAGCGGTCGCCCGGGTCCTCGGCGAGGCAGCGCTCGACGATGGCCCGCAGATCCGCGGGCAGGCCGATGGCCGGGACGGCCGGGACGGCCGGGATGGCTGGGATGGCTGGGATGGCCGGGACGACCGGCGAGCTCGCCGGGAACGGGCTCGAGCCGTTCCCCGGGGGCAGCGTGCCGGTCAGCACCTGGAAGAGGGTCACGCCCAGGCTGTAGACGTCCGAGCGGCGGTCGGCGGAGGCCGGGTCGCCCCGCAGCAGCTCCGGGGCCATGAACTGGGGCGTGCCGGCGAGGCCGCCGGGGTCGGCGCGTCCGGTCTCGATCTCGGTGGCGATGCCGAAGTCCCCGATCCAGGCCTTGAGCTCGCCGTCGGCGCTCTCTTCGACCAGCACGTTCGACGGCTTGACGTCGCCGTGGAGGAGGCCCTCCCGGTGGGCGGCGTGGAGCCCTTCGGCCGCCTGTGCCACCAGCGCCACCTTCTGCTCCAGGCTGGCGGAGCGCTCGTCGATCCAGTTGGCCAGCGTGCCGCCGGTCACCAGGCGCACCGCGATGTACGGCCGCCCGCCGAGCTCGCCGGTCTCGTAGACGTCGAGCACGTGGTCGTGGCGCACCCGGGCCTGTGCCCGGGCCTCGCGGAGCAGCCTGTGGGCGGGCGCCGGGTCGGTGGCTTGGAGGATCTTGAGCGCCACCGGCCGGTCGAGCTGGCGGTCGAACGCCCGGTAGACCCGGGCCATGCCTCCGACGCCCAGGCACTCGCCGATCTCGTAGCGTTCGTCGCCTTCCGGCGGCGGAGGATCGGGCTCTTCGGGCTCGGCGCAGGCCGCCTCGAGCAGCTCGGTCGCCGGGGCGAGCAGGAAGCCCTCGGGCAGGGTGCCGGCGGCCCGCAGGCGGCGCCGTACCTCGCTCCGGACGGTGTCGGGCACCTCGGGGAGGCGCTCGAGGAAGGCCCCCTGATCGTCCGGATCGAGAGCCGCCGCCGCCAGCACCAGGTGATCGACCCGCAGGCGCTCCTCTGGGCTCATCCCGCTCCCGCCGCCTCCGCGCCGGCGCCCTCCCCTTCGGCGAGCACGCCGTGGAGCCAGACCCGGACCGCCCTCCAGTCCCGGACCACGGTCGGCCGGGAGACTCCCAGGACCTCCGCGGTCTCGTCCACGGTGAATCCGGAGAAGTAGCGCAGCTCGACCAGCTTGACATGGCGGGGGTTGACCTCGCCGAGGCGGTCGAGCGCCTCGTGGACGGCGAGCACCTCCTCGGCCCGGTGCTCGCGCGCGTCGTCGACCCGGTCTGCGAGCTCACCGGAGAGCGCGACGTTCGCCTGGCCGGCGCCCCGTTTGCCGGCGAGGCGGCGGCGGGCGTCGTCGACGAGCACGAAGCGCATGGCCCGCGCCGCCACGGCATAGAAGTGATGGCGGTCGTTCCAGGCCTCGGGGTCGGAGCCGACCAGGCGCAGGTAGGCCTCGTGGACGAGGGTCGTCGTCTGTGGGCCGGAGGCTCTGCGGCGGCCGATCAGGACGGCGCGAGCAAGAGTCTTGAGCTCCTGGTAGACGATCGGCCAGAGCTTCGCCTCCGCGGCCGGTCCTTCCCGCAGGAGGCGCGTGATGTCTTGAGACATGGACCATGAAGTATACCCGGATACTTCGCGAACGCCCTGCCGTGACGGCGGCTCTGCCGGCAGCTACGAGGGGGTCGCCGGCGTCCCCGTCACAGATGCCGGTCGAGCGTCGGGATGCCGGCGCGCTGTCCGATCTCTCGGAGGCGTCGCTTGCGGTGGAGGACGAAGCGGCGCTGGGCGAGATCGAGCAGGGGGTCGAGCGCTGCCTCGGCCACGAACGCCGCGTCGGGCGCGGTCTCTCGCGGCTTGCCGAGGGCACGCGAGCCGCCGCGCTGGCTCCGCCAGTGGGCGAGGGTGCGCCAGGCGAGGTAGGGCAGGAGGACGTTGGGCCCGGGGACGATACTCAGCAGCACGCTCACCGGGAGGAGGGCGCCGTCGACCACCAGCCAGCGCCGGTGGCGCCGGACCGAGTCTTCGATGCTCCGCCGGAAGATCCGCCGGGCCCTGTGCGCGGGGAGCCCCGCCGGGTGGATCACTTCGATCGTCTCGGGCAGGCGGAGCTCCTTGAGCACGCGCTCGGTCGCTCCGCCCCGGGCCTTCAACCAGCGGACCGCGCGGCGCAGAGTCCGCTTGGCGCCGGACGGGCTCTCCTCCGCTTCGCTCTCGCCGGTCGCGCGGGCCCCCGGGGCGGGCGCCTCCTCCCGGTCCGCTTCCGCCTGCGCCGCGAGCTCTTCCTCGAGCTCCGGCGAGACCAGCAGATAGCGGCCACCCCGCGCCGGCAGCAGGTAGATGGTGAGTGTCGTGCGCTCGGTCTCGGCCATCACTCTGAGAGTACGGGAGACGGGCTGTCGGGTTCCGGGGAGGCGGCCTCCGTTGAAACCTTTCCGCCGGTGATTCGTTGGGTTTGGCATGAGCGCGATGAAGCACGCCTTCCGGAATCTCGCCAAGACCCCCTTCATCACCGCGATCGCGGTGCTGTCGCTCGCGCTGGGTATCGGCGCCAACGCAGCGATTTTCTCGCTTTTCGACCAGATGCTGCTTCGGCCGCTGCCGGTCCAGGAGCCGGAGCGGCTCGTCAACCTGTCGGCACCGGGGCCCAAGCCGGGCTCCCAGTCCTGCAACCAGGCGGGCGACTGCGACGACGTGTTCAGCTACGCCATGTTCCGGGACCTGGAGACGGCTGACCAGGACGGGCTCGCCGGAGTGGCCGCGCACCGGTCGTTCGGCGCCAACCTCGCCACCAGCGAGCGCACCCTGAGCGGTCGCGGCATGCTGGTCTCGGGCACCTACTTTCCGGTGCTCGGAGTGCGGCCGGCCCTCGGCCGCTTGATCGCGCCCGACGACGACGTCACCCCCGGCCAGCACTCCGTCGTCGTCCTCAGCAACCGCTTCTGGAGAAACGAGCTCGGCGCCGATCCGGACGTCCTCGGCAGCACCTTGACCGTCAACGGTCGGAGCCTGACCGTGATCGGCGTCGCCCCACGGGGCTTCGAAGGGACGACCTTCGGGGTCCGGCCGGACGTGTTCGTGCCGCTGTCGATGCGCGCGGCCGTCGAGTCCTACTTCGACGAGGAGAGCTTCGACGATCGGCGGGTCTACTGGGCCTACGTTTTCGGACGGCTCGCTCCCGGGGTTGCCATGGAGCAGGCCCAGGCCGAGGTGGGCGGCATCTACAAGGCGATCATCAACGAGGTGGAGGCACCGCTCCAGGAGGGCATGAGCGATCAGACCATGGAGCAGTTCCGGGCCAAGGATCTCGTCCTCCGGGAGGGGCCGCAGGGCCAGAGCTCGGTCCATGGCGACGCCAAGACGCCGCTCATCCTGCTCTTCTCGATCACCGCGGTGGTGCTGCTGATCGCCTGCGCCAACATCGCCAACCTGCTGCTCGCCCGGGGGGCGAGCCGTGCCCAGGAGATGGCGGTGCGGAGCTCCCTCGGCGCGGGGCGGGCTCGGTTGCTCGTCCAGCTCATGACCGA
>Ga0210123_1000690_pt1 | contig 19904 bp, 11 predicted proteins | sample Muzzi_PWB_D2_FD_185535 | JGI IMG/M metagenome (GOLD analysis project Ga0210123, IMG submission 185535) | Wetland microbial communities from San Francisco Bay, California, USA, that impact long-term carbon sequestration - Muzzi_PWB_D2 (SPAdes) | ecosystem: Environmental > Aquatic > Marine >... | reverse complement strand
GGTTCACGGTGTCGCGGGTGATGGTCCGGATCGAGCAGAAGGCGACCGGCGTTGAGCGCAGCTACGAGCTCCCGGCGATCCGCCGACCCGCCACTGAGCTGACCGGGCTGGTGGACCGGGAGGCATTCGTGCCCTGAGGTTCGCCGCCGGGGCCCATCAGGCTCCCAGGATGAAGGAGTCGTCTACCGCCAGGAGCTCGGAAGGGTGTGGATCTCGGCCGACCGCGGGCTTTACAAGGCGGTGTGCAGTCGCGCCCTGGCGACGGGATACCCCTGCCCCCCCCCCTCATCCCGTTGATGCCTCGGGCGGCAGGATGGGTGAAGAAGGCCGCTCGCTTCGCTCGCACTTCGGCCGGCGCGGTGACCGGCCGCTTCAGGTTGGTGAGATGGGCTGGGCGGAGGCACGTTGGTTGCCCGCTCCTACGCCAGATGGACCGCTCGCTGGTCCAGGCAAGCTGTTCGTGCGCTGAGCGTACAGCTCATGGTCGATCGGCCTGGGGGCGCCTCTCGGGGCTGTGGTGTTGCTGGCCTGGGAGTTGGGGAATCGCCCGGCAATTAGGGCGAAGCCGACGCCCGGCGCATGAGAATCAGGTTCCGTCCCAGGAGGTAGCAGTACTCGCTCGCCGGCATGAAGTCGATGGTGGTTCCGTCGATCTGTTGGGTCGCCCGGGCCGTCCGTGTCGTGACGCCGGCCTCCTCCAGTCGGTTCCAGCGGCAGAAGGTCCGGAGCGCCGCGAGCTCGGACGGGTGGTCGAGCGCTCGGTCAGACCATTTGACCTCGACTGCCCAGTCTGCCTGGCCGGTCTGACTCATCTGGACGATGTCCACCTCGCCACCTTTCCAGCGCGCGTAGTGGAGCTCTTCGTCCGAGTGGAACCACTGGGCGTAGATGCCGGTCTCGACCAGCGAGCCCATGGCGGGGTCATCGGCGGTGACCGGGGCGAAGAGGGCGGCCCGAATGGAGGGGTTGGTGAGGTAGACCTTGAAGGTCACCGCACGCTTGAATCGCCGGGCGTTCCGGTCGACCCGGTGGATGACCCGGACGAGGAACGCGGCCTCCAGGTACTCGATGTACCGCTTCAGTGTGTTCTTGGCGACTCCGGACCCTTTGGAGAGCTCTTCGAGCGAGACCTCACCCGCGGTGTTGTAGGCGAGGGTGGTGAAAAGAGAGTTGAGCTCCTGGATGTCCTGGATGCCGTACAGGCTCGGGAGGTCGCGCAGGAGGACCTTGTCGATGATGTCCGACTTGATGAACCGACCCGGGTCCGCCTGGATCTCGTCGGAGAAGATCACCTCCGGGTAGCCGCCGAAGTTGAGGTAGTGAACGAAGCGCTCGTTGAGGCGTTCGAGATCCGTCGCCTGCCCGACGCCGCCCCGAGCCGGTGCCTCCTCGGCGAGGTCCCGCTCACCCAACAGCTCGAGGTACTCGTAGAAGGTGAGTGGCGGGAGGAGGAACTCGGTGAACCGACCGGCGCCCGATTCCTGGCTCTTGAGCCGGAGAGCCGCCGCGGCGGAGCCGGAGGCGACCAGCCGGAGTTCCGGGTAGGAGTCGACGAGGGACTTGAGGTGGAGTTCCCAGTCCCGGAGGTACTGGATCTCGTCGAAGAAGACGTGGGCCCTAGCCTTGCGGATGTCGACTCCGGAGGCTTCCTCGTAGAGCGCCAGGAGCTCTTCCAGCGCCAGGCCGTTATAGAGCGGATGATCGACCGAGAGGTAGAGGATGCTCCGGGGTTCGACACCCGACTCCAGGAGGCGCTGGATCGCGTGATGGAGCATCACGGTCTTGCCCACCCGGCGCGGGCCCATGAGGACCACCGCCCGGCGAACCTGGCTCTCCGCCACGAGGGGGAGGAAGAGCTGGAGGTAGGGGCGCGGTGTCCAGCCGCGAAAGAGGTCAGCGACCCGGTGGGGCGGATCCCACCAGGGGTTCTCGGCGCGGAGCCGGCGGAGGATCTGCTCTCTTGGGATCTGGCGCATGGCGGATAGGGTCAGGCAACTGACCTTAGTCTACGCACGACGACACAGGAGGTCAACTAGAGTCAGTGAAGTGACCTTGTTTTGCCGGAGTCGGCAGCATCCAGAGAGCGCATCCCGGGGCTGCGTGCACGCCGCACAGACGTGAAGAAGGCCGCTCGCTTCGCTCGCACTCCGGCCGGCGCGGTGACCGGCCGCTTCAGGTTCGGAGGGAGAACGGGACGCCGGGGCGACTGGCCGCTTCACACTCGGGAGGAGAGCGGGGCGCCGCGGTGACCGGCCGCTTCGGCTTCGGGAGGAGAACGGGATGCCGGGGTGACCGGCAGCTTCGAGCTGGGGAGAGAGGGTGGGGGTGCGCTGGCTGACCTGGCGTTCGCTGCCAGGCCATGCCCTGGACGAACAGCTCAACGGCCCCAAGCGACGACTCGTACGCTGGACGTACACGTCATGGCGAGCTGGCCGCCTCACCAAGTTGCCCCATCATGCGCTGACCGTACAGCTCACCGCCCCAGATGGACAGCCCGTACGCCAGTTGGACAGGTTATGGGGCGTGGAGAGACCGACCACCGGGTGGCTTCCCGCCGTCCGGATGCGGCCCGGAGTGGCCCCCGTCGGGACCCCGCCGCGCCCGCCCTTGAATTCGACCCGGACAAGCTCCGCAGATGACCGGCAGACGACCGACAGAACGCCCGGATATGGCGAAGCCCCGGGCCTTTCAGCACCGGGGCCTCATGGCTCCTGGGGAGGGATTTGAACCCCCGACCAATCGGTTAACAGCCGACCGCTCTACCACTGAGCTACCCAGGATCGGACGGGCGCAGCCGGACGGGCCGGGTGCGCTCGGGATCGGGATTGTACCGGTCTCGCGGACCGGGATCAAGGGGCGGGCGGCAGGTGGTTGCGGGGCCCGCGCTCCTCGGTTGTCAACGCTCCGGAGGCGGTAGGTTCTTCCGCCTCCGGAGCGACCGGATCAGTTGCTCTCGAAGTGCTCCAGGAGGAACGGCTTGAGCTTGCCGCTCCGGCTCGGGTGGCGGAGCTTCCGGAGCGCTTTGGACTCGATCTGGCGGATGCGCTCGCGGGTCACGTTGAAGCTCCGGCCCACCTCTTCGAGGGTGTGCTCGGAGCCCTCGCCCACGCCGAAGCGCATCTTGAGCACCAGCTCTTCCCGCGGCGTGAGGCTCTTGAGGACGTTCCGGGTCGAGTCCTTGAGGTTGGTCGCGATGACCGAGTCCATCGGGCTGACCGCGTTCTTGTCCTCGATGAAGTCGCCGAGGTGGCTGTCTTCCTCTTCGCCGATCGGCGTCTCGAGGGAGATCGGCTCCTGGGCGATCTTCATGATCTTGCGCACCTTGGAGGCCGGCAGGTCCATGCGCTCGCCGATCTCCTCGGCGGTCGGCTCGCGACCCAGCTCCTGGACCAGCGAGCGGCTGGTCCGGGTCAGCTTGTTGATGGTCTCGATCATGTGGACCGGGATGCGGATGGTCCGCGCCTGGTCGGCGATCGCCCGGGTGATGGCCTGGCGGATCCACCAGGTGGCGTAGGTCGAGAATTTGTAGCCGCGGCGGTACTCGAACTTCTCGACCGCCTTCATCAGGCCGATGTTGCCCTCCTGGATCAGGTCCAGGAACTGGAGGCCCCGGTTGGTGTACTTCTTGGCGATCGAGACCACGAGGCGCAGGTTGGCGACGATCAGCTCTTCCTTGGCCTGCTCGCAGAGGCGTTCGCCCTTGCGGATCTTGCCGATGGTGGCGGCGATCTCCGAGTGGGTGGTGCCGTAGCGGCCGTCGAGCTCCTTGAGCTTGGCGCGGTACTTCTCGATGCGCCGGCGGTGGAGCGCCCGGAGCTCGTCGTTCGACTCCTTCTTGAGGGCGATCTCGGCCCGGCGGATGTCCTGCTCGAAGCGGGAGAACTCCCGGTCGATCCGCTTGAGGAACTCGACCATGCGGTTCCTGGCCTGGAGGGTGAAGTCGACGGAGCGGATCTCCTTGGCGATCTTCGCCATCATCCGGTCGACCTCGCGGTCGAGGCGGCTCCACTCCTCGTTGCCCTCTTCCTGCTTCTGCTGCTTGCGGCGCAGCTTGTCGATGTCGGTGTCGGTCTTGGCGATCCGCTCGAAGATCTTGAGGTTGCTCTTGATCCGGTCCTGGGCCTTGGAGTCGAGGGTCTCGCTGCCGTCGACGGCCATCAGGTCCTGGAGCACCCGCTTGTCCTTCTGGGCGAGCTCGTTGAGACGCAGCAGCTCCTTGAGGATCACCGGGTTCTCGGAGAGCGCCTCGAAGATCAGCCACTCGCCCTGCTCGATGCGCTGGGCGATCTCGACCTCACCCTCCCGGTCGAGGAGCGGCACGGTGCCCATCTCCCGCAGGTACATGCGCACCGGGTCGTTGGTCTTCTCGTGCGGCGTGAGCGTGTACTCGTTGCCGTCGTCGTCCTTCTTCTCGAACTCGCTGGCGATCGAGTCGAGCTCGTCCCGGTTCTGGTACCGCTCCGGACGGTCGATGACGTCGATCCCGAGATCGTCGAAGCGCACGTAGACCTCGTCGAGCTCGTCCGGCAGGCTGACGACCTCGTCGGGCAGCATGTCGTAGATCTCGTCGTAGAGAAGGTAGCCCTTCTCCCGACCGAGCTCGATGACCTGCTTGACCGCGCTGTACTTCTCTTCGATCGGTTTGACTTTGACTTTGACTTTGGTCGCTGTTGCCAACGTCGTCTCCTAGTCTCTCGTCCTCGCGGGCGAATACGGGAGGTGGTCAGTCCCGGCTCCCGGGTCCTCCGGGAACCGTGCGGTGGAGGCTCTGGCTGAGCTTCTGCTTCTCCTCCAGGAGAGTGTCGCGGCGCTCCCAGTCCTTCCGCCGCTCCGCTTCGCGGATTTCCTGGGCGAGCGCCCGGTTCCGCTCCTTCCTCCACCGTCGGCTGAGGCGGTCGACGCACTCCCACAGGCCGAGCCGACGACAACCAGGGGGGTACTCGTGCGCATTTTGATACCGGGCGACCCGTGACACGGCTATGTCGTCGGCGCCCAGGGCCTCCACCACCGACCGCGCGGGGGGCAGACCTCCGTCCTCCTGGTATAGATCGCGGAGGACCCGATAAATATTCCTAGAAACCGGGTCGAAGAACACCTCCGCGGGGGGTAGTCGCTCGAGCGGTGGCGCCTCCTCTCCGGGCTCCAGGAGGCGAACCAGGACCTCGTCCTCGAGGCTCGGGAACGCCTGGTTCGATCCGTCCTGCCGCGCGGCGCCCCGCGCAGGGGCTGCCGGGCCGGGAGGGCTCGAACGCGGGCCCCACGAGCCCGATGCTGGATGATCAACGGGCGCGCCGCCCCTGGGATTCCCGGCCGCCGCCGCGGCGCCCTCGACTCGCCGTGAGAGCATCTCCGCGGGCACGCCGATCCGGTCCGCCGCGCGACGGGCGTAGCCCCAGCGCAGGATCTGGTCCGGGATCGGAGCGAGCACCTCGGCCACCTCCTTGGCGGCCCGCGCCTGGTGCCGGGGGTCGCGGAGCGCCTCCGGCGGGGTGAGCCGCTCGAGCTCATCGTCCAGCAGGTCGACGGCGGCCTCGATCGCCGCGCGGACCGCCTCGGGGCCGGCGGCGAGCCGGAGCGAGTCCGGGTCCTCGCCGGCGCCGAAGCGCGCGCGGCGGACGGTCAACCCTTCTCCCAGAAGCAGCGGCAGCGCCCGCCGGGCGGCGTTCTCGCCGGCATCGTCGCCGTCGTAGCCGAGCACCACCTCCTCCGCGTAGCGCGAGAGGAGCTTCGCCTGCTCCCGGGTGAGCGCCGTGCCCATGCCGGCCACCACGTCCTCCACCCCGGCGGCGGCGGTGCCGAGCACGTCGAAGTAGCCCTCGACCAGCACCACCCGGCCGCTCTCGCGGATGCACTTCTTCGCCTGGTCGAGGCCGTAGAGGAGCGACCCCTTGTGGAACTCCTCGGTCTCGGCGGTGTTGACGTACTTGGCCTTGTCGTCGCCCAGCGTGCGACCGCCGAAACCGACCAGGCGGCCGACGGGGCTCCGGATCGGGAACATCAGGCGGTGGCGGAAGCGGTCGTAGGGCCGATCGCTCTTCTTCGAGCGCCCGACGAGCCCCGCCGCTTCGAGCTGCTGCTGGGGGAAGTCGAAGCGCAGCGCCTCGTAGAGGTTCCGCCAGCCGTCCGGGGCGTAGCCCAGGCCGTAGGCCTTGGCGAGCTCGGGCGCGATCTTTCGGTCGTGGAGGTAGCGCTTGCCCTCCGGGTGGCTGCCCAGCGACTTGACGAAGAACGCCTGGGCGGCCTCGAGCACGGGCCGCAGATCGGGCTTCCTATCCCGATCGGGCCGCTCGGCGCGGGTCGGAAGCGGAATGCCGTAGCGGTTGGCGAGCGCCTCGATGGCGCCGGGGAAATCATCGCCGTTGAGCTCCATGAAGAGCCCGATGGCATCGCCCCCTCGGCCGCAGCCGAAGCAGTAGTAGAGCCCCTGGGTCGGATCGACCGAGAACGAGGGCGTCTTCTCCTTGTGGAGCGGGCAACGCCCCTTGAACCGATGCCCCGCCCGCTCGAGACGCGTGTGATCGGACGCCACGTCGACGATATCGACGGCATCCCGAACGGCCTGGACGAGCTGAGGTGTGATGTGAACGTTGCCGAGGGACATGCTCTACCCGTAAAGAACCGAACCTGGCCAGGAAGGTTGGGAATTCCAGGTCAGAAGCACCGGCGGGTCGCCGGGGCCCCTCGGCCCGCCCCCGACCCAACCGAAGCCAAGCTCGAAGCCGACAAGCGTCGGGGATCGAGAGGGCGGGAGGGGTGCCTTCTCCTGAGAAGGTCAGGAAGAGGAGGGGCGATCCAATCAACTCCCTTGCAACCGGACCACCGTCGCCCCATCCCCCCCCTCGCTCGGCTTCCCCGGCCGCTGACTCTCCACCGCCCGATGCCGCCGCAGGTGCTCCCGCACCGCCTTCTTGAGCCGCCCCGTGCCATGGCCGTGGACGATCCGCACCTCCACCTTCGACGCCAGCAGCGCCCGGTCGAGATACTCATCGATCCTCTCCAGCGCCTCCTCTACCCGCACTCCCAAGAGGTGAAGCTCCGAGGGCGCCTCGACCTCGGCGTCCCGCTCCAGCGGACGCCGGCGCATGGCCGAGGGCCGCTTCACCTTCTTGGGCTTGGCCTCCGGCGCCAGGGCCACCAGCTCGTCCTCCGCACAGCGGAAGCGCTTGCCCCGGACCTTCACCTCCGCGCGCCCCCGCTCGAGGCTCTCGAGCTCACCCTCCCAACCGAACGCCCGGTGCCGTACCCGCCCTCCCACCACCAGCGGGCCGGCCCCCTCCGGCTCCGCCTCCGGCAGCTCGGGGGCGTCCTCGAAGACCCGCTCCGTCGCCTCCGAGGCCAGCCCCTTCTTGCGCCCCGCCTCCACCTGCTCGACGATCCGTTCGACCTCGGTCCGGAACTTCTTCCGGGTCTCCCGGCGGAAGCGCTCGAGCTCCGCCTTCATCTCCCGGGCAACGCCCTTCCTCTCGGCCTCGAGCGCCTCCCGCTCGTCCTCCACCCCCTCGCGCTCCGACTCCAGCCGCGCCACCTCGGCCTCGGCTTGGGCCTTGGCGTCGGCCAGCTCCCGGCGCACCCGTTCCACCTCGGCGATCATCTCCCGGAGCTTCAGGTGCTCGGTGCCCAGGCGCTCCTCGGCCCGGTCGAGCCACGCGCTCGGCAGCCCGAGCCGGCGCCCCAGGGCGAGCGCCTCGCTCGCGCCCGGCGGGCCGGGCAGCAGGCGGTAGGTGGGCTCGCCCGTCCCGCCCGAGAACTCCATGGCGGCACAGGCCGCGCCGTCCATCTCGAGGGCCGCCGCCGCGAGCTGGGTGAGGTGGGTGGTGATGACCGCAAGCGCTCGCCGCTCGAGAAGCCCCTCGAGGAGCGATACCGCGAGAGCCGAGCCCTCCTCCGGATCGGTACCCGAGCCGAGCTCGTCGAGGAGGATGAGGGCCTCCGGGCCCGCCGACTCCCACGCCTCCTTGAGGCGGAGCAGCCGGCCGCTGAAGGTCGACTGCTCGGCGAGGAGGTCCTGGTCGTCGCCGACGGTGGCGACCAGGGCGCTCACCAGCGGCAGCCGAGTGCCCGCCGCCGCCGGTACCGGCAGGCCGCACTGGTTGGCCAGGGCCAGGAGGCCGACCGTCTTGAGCGCCACCGTTTTGCCGCCGGCGTTCGGCCCGGTCACCACCAGACAGCGGGACTCGGGCACCAGGTCCATGTCGAGGGGAACGACGGCGCCCTGGTGCCCGGAGTGGCCGAGGGCCACCTCCCGCAGCTCGGCCAGCTCCGGCGTGAGCAGCGGGTGGCGCGCACCCCGCAGGGCGAGCTCGCCCGCCGGCGCGATCTCGGCCAGCCGCCCCTCGGTCCTCTGGGCGAAGCGCACCGCCGCCTGGACGCCGTCGAGCATGCCCACGAACTCCGCGTGCTCCCCGACCGCCTCGAGCGACTCGCGGACCGCGGTCGCCAGCTCCAGGAGGATGCGGCGGCGCTCCGCCTCTTCATCCTCGCTCGCCTGCTGGAGGGTGTTGTTCTCCTCGACCACTTCGAGGGGCTCGAAGTAGAAGCTCTTGCCACTCCCCGAGCGGCCGTGGGTGAGCCCGGGCATGCGCCCCTTGGAGCCCGCCTGGAGCACCAGCACCAGCCGGCCGCCGCGCATGGGGACGGTCTCCTCCGAGAGGTCGCCCCGGTGCTCGCCGACATAGGAGGAGAGCTGGCCGTAGAGCCGGTCGCGGGTCGAGCGGATGCGCCGGCGCAGATCGGCCAGCCGGGGGCTCGCGCCCTCCTTGATGTTGCCCCGCCGGTCGAGGGAGGTCTCGATCTTGCGCAGCAGCGGTGCCACGTCCGGCAGCTCCTGCGCGGCGGCGGCGAGCTCCGGGCACTCCGGGTCCTCGGCCGCCTCGACCCGGCGGGCGGCCGAGCGTGCTTCCTTGAGGAGGTCAGCCAGGCGCACGAGGTCGATCCCGGAAAGGTCCGCGCTCGGCGAGCCGGCACGCTCCAGGAGATCGCCCACGGAGAACTCGAGGGCGCCGACCAGCGGGGAGCCCTGGAGCAGATGGGTCGCTTCGTCGATCCGCCGCCTCTGGACGGCGAGCGCCTCGGCGTCGGTGAACGGTGCGAGGGTGAGGATGCGCTCGCGGCCCAGGTCGGTGGCGGCGAGCTCGGCCACCAGCGCGAGCAGGGAGTCGAGCTCCAGGGCGCGGCGAGAGGCGGCGGAGCAGACGGTCGATGGGGTCATGGTCGTCGAGCCAGGCGGAGGTTCTTCGGGCGGTCCCGCGGGTCGCGGGTCGGGAACCAAAAGAAAACGGGAGCGGCCGAGGCCACTCCCGTTTCCTGTGTATTACCGGTGTCGTCGCGCTTCAGGCGAGGCCGGCGCGCCGCTCTTCGGCGAGCTTACGAAGCATCTTCTTGCGCGCCTGCATGGTCTTGCGCTTGCGCTTGACCGAGGGCTTCTCGTAATGCTGGCGCTTCTTCAGCTCCGTGAGCACGCCAGCTTTTTCCACCTTGCGCTTGAAGCGACGCAGGGCGCTTTCGAAGCTCTCGTCATCTCGAACTTGAACAGCCGGCATGAAGGCAATCACCTCACTCTCGTTCGTATTGTCGCCACGGCCCCGAAGAATCTGCAGCTATGCCCACCCAAACTCGGTGGGTCGATAGCGGGGGTTGCTCGTGCGCCGGAAGCCGGATCGAAGCGATCCGGCGATCTCGAGCGAACGCTCGGATCGGGAGCCGGGCTCGATGCTCAGAACACCATCGCCGTTGAGTCGGCGTTATGGCTCCTGCGCATCGAGGTCTATTGTCTGCGCAACGGGGGGCCGGCGTCAAGCGCGGGCGACCGGAAAGGCCCGTGGAAGGGCTCCGGTCGCCCGCGGAACCAGGATCTAGCTCGGTTCGCCGGAGTTGGGGTCGTCCTTGGTGACGGCGTTGAAGTCGGCCTTGTAGACCACGTAGTCATCGCCCTTCTTGCGGAAGAAGACCGCGGCGGCCTCGCCGTCGGCGTTCTTCGCGTAGTACCAGGCGACCACTCCGCGTTCCGGGAACTCCCGGCGGTTGCGGTAGTTGACGACGCCCACGATCTTCCCGATCTGGTCCATCGTCATCCCGTTCTCGACCTGGGAGAAGCGCTCCTCGTTCATGTAGCGCATGTCCTGGGCCCACGCCAGAGCCTCCTGGGCCTCGGCGTTGTTCGGGTCGAAGGCGAGGATGTCCTCGTAGATCTGGATCGCGCGGGCGTAGTCGCCGCCCTGGGTGATGTATTCCTTGGCCAGCAGGATGTCCTCGCTCGCCTTGAGCGCGAACGCCTGCATCAGGACGTCGGGCACCGGCTCGCCCTGAACCGGAGCACTGTCGTTGATGAACGCCACCACGTCGGCGTTGAACTGCTCCATCTGGCTGGTGAGGTCGGCGTCCTTCTGATCGATCTCGGCCTGGAGGGCCACGGGGTCGACCGGTTCGGTCTCTTCGCCCTCCACGGCCTCGCCGGGCGCGTCCATCTCCCCGCTCTCGGCCATCTCGAGGCGCTCCCTGAGAGCGGCGATCTCTTCACGGGTGTTCATGAGCGCGTCCCTCTGCGCTCGAAGCTCGGTCAGGCGGGCCTGTTGGGCTACCTCTTGGTCACCAGCCCCGTCGCCGCCGGAGCAGGCGACCATGAGCCCCAAAACGGCCATCACGCCCACGACCATCAGGATCGACCTGAGCGAGGCGGTGATCGGCCTGCGAAGTGTGCGGTGCATGCGATGTCCTCCTGTACTCGAACCAAGTTGGCGTCACACGGTCGGCACCGGTCGGTGCCGGTCATACCGAGTTTAACCCGGACGACTTGCCGGTTTATGAGACGGGTGGCCACGAGCTCGCAACGGGCCGCCGCGCGCGGCTCGCTCGGACGGAGAGGGGCCGATCTCGATCCGGTGCGGTGATCCTGGGACCTGCCCGGATCGGCTCGCGCCGGACGGGCTCGGATCGGCTCCGACCATGGGCGGCGGGGCTCGGGAGGCGGAGCGGGAGCCTCCCGAGCCTGCCGAACTTTGGTAAACCCGCTTTTTCAAAGGGCTTCCGCGACGGGTAGCAGCTTGACAGGCCGACGTGCGGGCTAAAATAATCATTGATCTTTGGAGCTGTTGCATCCGGGGCTCGCGACGGAGGGTTCGACCATGGACTTGGGGGAAAAGATCCGACAACTGGACGAACAGGTGGCTTCCGCCGTCCGGCGGGCCCTGGACGACGTCCGCAACGAGCTCCGCAGCGGGCTGGATCAAGCGATCGACGACCTGCGCGGCAAGCTCGCCGAAGTCTCTCCCGATCTCCCAGAGTCCTTCTTCACCGAAGAGGCCCTCCGGCAGCTTGCGGAAGAGACCGCACCGACCAGCGACGACGCCCTCGACCAAGCCCGGGCCGAGGGTGAGGCAGCGGGCCGTGACGGGCTCGGCTCCGATCTGCGCGAAGCGCTCGCGGCCATCGACCGGGCGCGCAGCCAGAACGACGTCCTCCAGGCGCTCGTGGACCAGTCCTCCCGGTTCGCCTCGCGGGCGGCGGTGCTGCTGCTTCGCCCCGAAGGGCTGGTCGGCTGGGTTGCCCACGGCTTCGAAGGGGCGCCGGACGACATCCGCTCCGCCTCGGTCGCGGCCCAGGCCGAGGACTGGTCCACGGCCGTCGGGGGCGAGGGCCCGCGGCGGCTTCCGGCGTCGCGCTGCGCCCAGCTCGTGAGCCAGCTCGACAGCCCCGTGCCCGCCGAGGGCGTGGCGATTCCGGTCCTGCTCCGGGACCGCGTCTCGGCGGTCTTCTACGCCGACCGGGCCGGCTCCGACGACCACTTCGACGTGGCGGCCCTCCAGGCTCTCGTCTACACCACCGCGCTCGCGCTCGAGACCCTGACCTTCCGGCAGCGGGAGGCGACCGCGACCCTCGAGCCCGTCACCGGAAAGGTGGCACCGGCACCCGAGCCGGAGGCCGAAGAGCCACCGTTCGAGCTGCCCGCCGAGGACGAGGCGATCGAGCTCGCCGAGGAGGCCCCGCCGGCCGTCGAGGAAGACCTCCCCGAGCCGGCCGCCGCCGAGGAGATGGAGGAGATGGCGGCCGAGGAGATCGAGGTGGAGGAGCTGGAGCTCGAGGGCTTCGAGACTCCCGAGGCCGAGGCTCCGGAGATCGAGGCCACCGAGACCGAAGCAGCCCCGGACGAGGATGAGGTCGAGGTCATCGAGCTGCCCGAAGACGTCGGGGAGATGGAGCTCGAGACCGAGGAAGACGAGACCGCGAGCTGGCGCGCGTGGAAGCCGCCCTCGGCCGAGGCCGAGCCCGAGGTTGCGGAGGACTCCAGGTTGGAGGTGATCGACCTCGACGCGGAGACCGCCGCCGAAGAGGCCGTGCCGCCCGCGGAGCCCATGGCCGAGATGGAGCTTCCGGCCGAGATGGAGCCCGAGGCTCCGAGCACCGCGCCGGCACCCCCGCCGGCCGAAGCCACCGTCGAGGAAGAGGCTGTCGCGGAGGCCGCCGCCGGGGCCGAGACCCGGACCATCGCGGGCTTCGAACGCGACTTCGAGCTGACGCCCCCGGCGGAGCCGCCGGCCGCTTCCGCCGCCGAGATGGCCGAGGAGGAGGTCGAGCTGGAGGTCGAGGAGCTGGAGCTCGACGCCGAAGCGCTGGAGGACCTGCCCGAGCTCGAGCCGGGACCGGCCGAGCTCGCCGGCGACGAGCCGGTGCTGGAGCTCGATCTCGACGAGGAGCTGCCCGAAGCGGACGAGGAGCCCATCTCCTGGCGCACCGAGGAAGGCGCAGAGGCGCCCGAGGCCGGCGGTGCCCCGATGACCGAGGCGGTAGAGCCGGCGGAGGCCGCGCCGCCCACCGAACCGCCCGCGCCGATGGCGGCCGAGGCCCCAGTCGAAGAGATCGAGGAGAGCCCGGCCACCGCGCCGGAGGTGCCGGAGGTGCCCGCCACCACGACCACCAGCGCGTTCGCCGGTGCGGCTCCCGACCTGCCGTCGGGCGGACCGATCGAGCCTCCGACCGACATCCAGGGTCCGGGCCTCGCGTTCTCGGACAAGGGGCCCGAGGCCGGTGCCACCGGTGACGATGCGGCCCATCAGGAGGCCCGCCGCCTGGCGCGCCTGCTGGTGAGCGAGATCCAGCTCTACAACCAGGACGAGGTCGAGGAAGGCCGCCGCAACGGCGACATCTACGAGCGGCTGAAGGACGACATCGACCGTTCCCGGCAGCTCTACGAAGAGCGGGTCGCTCCGGACCTCAGGGAGTCGACCGACTACTTCTACCAGGAGCTGGTGCGCCAGCTCGGCGCCGGAGACGCCAAAGCCCTCGGCATCTGAGGGAGAGGACCCATGAGGCCAAGGTCGGACGGTTCGCGCCCCACGAGCGCGGACCGGTCCGCGCCGAGGCCTCGAACCCGCAGGGCGGCCTGGGTCGCCCTGCTGTCGGTCGCCGGCGCCGCCTCCGTCCTGCTGGCGCTCGGCGCGCCCTCTCCGGCCCCCACCTCGAGCTCGGCCGGCGGCGACGCCGCCTCCCGGCCCTTCGAGCCCGCGGCCCAGGCCAGCACCCTCGCCGCCCGCGCGGGCGACCCCCGGTTCCGTGAAGCCGCGGACGCCATGGGCCACCACGACTGTGCGCGCGCCCAGGCCAGCCTGGCCCCGGCGCTTTCGGCGGACGACCCGGACCTGGGCGGCACGGCGCGCCTCCTGAGCGGCCTCTACGCCCACGCCTGCGAGGACGTGACCCTCGCCGCCGAGCGCCTCCGCGAGCCGGCGCCGGGCGGCTTGCTCGACGACTGGCGGCTGCTGCTCTTCGCCGAGGCCGCCCATGCCATCGGTCATCCCGAGGAGGCCGACGGGGCAGACGAGGCCGACCGGGCTCTCGCGACCCTGATCGAGCGGCACGCCGCGTCGCCGCTGGTCGAGCGCGCGTTCGTCACCGCCGTCGAGCAGGCCGCGGAGTCCGGCAGGCCGGAGCGGGCCCTGGAGTGGGTCACGAGGAGCCGCGCCCGCCGCGAGCTCTCGGCCGAGACGGTGGGCCGGATCGAGTCCCTGGCGTGGGAGATCGCGGTCGAGCGGCTGGACCACTCCGCCCAGGCCGAGGCCGGGCGGCGCCTCCTCGCTTACGCCCCGGAGCGGGCGGACGAGCTGTCCGTGCTCGACCTCTTCTACCCACGCCAGCCGCCGGGGCCGCGCGGCGCTCCGGATGTCGCGTGGCGCGCGCTCCTCGACCCGCCGGACCTCCTGCGCCGGGCGGGCTCGCTCCTCGACCTCGGCCGCTCGACCGAAGCGTTCGCCGCCCTCGAGGACGTGCGGACCGGGGAGCGGGGCTTCGACTGGCGCCTGCTCGCGGCCCGCGCCCTGACCGCCGAGCGCCGGGCCGACGAAGCCCTCACCCTGCTCGCCGGCATCGAGACGAACCAGCCCGAGCGCCAGGCGCGGCTCGCCTGGGAACGGGCACGGGCGGCCAAGGACCTCTCCTCTCCGCTGAGAAGCGGCGCCCGGCTCCCGGCCGCCGAGCGTCATCGCATGGTCGAAGTCGCCCACGACCAGTGGCACCGCCTGGTGGCCGCGGCGATCCGCTCCCGGAACAGCTCGCCGCTGGCCCTGGCCGCGCTCCGCCGGCTGTTTGCCGACTACGTGGACGACGAGCGCTTCGACGAGGCGATCGAGGCGCTGCGCATGCTCCGCCGCCTCGACCCGGGCGACACCACCGGCGCCTCCTACCTCTGGAGCAAGGGCTGGGAAGAGTACCGGCGGCGCAACGACACGGGGGCCATCGGTTATTGGTCCGAGCTCCTGTCGCTCTACGACGACAGCGCGGCGGCCAGGAGCGGTCGCTACTGGACCGGCCGCGCCTTCGAGCGGCTCGGCAACCGAGAGCGGGCGGTATCGATCCTGCGCGAGGTCGCCGCGGTCGGCAGCACCGATTTCTACCGCAAGCACGCGCTCGCCCATCTCGACCGGCTGGGTGCCTCGGAGCCGGCGGCAGCCGGGGCCCTGCCGGACCCGCCCGGGCGGCAACCGTGGCCGGAGGAGCCCACCCTCGCCCGGGCGCGTACGCTCACCGACCTCGGCGTCCACGGACTGGCCCTCGCAGAGATCGAGGGCCTCGTCCGGACCACGGACCGCGCGAGCGTCGACGGCCCGTCCATCGATCCCCGCGCCGTCGAGGCCCTGACTGGGCTGTCGCTCGCGCGGATGGGCAAGCGGCGCGCGTCGATCCCCCACCTCAGGCGGGCCTTCCCGGTCCTCGGGGGGCCGAACCAGCAGGCCGCTCCGGCCGAGGTCCAGCGGCTGTACTACCCGCTCGACTTCGGCCCCGCGATCGAGACCGCCGCCCGGGAATCGGGAGTCCCCCAGCATCTGGTCCTCGGCATGATCCGCGAGGAGAGCGCCTTCGACGTCTCGGCTTTGTCGCACGTGGGCGCCCGGGGGCTCATGCAGCTCATGCCGGCGACCGGCCGCGAAGTGGCCCGCACCCTCGGCCTGCCTTACTCGTCGGCCCGCCTCGACGACCCCGCCTACAACGTGCGCCTGGGCAGCGCCTACTTCGCGCGCGTGCTGTCGATGTTCGGTGGCAACACGGAGCTCGCTCTCGCCGGCTACAACGGCGGCCCGTATCGCCTCAAGCGGCTCTGGCGCCGGGCCGGGCCGGGCACGGAGATCGACTTCTTCACCGAGGCGCTTCCCCTCGACGAGTCGCGGGGGTACGTGAAGCGGGTGATTCTGTTCGCGAACAGCTACCAGGAGCTGTATGGAATCTGACCGGATCCCCGCCCTCTCCCGCTTCTAAGGCCGGAGTAGTCGCGCTATACTGGTCGGCCCGCGCTGAGCGGGTGTCTTGGGTCCATAGCTCAGCGGTTAGAGCATCCGGCTCATAACCGGCAGGTCCCTGGTTCAAATCCAGGTGGACCCACACGCGGCAAACCGAATCACCGGACGCCGAGCTCGAGGCCGATCCCGAGGTGCCAACCAACAACAGCGAAGAAGCCCAGCAGCCGGAGGGCCGCGTGTGGAGCGATCCACGCGGCACGGCCGAGGAACCGCCGAGGGGTGTCTCCAAGGAGACACCCCTCTCTGCTTTGGGATTCCGACGATCTTGGCACCCGGCCAGGCGACGAGCGATCAGTTGAAGGAGGCCTGAAGACCCGATGGCGAAACCCCTCGAGACCATCGTCGAGCTCCAGAACGCACTCGCACGGCTGCGCGAAGCCGAGCGACAGCTCGACGGAATTCCCGACTGGATGACCGAGCTCGATGCCGAGTACCAGGAACGCAAGGCCGAGATCGAGGCCCAGGAGAGCCAAGCCGAGGAGGCCGCGAGCGAGCGCCGCGGCGCCGAGGGTGAGATCTCCGAGATGCAGGAGAAGCTCAAGCGGTACCAACAACAGATCAACGAGGTGAGCACCCAGCGCGAGTACGGAGCGCTGCTGCAGGAAATCGACACGGCCAAGAGCCGAATCTCCGAGCTCGAGGAGGTTGCGTTCGGCGCCATGGAACGCATCGACTCGGCCAACAAGGCCCTCGAAGAGCAGCGGGAAGCGTTCCGCGACCTCGACGAGCGGTACCAGGTCGAGCTTCAGAAGTGGGAGAAGGAAAAGCCGGTGATCGCGGAGCAGGCCGAGAAGCTCCGCGGCACGGTCGAGACCCTGCGCGAGCGCCTTCCCCGGGGCCAGCTCGCCCTGTTCGAGCGCGTCTACGAGCGCACCGACGGCCAGGCCATGGCCGCGATCCGCAAGGTGGAGCGCCTGCGCGGCGGCGCCATGTGGCACTGCGCCGCCTGCAACTACAACGTGCGCCCCCAGGTGGTGGTGGAGATTCAGGACCGGGGCGCGCTGCTCCACTGCGATAGCTGCAAGCGGATCTTGTACGTGGAGGCGGAGGCGGACGGCGACGATCCCACCGCGGAGCCCGGCCAGGCCGCGTCCAGCGCCGAAGGCTGACCGTGACGAACGTCCGAGACGAGGTCGCCGCCCGGATGGCGACGATCCGGGAGCGCATCGCCCGGGCCGCCGTGCGGGGCGGCCGCTCCCCGGAGGAGGTGGTCCTGGTGGGCGCCTCCAAGCGCCAGCCGCCGGAGCGCCTGCGCGCCGCCTGGGGGTCCGGCCTCCGGGTGTTCGGCGAGAACATCGTGCAGGAGGCGGAGGCCCACCGGGAGATCGTGCAGGAGGCCGAGTGGCACCTCATCGGACCGCTCCAGTCGAACAAGGCCGCCCGCGCGGTGGAGCTGTTCACGACGGTGCACTCGGTCGACCGGCTGAAGATCGCCCGCCATCTGGACCGCCATGCCCGTGAGCGGGGCATGACGCTGGACTGCTTTCTCGAGGTCAACGTCGGCGACGAGGAGTCGAAGGCCGGCTTCACGCCCCACGGCCTCGGAGAGCAAGTGGCCCCCATCGCCGAGCTCGCCAACCTGCGGGTGCTCGGCCTGATGGCCATCCCGCCACTGCCCGAGAACCCCGAGGACTCGCGCCCCTGGTTCGTGGCGCTGCGCCAGCTCTCGGAGCGCCTGGCCGAGCGGCCGGAGTGGCGAGACTGGCCGGGGAAGCTCTCGATGGGCATGAGCGCGGACTACGAGGTGGCGATCGAGGAGGGGGCGACCCACGTGCGGATCGGCACCGACCTCTTCGGTAAGAGGGAGACGATCACTCCATGACCGACCTGCTGATCGAGAACCTCTCCGAAGTCGCCACCCCCCGGGGTACGGCACCCCTCTCCGGCGCCGATCTCGGCCGGGTCACCCGCACCCCCGGGGCCGAGGTCTACTGCCGGGGCGGCCGGATCGCCTTCGTCGGCAGCCCCGAGGAGCGCCGCACCGCCCACGGCGAGCTGCCGGACGTGCCGCGGCTCGACGGCGGCGGCGGCACCCTGGTGCCAGGCTTCGTCGACCCCCACACCCACCTGCCCTGGGCCGGCAGCCGCGAGGAGGAGTTCCGCATGCGCCTCGCCGGCGCCACCTACCAGGAGCTGGCGGCGGCGGGCGGAGGCATCCTCTCGACCGTCCGGGCTACCCGCGAGGCGGAGCAGGAGGAGCTGCGCCGCCTGGTGCTCCGGCGCATGGACGCAATGCTCGCCCACGGCACCACCACGGCGGAGGCGAAGAGCGGCTACGGCCTGGCCCTCGACCCGGAGATGAAGCAGCTCCGGGCGATCCGGGAGGCCAGCACGAGCCACCCGGTGGACCTGGTGCCGACGCTCCTGGCGGCCCACGAGTTCCCACCCGAGCACCGGGACGACCGGGACCGGTGGGTCGATCTGATCGTCGAAGAGATCGTGCCGGCCGCCGTGGAAGAAGGGCTCGCCCGGTTCTGCGACGTGTTCTGCGAGCACGGGGTGTTCACCGTGGAGCAGTCACGCCGGGTGCTCGAGGCGGGGCGCGAGCACGGGCTCACGCCGCGGCTCCACGCCGACGAGTTCGAGGACTCGGGCGGCGCCGAGCTGGCGGCCGAGCTCGGGGCGGCGTCGGCGGATCACCTGATCGCCATCTCGGACGCCGGCATCGAGGCGATGGCGCGTTCGGGGGTGACGGCGGTTCTCCTGCCCGGAACGAGCTTCTTCCTGATGAAGCACAAGTACGCGCCGGCCCGGCGTCTGGTGGAGGCCGGGGTGCCGGTGGCGCTCGCCACCGACTGCAACCCGGGGTCGTCCCATACGGAGTCGATGCCGATGGTGTTCGTGCTGGCGGTGTTCGAGCTTGGGCTGTCGATCGAGGAGAGCCTGACGGCGGCGACGCTCAACTCGGCCTGCTCGCTGGGGTTGGGCGAGGAGATCGGTTCGATCGAGGTGGGCAAGCGGGCCGACCTGGTGGTGCTCGACGTGCCGAACCTGCTCCACCTGGCGTACCACTACGGGGTGAACCCGGTGCGGACGGTGGTGAAGGGGGGCGAGGTGGTGCACCGGGCGACGACGCCCTGGAGCCTGCGGCAGGCCTGAGCGGAAGGTCGGGGCCTTCGGCCCCAATCCGACCGGCACGGAGTCCGGCCGCTTCATCCGAGATGGTGTTTCGGAATCACTGTCTCGATCGAAGCAGCCGGACTCCGTGCCGGCCGAGTGCGAGCGGAGCGAGCGGCCCTACCTGGCGCCCTCACTCACGAAAACGCCAGGGAAACAGCGCGAGGGACGGGGTGAGGTGGGCGATCCAGACGCCCCGGCCCTACCTTGCCGACACATACTCCGGCTTCACGTCCACCGGCAGGTCTTCCAGCCGGCCCAGCGCCTTGATCAGCTCGTCCGTGGGCTGGCCGTAGGTGGCCAGGAACTGGGCGGTGCCTGCGTAGTCCCCGGTGGCCTGGAGCATGAGCATCTCGTGGAGCAGGTCGCGGATTCCATCCGGGAACTTCGCGCTCACGGTGCGGAACCGCCCCTGGTCGTCGACCTCCAGGGCGCCCTTTTCGAGCAGGTAGTTGAACTGCGCCACCACACCCTGGCCGTGGGCTTCGTGGACGCCGAAGCGGGCCGAACGGAAGAGGCCGGCGACGTAGGTGGGCTCGAGGGTCTCTCGCAGGTCGGCCGGCATCTCGCCGTCGCCGATCAGGGCGAGGATGTTGTAGACCCCCATGACGTCCGCCTTGGCCTCTTCGAGCGTGGAGTAGTGCTCCTTGAGCTCGAGGCGCACCTCGGTGTCCCGGCCGTCCACGGTGATCTTGCCCGGGCCGAGGCCGTGGGAGAGCTCGTGGTGCAGGACCTCGTTGAGGTAGGCGTCGAATGAGACCCGCGCGACGTCCTCCGGCGCCAGCACCCGCTCGGCGATCGGCACCAGGATCTGGTCGTACTTGGCGCGCATGATGTTACGCAGCAGCACCTTCTTCGAGCCCTTCTCCTCGCGCACTCGCTCGTCGTTCGGCAGGTTGAAGGCAAGGGTCTGGACGCCGGCCTTGGCGTCGCCGCCGGTGAACACCTCGTCGACCACCCGGATCGGGCTCTCGGTGCCCCGGTCCAGGTTCTTGTGCTCGTCCG